>Ga0100378_1005825_pt1 | contig 11238 bp, 8 predicted proteins | sample CryGeymeta201502_FD_81535 | JGI IMG/M metagenome (GOLD analysis project Ga0100378, IMG submission 81535) | Groundwater microbial communities from Crystal Geyser aquifers in Utah, USA - Crystal Geyser metaG 2015-02 | ecosystem: Environmental > Aquatic > Deep subsurface > Groundwater | place: USA...
AACCCCAACCCCCACCCCAACCCCAACCCCAACCCCAACCCCACCCCCAACCCCAACCCCAACCCCCACCCCAACCCCTGACCCTAGCATAGACAAATTTATATTATCAACATCCTGGTTATTCTTAAATACGGTTGTCCCCGCCTTACAGTTCCGACATCGCTCCTTCTTCTCTATACAATCTTCGTACCAGCACAATACCTATCACATCAATCATTTCTCATGCTCCAATAACTCCATCTCAATGTCTCCAGGTTTATCATTTCTCTCTTTTTTGCCTCCACTTAGTCTGTTCTTGAGGTATCGAACAGGATTTGGGAACATTCCTTTTCTAAACTCTTCGTAATATTCGGCTCTTGTTTTTCCACTGGGTTCGATCAAATAGCCCGAAATGTAAAGGAGACTGATGATCTGAAGAATGAAATAGATGAAGGAAAGGGCTCCAATTCCGAGGGTCTCAACAAAGGTTGGAATAGCGATTCCGTGAATGAAGATGAACACCCATAGAATAACTGAAGGAAGCCAAATATCGTGCATAATGCATGTAACAAGCACGAAGCAGCAGGGTCCATAACTGAGACTGAAGCCGACCATCTGGATGAATGTCAGAATCACAGTGAAAATATGGAGGTCGGGCACGAATAGCTCAATAAAAGATACGAGCAGAAGGGCAATTATGATGACTCGAATGCCCTCTTGCATGAAGGTTCTGAAACCGTACTTACCAATGAGTTGCCCAGCAATGAGAGTGAAAATAACCTGCACAAGGCTGAGGTAAACATTGACAGTTAAGACGTCATCAGCGTCACCTTCAGTAACAGAGGGAAAAGCAACGCTACCTCCGAAATAACCAAGAGCAGCTCCTCCTGACAACTGATTGAAGATGATGAGTCCGCAACTAAGGAACAACCTTCGATGGTAGGACTCCCCAAGAGGATCAAAGAAGGTAGCTTATTCTGATTCAATATCGACTCTTGGCAAAGCTTTAGTTTGTTTGTACTCTTCGATGTTGAAATCCTCATACATAATGTTGAGATAATGTTCGAGGATCTAGTCATCACCACTTTCGATCATGTTTTCCACAGATTCATATCTAAATATACTTTTTGGTACCGATAAACATTTTGAGAAGTGTGTAGCCTAATGAGGGCAGGAATGATGGGAAGTCCCACAATAATCCTCCATCCCATCAAGCCGGCATCCTCATCAACAGTCAAGTAGCCCACCCAAAAGCCAAATAAAATACCAATTGTTATGAATAGTTGATTGAGAGTTCCGCATGGCCCTCCCATTGATCCCGGAAGAAGAGATGTGAGGTATGTGGGAACGATGATTGTGTTTATGCCGGCCACAACACCGAACAAGATTCTCGAGAAGGCTTGGACTCCAGTTGAAAGGCTGAGAATGCCAATAAGAGAGGCAATTATAGTGAGGTAATCAGTGAGCTTGAAAGTCTGGACGTAGCCCATAGCTCTAATCATCCAGCGATATATGCCAATACCTTAATGGGAGAAGAGATACCGAAGATGGCTGAGAGGGCCAGAAGAGAAGAGAGGAGAAGCATAGTGTTTCCTGAGTCTTATCCATTCGGGAAATTAAACTATTCGATGAGTGTACTGAGATTGCCATAGGAGGTGAGTTCATAGCCGAAGACGAAGGCTCCCATGCAGACAGAGATGGAGAAGGAGTAGCAGGTGGAAGTGTCCTTGATTCTCATAGCAAATATTATAATTACATAACAAGTTAAAATTCGATAACTTGAGAAAACTACAAGAGTAACAGGTTTATTCGATTAAAAAGATAAAAAATCCCACCAGTAGTTTTCATTAGGGAGGATCAGCTCAATCAGGAGCCTCTCAACATTGTCACAAGCATTGTAAGAATTGCAATATTTATTCACAAACTCTTATGGTATCGCTTTGCAATTCAAAAGTGCAGTAGGTGTAAATATATCCTGTCAATATTGATAGCAGAGGTGTTATTATTATTCTTCTGATTTGTAATTTAAAAAATATTTGAATGTCAAACCAAGCATAGCTGATTTCCCTCAATAACGAAGTGGAAGGCTTTATGTCCACCAAGGACTACAATAATCCAAAGATCGCAGCCAACCTAAAGAAAGCAAAAGTACTCCTTTTGACACTCAGATCGCTATCTACAGTCAGCATGATCTCGAAAACCTCCCAGAAAGCTACTTAGTTGAAGCAGGTACATCTTATCATATGCAGTGAGATATGCCGAGCTCAACTTGCTTCACACCCTTGCCTCAAAGAATACAAAGGGGGTCGAGAATGCCATCAATAATGTCAAATTTTTCTATGAAAATATTTTCATCAGCCAAAAGCCTAAGTTCCATGCTATGATCACCGCAGTCCACTTGTTGTTCCTGCTTTCCACCAATAAAACCCAAGAGTTCTACACCAAGCTCGAATCAATCATTACCCAGCAATTGAAGGACAACTACATTGACTATGTCCTTCTGCTCAACGACGCTATCGAGGAAGGAAACTATCGCAAAATATTCGCCCTCAAAAATCAAAACCCTCTCCCTGAGTACTTTGGCCTCTTCTTGGATCGAATTCTCTAAACCATTAGAATCGAAATTGCCAAAAGCGCAGAAAAGGCCTACTCTGAAATATCTATGACTGAAGCCCTCAACATCTTCTAGTTCAGCTCAGTTGAGCAGCTCCGAAGCTTTGTCAACAGCTACCACGAATCTTTGGAAGAAATTCAGATCAATTGGATTTTTAGAGACAAGAAAGTGGAATTCCAAAAAGGCGCGGACAACAAGATCAACTTCAACTCTGAGGAAAACATTCGAAGAGTTTTGGAGTATTCTCTAGAGCTGGAAAGAATTGCTTGATCAATAAGCTTAAAATTGCTACTTATAAAAATTATTATTGGCCCTTATAAGTCGAATTGCCAGGTCAATTTATTCTTTATCATGCCCAGAGCCTCAAAGCCGAAGAGACTTCCGATAATCTCCCTTGAGCCGAAACCATTCAAAAACATCTATACCGACAGCTAGTAGTTCTCAAAGATACCTGAGGACCCACCATCACCCAAAAGTAAAATCAGAAGACTCCCACCAAGAACATATCTTGAGAGAAATACGAAGAAGAAAAGATAAATGCCACCTCCAAGGGCTATTGTGCGTGAACCAATAGTAAGACCTAGAAAGATGGTGATGCCTGAAAATTTCATCCATCACAAGAGAAAACTTTTTGAGAACTTACCTGTTTACGAACCCACCGATACGGACATAATGTTTGTAAAAGGGCACGAGAAAAAATTCATGTACGAAGGATACTCAATCCTTACAGTAGATTTGGTATCGAATGCGACAATGTACATGTATTCAATGGAGAGAAAATTTCAAAAGAAATAACCCCTGATGATTTGGATGACTGAGTTTTTCAATAAATGCTACCCCGAACTCCAACCATTTTGCTTCTTTCATAAACTAAAAAGACTTCTCTATGGGTACTGGTTAGCACGTCGCAAATAATACAACTTTCCGATATACAGAGGCAATTGGCATTTGGGATAAATGCAACTTCAAGGAACAACCATCTCAGAGCGGTGCTACCCTGCTGAAGAGGTTCGGAAGCACAGACTACATAAAAAAACTGCCGAGGTCATAGCTGAGGATATGAATAAATAGTTCAGTCACCTGAGTGTTTTGTGTCAGAAAATGGCTAGACGGTAGGAACTTAAGATGAAACAGGTCACCGAAAACATCAAATAGTTGGCTGAGGTAATAATAGATTATGGAAACCCTGATTTGGAAGAAGTTCTGATAGACAACCTTCCAGAAGACATATTCATGGACATGTACACTCCAAGAGGAGAAAAAATACCCAAGATGATTCATCCTCTCAAAGGATCTAAGTCCCACCATAAGCGAAACAAATCGAAGCACCAAAAATAGAACCCTTAAAAGTAGAAAAAGTAAGAAATACTGATAATGTAGCCTGAAGAACTGGAAGAGTCAGAGGTCATCGACGTAGAGGCCCTAGCCCACAGAAAAGATGTGCTAGACAGAATCGAAAGACTCCACTAATATCAAAAGAATAAGACCTTAGTGAACAACAGGGCATAGATTGATATCAATTAAGAGAATGGGATTGAGGTATTGACGATTAGAGATTGATTTATAACATTTTCTGGTGCAACCTGTTAATTATAATTTATCTTTCTATGCAACTAACAACAAACTTCAATAGCATCAAGTAGTTATCAGATAAACCTAAATATGCTTTCGTGAAACAGGCCCTAACCTTTCTCTCTGGACTCATGGAACCCTCTCGGTATATCCTTATTCACATAGATTCGAACATATGTATCTCAGCTTCAATGGAGGCAAAGATGCCACCGTCGTTCTTTTTTTAACCCTCACTGCTCTCTAATTGTATCTTCCTTCATAAAAAGCTCCAAGGTTAAGGGAAGCAAGCTCAAATGCATCTACTTTGCTGAATAACATCCCTTCGAGGAAGTTGATCAGTTCATTGCCAATATTATCAAAAGTAAACTGTTTTTAACAAAGCCTTCAACATCGAGTGGCACAAACTGCCTTCAAAAAACTACCAGAAGTAGCTGAACCATTTTGTAAGTCAAAAAACTGCCAAGTATATAGTAATGGGTTCTCGGAGAAATGACCCTTACTGTGAGCATCTTCAACAGTTGTCATTCAGCGACATGCATAAAGGCTTTCCAGATTTCATTAGAGTCAACCCTGTGATAGATTGGTCATACGAGCAGATATGGGCCTTTCTCAAAGATTTCAGTATTCCATACTGCAAATTATACGATGAAGGTAGACTTGAGCCTATCTAGGATACACATACCTTGGGGACAAGAAAAATACTCAGAAAAACCCTGCCCTCCTTGACTCTCACACCTCAACCTACAGGCCTGCGCATCATGCTACTGAATAGACTGAGAAGCATTCGAGATCAGCTTAAAAAGAGAATAATGCGTGATAAAAAATCTAATTTAGAATATCTTCTAACTTTTTTTCCCCCTTTAAATGAGGTCCATTAGAATTGGTCAATACAATATTGATTTGTCTCTAGTTAAACGATAACGGTTTAGTGGATGTCTACTATCGAGTTATCATATAATTCATAACTTGATGAAAATCACCCAGCCAGCCAAAGATGTTCCTCAACCACATGTCGTCAAGAAAGAAAATTAGTAGCAGTCTTCTTGGCAAAAAATGCTCCATGGAATCGTCCGACCACCCAGATCCACCTGCAAAGATCCACTCAGAAGTATATAGATCTTCACCCAGACTGCAAAACCTTTCGAATGAACGAGTCAACTTACTATCGCAACTAACATGTGGTCATGCACAATGGTAAAAAAATATAATTAGTCGTCTTCGACCCCGAATTCAAAGGAGGATGGGTGATTCTGTACCTTCACGGCAACTCCTCCTCAAAAGTAGAAGCATACTCTATTCGGGAATTTCTTCCTCATAAGTTCTCTCTGGCCGCCTTCGATTTCATGGGCTGCGGGAACAACTATTAAGAGGATTCTGTCACTTTGGGCTACAGATAATCACAGCAAGTTTAAACAGTCGTCGGTTTTCTTAGGTAAAAAGGCTATAAAGTTATTCTTTGGGGCAGAAGCATGGGCGCTGCAACTTCTCTAAAGTACGGTAAGACGCCCATCATCGTGGCTGACTCTGCCTTCAAATCTTTCAAGAGTGTTTGTAGACAGGTCGCCAAAAAAAATTCTCCGTGCTTTATCCCGAACTGTCTGATCAGTTGTCTGTTTCCATGTGTTTTTAGTAAGATTCGTTCTGACGTGGAATAGAAAGGTCACTATGATGTTTAGGAGCTAGACATCGGGCAGGCTGTTTGTAAGATCAATCCAAAGACGGTAATATTTTTCCTGACAGGAGATGACGATACTCTGATCGATAGATGCAACTCATAGAAGCTATACAACATGTATGTTGGTAAAAATAAATATTTGCAAGTATTTAAGGGGACCCACAACACCAAAAGGCCTCCAGAAATGCTAAGAAAGGTTATGAGCTAGATCGAAAAGCACACTAAACTGATATAGAATCAGGAGAGTAAAGCAAGCACCACTGAATTCTTGAAGTACACTCCTCGATGATCTTCTTTGTTGTTTTAATCAGTATTCAACTGATATGCACCCAAACCAATAGATTCTAACATATATAATATGATTCAGCTCAGCTTCTTAGGGTTCGGCAAATAAACATCCTCTCTTCCCATCCACGGCTACGCGACCAACAAAATGAGCGAAGATTCTATCAAATCATAAATTCCCAAGGTAACACCCTCCCAATCCAGGTCATTGCCAAACTAAAAGATTTGGGTGTCGGGAGATAATAAAGGCAAAGGATCAGTTCCGAATACGGAGTCTGGTTCTGTAAGAAAGACGACAAAGGATTTTTCTTTTTTGCACTGTGCTCCAGCAACTACCCCGAAAGGCATGTCTATGCTTGCATTAACGAATTGAGGACCCACTTGGCAACCATCGGAGACTACTCCAGCTAGCCAGACGTACTCATCTATCCATGCAGTCAACTCTCAAGCTTCACGCAAAGGCAAAGATGGTGGAGCTAAGCAACAAATACAACAACCCTCAAAGCTTAGACAAACTAGGCTAAGCTAACAGGATGATCAGCGATGTATGCGTGTATTAATGAAGCTAAAGGATGACATCTCACACAACACCAAGCTTTTGGTGGACAACCAGGCCAATTTAGATGGGCTCCATCAGAAGACATTGTCCTTGAAAGGTAATTTGAGAGTATATTCAGAGAACGCCCAGATGTTCGAATCTAATTCTGCCACAATCTAAAGAGAAATGAAATGCAGGAACTGGAAGTTGACAATTATTATTGGGTTGGTGGTGGTTGCCTTGATCTGTGTTATAGTTATCCCCATCGTGACCAAAAAATGATCCAGTTATATTTACTTTGCGATTATTTCAATCACAATACCCTTTAATAATAACTTATAGGACATGGGAGAGGTCTGCTGTAGTGTCAAAGTCTAAGGGGAACTAGATATGGAACCAGTCGATAAATTACGTATTATGATCACTCCTATTCATCAAGAAGAGTCAGAGCCCGAAATAGAAGGTGGGCCTCACTAACCGTCAGAATTATTCGCTGTCCCCACAAAATAAGAAGTCACCTTTTCATCCAAAGCGGTATAAAGGGCAGAATATCTGGGAACATTTTACTATCCGAGAGGGCAATCTGTTCCTAGAGGAAAGATGCTGAACTCATATAAGTTGCAGAACAGCTCAATCTATGCTGGTGAGTGGAAGGTAAATTTGTGGTTAGTCAGAGCGGAAAGATTCATGGCAGAGGAATCTATGTCTTGCCGAACCAAACAGTAATCTACTGTATCACTAACAACAACCATATCACTGGACACGCTCGTGTTATATATCCCAACGGAGACTATTTCCAAGGAGATGTAGTCGACGGAAAAGCTCATGGCCAAGGCACCTACGTAGAAGGAAGCATGACTTATGAAGGATAGTTCAAGGGCAACCTTCCAGATGGAGAGGGGGTCTAAATAGGGGCAAATTATAGGTTTGAAGGGTAGTTCGAGGAAGGAGACAAGATAAATGGAAAACTGACCTGGGGATAGAAGAAAGAATACTCCTACACTGGATTATTTGTCAATAACAAATTCGAAGGAAAAGGTACCTTAATCACAGAGGACGGTAAGTATATCGGAGAGTTCAAGAGAGGAGTAAAGAGTGGCAAGGGAAGGTTCTACTACAACAACAATAGATATTATGAAGGCAATTTTGTGGGAGACATCAGAAACGGTTAGGGAGTAATTGTAGACGAAAAGGAAGGCAGAGTAATAACGAGAGGAAAGTGGATTAACGATACAATGCTGGATACTTGATATTTGAACCTGAAATTAATAAAATCATAGGCTTGAAAGATGGCTGAGAAGAGTTTTGTTCATCGAGAGCAAACCCATCTCCAAAGCAGAAAGGGCAGTCTTCTTCAAAATTTAGGGAGGTAAAGATATTTCCTTCAATATGTCGCTCACAGCTGTACTCCAAGAGTCATCTCTATCTGTTAGAATTAGTTTTTCAAGGAATAGTTTCACAACATCTTCAGAACGCTGATCGTAGAGAATGTCTATGATCAAATAAATGATCCAAAAATTATCAGTGGTGAGCCTGGTAGCCAAGAAAACTGAAGTGATATTCCAGGCCTACTTTTCATCAAAAAAATATTCGAAGGGAATCAAGCTTTTGTAGTAAAAGTTGAGCTTGAGATTGAGGGTCGATTTAAGTTTTGAAATATTTTGGGAGTTGATGTTTATCCTTTGAAAATCAGTAAGTTTTACGGTTTATAGGAACTACTCTAAAGACTCTGTTTGATAATATTCCCGAAGCAAGTTGATGGTCTGAGAAGGCTCAACCGATAAGACGAGATCGTAGTGAGAAGAGCCGTGATTCTTCATTGGATCTTCTCTCATGCTGTTTGAATATTGACTCAGTTTCATTGGAACTTACTTATCGCTGCCTTTTAAAGAACCAATGGCCTTGATTTTTCTTGCCTTTTTTGACCTTTTCACCTCTGAAATTTATCCAGATTCACAACTAGAACTAGAGCCTTCTCGAAATTTAATCCTCAAGTCATCCTTTTCCTTTTCAAGACCCTCAAAGGTGTATTGGCTTTGATAGATGATTCCAAGCTCTCTGAAGCAAATTTTGATCTGCTCCTTGGAAATAATATTCTCTTCAATTAGATCATGAGCTAGCTTAGAATCAGAGTAAATGATGTACCTTAACTCCCAGGGACTTTCAGGGATTATTTCAGAAGCCACCTCATTAAATTAATCCCAACTTATTGCTGCTGATGTTTGACAAATATCTGTGGGGAATGGGTCGCCTTCTTTGGGAGTTTTTCTGCCCACTAGAATTTCATGAAATATGTCTTTAAAATCAACCTCTGTTTTAATTGTGGTATTAACAAGACGATTTGCAAAAAAGCCTTTGACGTGATTCACCAATAATCGGACCAAAAAGGCTTGGCTAAGTAAGGGAGAAATGGGGGTCAGATTGGCAAACCCTTCTCTTATGTATCCTTCGCTAATCAATTTAATGCTTATTTTTTTGGTGGCTTCAATATTTTCTGCAGAGTAATAGTGCTCAATTTTCCCATCTTTGATAAAGCTCGTCATTTTAAGCATCGAAGGAAAATCTAGTTTGGTGAGGACTTGAGCACAATTCAGAGAAATAATATCCTTGATAAAAGAGTCGCTTGATCTTGTGTTCGGCAGCTCTAGCAAAGATTGGGTATCGAAAATAATTCCGCTAATGCTGAAATTTTACATCAGGTCTATCATTACGCTATAGATTTTTCCTTTCTTGGCTTTCATTAAAGGAATGGCCTTCTCAATTAAGCAAAAGTCAACCATCTTTTCTCCCAGTAACTCATAGACTGCATGTTAGATCGCATCTTAAATAACAATCGTTTCAACTCCGCATATTTTTGGAACGTTGCTCTCCACGATCCTTTAAATAATCTCAACAAAACCATGTTGTACCATCTTTTTTGTATAGATCTCGAAAATATTTTGAATGGGTAGCTGAAAGTTTTCGTTAAGAAAGAGTAAAATATTGAGTATATTCCTTGGCAGTTCAATTTGGATTTTCATTCCCTCCAACACTATCACCTTTCCAGTTAGATTTTTCTTAAAATAATGGTTCAGGATGTCTTCAATGACTCTTCCAGAGGGCTCGAGTAGATCTTCAACATATACTTCAGGGTGAATCAGCCGAAATACGTCAATAAACGTATCATCAAAAGCCAGACAAGCTGATGGTACTTCATGCAGTTTAAACTCGGAAAGAGCCTCAGTCATATATCTTCTATTTTAGGAGTTGTCCTAGAGGCTTTTGTACAATCTAATAAGCTTGTCCTTGGTCCTTTACACATTAAAGTTGCGAATATGTTATGCAAAAAATAAACGAGCTTCTTTTTATCGAATGACCCCGTACATATACTACTCAAGCTTACTGTCAAACTCTTATGGTCGCTTTCTATAGATTGAGCTTAGCATTTGAGTATATTTTCTTTTCTACTCAATTATCACAGGTTTGAGTACTCTCGATAAATTGAATTCGCTTTCAATCTCTGTTTTATTTTTGTTTAACTCTTCGCTTATCTTACGATTGAAATTGAGACTCTGATTGTTAACTTGGAGAGTAGCACTTTCAGGCTCTTTGGGAATATCAAATAATTGTGATTGAAAGTTGTGATCATGATCCGACTGCTCCATATTGAACAACTCATCGATTTGTATATTTGATCTGAGAATCCTTCTTTTGCTTGATTTGCTGTCGCTTCCCTTTCCTTAAATGCTGTGATGGATAATATTGCTACTCCTTTCAGCTTATTTTTCAGTAGGCATTGCCTTTTCTTTAATCAAAGAGCTCGCTGAGCCCCTCAGCTATTCTTAACTTTAATTTTAAGATTAGACACACTCAATTTCCATTGACTCTCCATCTGACTATTCTGGTGCCACAACTGGTTTAGCTTTCTCATAGGAGCTGGATTACATGTTTGAATAATGCTATTTTTCATCAGATTCATGAATTACTTCAATTTTTTATTTTTTCAGTTATGAATAGTCCCATTAGCCTTAAAAATGATTCCATTTGTCTCCAAAGTCAGCCTCCAAGGTCGAAAATGCGGGCGTCTATGCAGGAACATTATCGGAAATATTGGAGGTGGCTTAATGGCTGGTATTATGGCGATTCAGATTATCGATATTTTATTCATACTAAGTTCATAAACTATCTTACTTTTTAGTGCCGCTAGTTCTCAGTTGCCTACTGAACCACCATATCCGTTCCAAAACTTTATTTCCTGTTTCTCTCCATCGAATAATAGTTCTCCTGTTTCCTTTCCTCTTAGAATTATGGTTCATTGTTTGGCTCCATGTTGTCATCGAATTTTTATTCCTCGTGGGATTTGTCAAACTCTTCTTTGAATCTTCCAATGCTTGATTTAAGAGCGTTTCTTAAGTTAGCTCCCAGAAGATGATTCATTTCTGACTTTGTCTCAAATTCACAAGAATTGTTCTGCTCATGCCCAAGGTCCACTGTCTCTATTTTTTTCATCCTCATTGAAGGACTTTTGTGTTCAAATAAATTTTGATGATGCCGAAACTTATTCTTTTAAATTTTGGCAAGCTCATAAGCCTAGTT
>Ga0100378_1005827_pt1 | contig 11236 bp, 13 predicted proteins | sample CryGeymeta201502_FD_81535 | JGI IMG/M metagenome (GOLD analysis project Ga0100378, IMG submission 81535) | Groundwater microbial communities from Crystal Geyser aquifers in Utah, USA - Crystal Geyser metaG 2015-02 | ecosystem: Environmental > Aquatic > Deep subsurface > Groundwater | place: USA...
TAACTGTTAAAAAAGAACTAATTAATGAAGATACAAACTTTAATAGTACTAATGGTAATGATATTAATCTTACTCATAATTCACAACCTATTCATTTAAATCCTTTAATTTCTGAATATTTTAATTTTAATAATGAATTAATACAAAATTTTATTGCTTATACTACAAACGATAAAGCTTTTTATGAAGAAATAAAAGAAGAGAGTTTGGTAATGGATAAAGAGTTTAGTAATAATTTACCAGATATAAATGAATTTATTGATAATAATTTTCAAGAGAACAATCCGCATGTTGTTAAGAGATTAAATAAGTTTATAGATAATATTCCAAATTATTTTGATGAGTTTAAATGTAATATTTTAGTTGTTGTTTCACATCAATATGTAATAAACGAATTAAATATTTTATTAAATTATCCAAACCAGAATGGATTTCGAGCGATCAAATTAGGTCAGGTGTTTATGTATAATTATTCCTATGATATTAAGAAAAATGATAGACAATTAACTAATTTTGAATTTATACTTGAGGAGTATCCAAGTCAATAAATGACAATAATGTAATTAGTTAATTAGTTTAGTTTGTTGTTTTTATTAAATTAAGTCAATCACTAATAATTTCAGTAATTAATAAGAGTTATTGTTTTGTTAATATAATAATATAATAATCAAGGTCTTATTGTGTTTAATCCTTAAATATTATTCTTGTAATTTGAACAACTTTTATTAATTGAAATATTAAGTTATTTAATAATGATAGTTTATCAACTTAGTATATATATTTACAACTTTGAAATGAAAAGCATTAAGTATTAAAGAAATTATCAACTAATATATAAAGTGATTAATATAATAATTAATATTAAATCAGAAATATATAATACATATTATATTAACTATATTACAACAAACAAAAATATTACTCAAATATTTATTATTATAATAATATTATAATAATACTTAAATAACTAATTATTAACAAATTATTTCATTTCAATACGAATTAATCTTGTCTGCTTTAAGTCCTCTACTATTTATAAATAAAAGCAAACTACAATTGGAATTGCTGAAAATATTGCGAAGAAATAAAAAGGATTTGGGAATAATTCAATTACTGGTTGCATTGAGCTAACGCATAAGTTTGAGCAGTTCATTAAAAAGCTATAAGCTGATGCTTTCACATTAGACTCATAGCAGTCGTTTGTATATGACCATACTACAACAAAAGCCATCGAGAATGCAAAGGCATTTGCAAATAGTAAACTTACTCTTATTATAGCTATATACGAAAAGAAAATAAGGATTATACATAGTCCTAAACAAAGTGAAAACATCGATAATAAGATTTGCTTTGTTGAAAACATCTGCATTAAGGCTCCTGCAAAATTTTCAGAAATAAATTCTCCAATAAAGATTAAAGCTAAGTTTACATAAACACTTCCTTCCATCTTTTCGACATTTAGTAAATAACCATAAAATAAAATATACATAGAGATATAAACTAGAGTAAACTTGAAGGTTTTAATTACGTTTCCTTTAGTATCAAATAGTGCTAAGTATTGTTTAAGCACATTTACAAAAAACAAAAGCTTTGACTCGTTTTCGAAACCTCCTAAGTCATCATCTTTGTTTTTAATATTAGTAATTAAAATCTCACTTCTAAGCTTTTTAACTTCCTGAAAAACCTTTTCGAATTCTACTTCCATTCCATTAAAACTTGCCATATACTTTGCGACCTCTTCAAATTCATCATATTTTTTAATAGATAGTAAATAGTCTGGAGATTCTTTGATAACAGTATGTGACATAGTGATCAAAACCATAAAGATAATTATATTAGTAACCAAAATGACATTCCAGTTCGCGAAATTGTACATTAATAGTATATAAATGATACCAGATAGTGGCATTGCTGAATTATTAAAAGCTATAAAAAATTGTCCTAATGATTTACTCATGAACTCAGTTCCCATATAACTGTGTAATGTATACGCATAGTAAAATCCATAAGCTAAAAAGCAACATAATGTTGTTAAATATGTACTTGTAGAAAAATAGAAAAAAATGTAAACAACTAGCATAATTTTTAAACATAGCCTAAAAGTCATAAGCCTTCCAGTTTTACTTACAATATAGGCCATACAACTTGGGATAATTATATTCCCAACAAAAGCAATAAAACTCGCAGTGTGGAAAAATCCATGAAAGTTGCACATAACTCCAAGTTGAGTAATCCAATTATACATAGAAGCCTTATCGATTACAAGAACTAAGTAGCCAATAGTTCCATAGCCATGATTCTCTAAATGATCTGTAGTACAATAATCTTCAATGCATTGTTCATTATTGATTATATCATATCTCTTAGTATTAGTTTTAAAATCACTATATTCTTTCCCGTCGTCAAACTCTAATTTGTTATAGCAATTGTATTTCGGAAGTACTTTTTGTAAAGGGAACATAAGTATAGTCATACAACATGAAAAAGCAATAAAGAAAGTAACAATAAAATGCATCTTTTGGTATTTTCCTTGTAAGTCAGTTGACTCTAAAAGCTCTAAGTATTTTAGTCTTAGTTTATTCTCTTGAATGTCACCAGCAGATAACATATCATCATGTGATGCTAGAATTTCAGTTTTCTCACCTTCCATTTAAATGCGAAAATTTATTACTTCTAAATAATAATAAAAATAATAAGTAAATATAATTATTATATCATTATTAATGAATAACAAAGGTTTATTTAATATACCGTTTTACATTTATTATAACTTTATATGATAATAACTTTATAACATTATAATTATTAAAAAACAAATTTACTGAATAATATAAGTATACATTATAATTACAAATATAGCTTACAAAGCCATGTCACAAAGCTTTCAGAATACACTATTAATTCTTCAGAAATTTGAAATTATAAGGATTAAAATAAAAATTATATAAATAGAAAGCATAATATAAGATACATTTACAGAACGAAATTGCATAAACAAAATTGAATGCTAAAACTTCTAGAAAACTTTGCTTAAAACTAAATGCTTCAAAAACAGATACTTTCTTCTTTACCATATCATTAACAAATATAAAATAATTGCTTTTAGTCCAAAATATTAGATAAGGCAAAAAAGTAAAATATGAGTAATATAAAGCCTGTATAAAAGTTTCAAAGAATTTTAAATTTTTCTCAGGTATTACATTGTTCATGTAATTTAAAACACTATGTTTATCTTCATTTCTTTCTAAATTCCATATTGTTTCAACATAACTTGAACTAAATGAAAAGTTAGCATATATTCTTAATAAATAAATTGAAATTAAAGACTCAGTCACGATGAGTGTTTGAAGTGAGAAAAAGTAGAAAAAGCCATCGGAAACAGTGATTAAATCTTTTAAAAGAGGATTGAATAATGCAATGAAAATAAAGATATTTAAGATAAGTTTGAGATTTGTCATGTTTGTAACTTGAGAATAAATTAAATAATTAGCTTTCATCTCAGATTCCGAATTACTATATTGCGTAGTCTCTAAAACCCTCTTTTTGAATTTACAATCTAGTTTTGCTAATCTCTTTGTAATTATATAAAATGTAGTAACAATCAAAGCAAATGATAAAATTAATAACACTTCCATCATTAATTGACCAAATAATTCTTGATCTTTTGTTAGTATTATAGACCTTTGCTTTTTACCTTTATTAGGTATGTTGTTATTATTATATTGCTTAGGAAGTTGACTGCTAAAATCATCAATATTATTGAATAAATCAGTAGTTAAATTTAATAAAGCAGGAGTAGCAAAGGATAATATATTAGTAAATTCATATATTTCATTAGCCTCAATTAAGAAACTTTTGTAAAGGATTTTATAATCAATATTAAAGAACTCATAGTAATAATGGTATGTTATAAATCCTATAAATAATGAAAATAAAGACATTAAAAAACAATGAAAGATGCGTCTTGAAATGAAATATTTAAGATTGAAGTTTATCTTAGCTGTATGGAAGAATGTAAATAAAATAGTTATACTACTGATAAAGAAATTAATTGATATATTTTCCTCAATTCTTAAAAATAATTTGCCTAATTCATGAAATAACTGAGTAATGATACTAATATTAACAAAAAATACGAATATGTCAGTATAAAAATTGAAACCGTCTAAGCTTTTAATGTATTCAGTCAAAGTACAAGATCTTAAAAGACTTCTAGGTCTCTCCTAATATAATAAAATAAGATAAAGTTTATTTATTTAGAAATTGGTACTATGACTATATTATCTTTGTTCTCTCTCATTTCTAAATAATTAGCTAAGTCTTTTGCTATTGAAGGAATATGAACTGTTATTTGCTCTGTAATATTCATATATGAGTTGTAAGGGATTTTGAAGTAATATAAAAATAGAATCACGATAACTATAACAACTATTTCTGATTCAAGTTGCATTAAAAATATATAAAAATATACATATGAAGAAATAATTAATTAAATATTTAATAATTTTAATAATAGTTATTAATAATACGACAAAAATTTATAATGGAGGAAATAATATATTAATATTATATATTTTATTAGCAACAATTTATTATAATATTAAATTATATTTATAATTCAATTTCAATTGTTATTATTAAGTCTTGGTAGTTTAGAACTTTGTACTCTATCTTTAAGTATTTTACCAAAATCCACTACGTTTTTTTCTAAAAATTAATAATTATAAATTACCAATTGGCTTTTTAGGTACTTTTTCTATTTTAATCGAGCTTACTTTAAAAGATAAATCTTTGTTACCTTTATTATTAGGTGATTTATTATCATTTGTTTTGTCTATTTGTGACTCGTTAAGAGTTGAATTGTTTAGTTTTGATTGATGGCTATAAAAACTAATGTTACTGTTACTGCTGTCTTGTTTCCATACTTTTTTGTTGTGGGACTCTTTTACAACAAGATCAAATAAATTCTTATAAAAGATTAACTTATTCTCATCTCCTCCACTCAAGATATTAAAGTAATTATCTTTCAATTTTGGATTTTTAAGTAGAACTCTACAAAAATTAAAATAATTTAATTACTGTTTCAAATCCAAAAATTCATTTTTAATGTTTTCATATACTTCATCTCCTATTGGTTTTAAATTTCCTTTTATTTTTTGTCTTAACATAAATAATATAATCTTACCTAACTTTGTTTTCAGCTTCTATTTTTTTATTTTTCATTGCAGTAATATCTGGAGTTAAGCTTCTATCTTTAATATAATTATCAAATTTGTTTAAAACGTAATCCTCAGATTTATTATTAAGATCTTCTTGAGCTACATTTTTATTTGTTAAGTTTGTATTTGTTAAGTTGTGTAATAAATCTTCTTGTGTGGTTAATATTTCTTTATCTAATATTATATCTTTGTTTGAATAGTAATTTTCTTCATTTTTAATAATTTTAATAGGAGTTTTAACTTTAGGTTTAAATGTGCTATTTGAAACAATATTGTTAACGTTAGCTTTTTTATTTTGTGTTGTTTGAGGTTGATTATTTCCTTCTAATTTGATAAGACTTTTACTAGTGTTATTATTACTATTCGGCATAATTGGCTTGAATGAAATTTTAGATATATTATCTAAATCTAAAGTAAGTCTGTTATTAGAAACTTCTTCGTCGATAGTTTCATCAATAGAATTTTCTTTAATATTAATATAAAATTTTACTTTTATTATTCTTATTAAGCTTGTCTTTAACAATTTTTCTATAATCTTGCGCAGAGTTCCCACTATTATTACTTGTAATAATCTTTTTTGATTTTCCTCCTTCGCCTTCGACAACACTTATATTGAAAACACTATTTTCTATTTTAATACTTTGATCTTTTACAGAATCTGGATTTCTTTCTATTAGTTTCTTTTTTGGGCTTGTTTTACAATAAGGACTAGGTAATTGAAAACTTAGTGTTTTAGAGATTATATAATTTAAAATATTTCTTTTTTTAGGACTTAAGTTCTGAATTGGTTGATATTTATTTTGAATTTGAGGTTTGGTTATAGAATCAATACTAAAACTTTCTTTAGTAACCAAATTTGCCTGTAAGTTTCTTATCTCTTTAGAACTTAAACTAGTATACTTTAAACTTTGTTCTTCATATTTTTCTTTTAAGCGAGCTAATTCTTCATTAAGATTATATATTATATGTTCTTTATCTATTAAGGATTTAACTTCTGATTTCAAACTTTCTTTAATTTTTGAAAACACTTCTAAATTTCCTTCTGTTAGAGAAAACTCTTTATCGATTAATCTATCATTTTTAACAACTTCTTCTATTTCTTCTATTTTTTCCATTTTTTCAATGTTTTCAATGTTTTCTTCTATTCTTTCTATGTTTTCTTCCAACTCTTCTATATTTTCTAAGTTTCGTTCTATGCTTTCAATATTTTGTTCTATTTTTTCGATGTTTTCTTCTGTTTTCTTTTCATTTTTTTCAATATTGTCAGTATTTTGTTTATTATTATTAATAATCTTTAAGTTTTCTGATAAGATATTGGAAGCCTTAGATAAAGTTTTTGAAAAATTATTCCATTGAGATTTTAAAGATAATACTTCTTCCTTATTTATATTGTTATTATCTCCATTAATATTTAAAAGACTGTTAAATAATTGCATTAAATTTTCGTTAACTAAAAAAGGATTAAAATGATTAAAATGATAAAGAGTGTCTAGTTATATTATAAATTATATATAACAAATAATAAATAATATGAAAATTAGATTATTTCGAACCTTTTGTAAATTCTTCTTTTAAGTCATTTTCGAATTTTCCATCAACGACTTCAGCGAGATTTATGGCTAAGTCAGCATGTTCAATTTTCATACTTTTTATAATAGGATTTCCACGGCAGTTTTTAAAATTTTGTTCGAATGATTTTAAATCGTTACCATCTAATAAAGAATGTAAATATGGATAAGGATTAGGAAAAGGATAATGTTTATTTTAGTTATGCTTACCTAAAAAGGCATTACTTGAAGAAGCTATATCATCAACTTCGTTAAGCTCGATTTCTAAATCTTCTTTTGGTAAGTTAATATTTCTAGCTCGGCTTCCTTGTCTATCATGCTTACTTTGTTGTACTACAATACTATCATCATATTCTTCATCTAGATCCTTTTTAACATCATCGTCTGCTTGGTTATCATTATTATCTCTATCTGAATTAGGAGAGATAATTATATTATTATCTTCGTTTTCTTCTTCATCCTCGATCATGTTCTCTTCACGTTTTGGAAAGGGGGAATATTCTTGCTCTAATAAGTTTTGATAGTTTTTATCAGCTTTATTTTTGTTAATTGTGTCAACAACATTATTATAATAACTTTTAATCATATTTCTAATCAAGTTAATTTAATTATAATTAAAATACCCTAAGATGTTTAATTCTAAAGATTCTTGTTTTCCAACCTTAGTATCTTCATCGTTAGTTTTATTTTCCCAATTTCCGTTACATTCTTCTTCATTTGCATTTAAAGTATTACTAACATTATTAATTGTTGATTTAATATAATCTAAAGGATTTTGTAAGTATTGCTTGAAAAAGTTTTCCATCTTTATATTCTTTATTAATTTATTTACAGTTGGTATAATAACTAAATTTTGCTAAAAACATAACTTAACGTTAAGATAATTTAATAATATAATAATTTAATAATATAACTATTTAGAATAAAATTGTAAGTTTATTAATAAATATTTAAATTTAATTGGTTTATATATAAATTGTTTATTAATATTTATACTAGTATTAATAAAAAATATTTTATGGTGTAAGTTCGTTTTAGACTGCATGTTTAACATTTAACTACTACAAATTTATAAACTTTATATATGCTTTATAAACATTTCTTTTATTTTCATATATTTTCATTTATTCTCTTCAGTAAAATAAAAATCTTTATCATTTAATAAATGCTCTGTAATATAATTATTTATCCTATTATGGATTAGTTTAACTTTGCTTTTATTAATTTTTATACCATATTTCAAATTTAGATCTTTTGAAATAGTCTTTTGACTTAAGTTTTGTTCAGTTAAATTGTTATCTTTAGAATAATTATTTTTGTTGAACTTATTATCCACTCCATAAGTATCTTCATTAATATTACTTAAAGTATGTTTTCCTATTCCAGTAGATGTTGAATGTATTTCAAATTCTGATTGTTTATTTCTATCTGAATAATATTCATTAAACGAGTCTTTAGACACTTTTAATTTTATTAATTTTAAGCTTTTTTTATTTTTGTTATTAGTTTCTGTTTTAGCAACTTGGTTAAAGAAAAGACTACTGACTGGTTTAAGAGAAATATTCTCATTTCTATCTCTGGTTGACATGTTACTTATTTGTAAACTCTTTTCATTTAATTTACCGACACTGACACTTTCACTGTCAACTTTTTTTAGATAAATTTTACAATTTGTATTTAATGCTAAAGATTTTGTAGATTTCAATTTAGCAGTTAAAGTTATCTTACTCTTATTAGACTTTTCCTTGATTAATTTACTATATATAATTCCATTTTCCTTTTCTTTAGTATTAGTAGCTTCTATATTTTTTAGCTTAAATCTCTTTTTGCTCTTTATGCTTCTTATAGTAGCATCTTTTGTAGTATTAATAACTTCTGAAGTTTTTTTAATGTTACTACTAGGATCTTTATTACCCTTAACTAAAGTAAAACTCTTGTCGTTCTTATTTTCATTTACTTCATTAACATCAATTAAATTTGTTAAATTTACTAAATTTAACTTATGCTTTTTGATATAATCTAACTTATCCTCTTTTTTAATTTCTTGTTTATTCTCTTGTTTAACTTCTAATTTATAATCAGTGATATTAGGACTGCTACAAAGCTTATAATCATTAAAATTACTTGAATTGTTATTTGAAATATTATTAAAATTATTTGAATTGTTATTATAGTTATATTCATTTGGATTATTATCAATTTTCTTATTTAAACTATTCAGGTTTATATGATGCACTTCGAACTCACTGCCTCTTTTTCTATTAGAGTTCGAGTTTTTGCTTAAATTACAACTTTTACGAAGAATTATACTTCTTCTACTTCCTCTTCCGCTGCTATTTGCAGCTTCTTCCTTTTCTAACTTTTTAAGTCTTTCTAACTGAAGTAAATAGTTTCTTTCTTCTAATAGCTTTTGATGTTTAGCTTCAATTTTATGTGCATTTATTTGATTTTGTAATTCAATTGATAAAGAACCATTAATAAAGAAATTTTCTGTCTTGAAATAATCTTTTGTCTTAGCAGCAGATATTATCATCTGTTGAAATTCACTTGATTTTGGATCAGTATTATATTTTTTGAATCTTCCTATTTCTTCTTTATTAACCCAATATGTTTTCATGTATTTTCCATTAAATATATTAAATCTCTCATGATCTTTAAGTTCTAAATTATAATCTTTATTCTCAAAATATAGATTTGTTAGTAAATTAAAAGTTTTAGTTGAAGCTTCATCAACAAGGTTGGCTAAATATTCTTTATGATCGGATGTAGTTAGAAAACCAGGAATATTTTTAATGTTAAGTTGAACTGAGTTATCATCTATAGAAGCAATTTGTTTACTCTTACCCCTACCTTTACCAGTACCATTATCATTGCTATTTATATCAGTATAGTTACTTTTAATACTATTACTCTTATTAGTATTATAATTGCTAAATAGTCTGAATTTATCAATATAAGTTGATTTTAGTGTTTTTGAAAAAGAACTTTCTACATTTCTTAGGTAGTTTAATTTAACAAGATAGATAAACTAAGTTAAATTGTATTAAAAAATACTATAATTACTTGTTTAACTTCTGATTGGGCAGCCAGCCTATTATTTGTCTTTTTTAAACAGTCATGATAGTATTTTTTTGCTTTGGAGTGACAATAATTATAAGCTAATATAGATATGTTATCTTCTTGTGATTTATTTATATTGTCATAAATATTTTGCCATAGAGATGGTGTTTCTTTGTCGTAAATAACTTTGAGAAATTTTGATGTATCTAAAAACACTTTTTTTGTCTCTAAAACTTCTTCATTTTTTGAACATGCAATTAGTAAATCAAAGAAAAGTTTGCAGTATCTCTAATTTAAAATTAATTTTTAATATTAATATTTGTTTTAATGTTTTAATACTGATTTAATAATAAAGTGAATATCATTCGGAAGATCATTTAATGTATTCGTTTCATTCATTTATTAAATTTTTTAATATATTTAATTGATTTAATTTATTATTGATAAGATAACCCACTAAATATAATTAATCAATACCACTTAAATGTTATGTAGACTTATTTTATACTTATTTATATACTTATTTATATACTTATTTATATACTTATTTATATACTTATTTATATACTTATTTGATTAAACATATAATTGTAAGTTTTCTTTATTTTCTTTATCATTTAATGTATTATATTAATTATTATAAAGAAATTAACTAATTATTTATTTATAATTACTCATCATGCAACTAAACATACAATCATAACTTTTCATTACTTTCATTTCTTTCATTACTTTTCTATTTGTACTCCTAATTGTAATTTTAAATTCTCATTTTCTTGCTTTTTCTTTACTAAATCAGTCTTCATATTAATTTTTGTTGGTTGATAATATAAACAAATTAAATATCTCCCAGCAACATTAAAACCAGATAAGTGATCAACAGCATTTTTTGCATCGTAAATATCGTCATATACCACAAAAGCAGTTCCTTTAGTTTCACTATTTGTTCCTCTATAGAAGTTTATATAATTATATGAATATATGTATATTACTTAATTATTTTACTTACTTTCTAATTTGTCTAATGGAGCCATACTTTCCGAATATATCGTAAAGTTCTTCAGAAGTAATTTTATATGGTAGATTTCTTACGAAGATTATTCTGTTAACTTCAGGAGGTAGTTTAAGCTGTTTTAAAGTTTAAAATAAATATTAATAATATATATTTAAAATATGTTTACATTTCTTGCTCTGGAGTTCATTGCTATTTAATTATAATAAATATTTTAATTACCTTATATAGTTAATATTATAATAAATAAATATAAATAAACAAATTAAGTATAGTGTTAGTTTATCAATAAAAACATACATAATAATTTATTCAACTATATTGGGGATTGGGGATTGGGGATTGGGGATTGGGCAATCCCCAATCCCCAATCCCCA
>Ga0100378_1005832_pt1 | contig 11229 bp, 9 predicted proteins | sample CryGeymeta201502_FD_81535 | JGI IMG/M metagenome (GOLD analysis project Ga0100378, IMG submission 81535) | Groundwater microbial communities from Crystal Geyser aquifers in Utah, USA - Crystal Geyser metaG 2015-02 | ecosystem: Environmental > Aquatic > Deep subsurface > Groundwater | place: USA...
CGTTACCTATCTTTTCTTGCCAGATCCGGTCGGCCGATTGGGCTTTCAACAATAGCTGCCGCAATATCAGAGACGCCTGAAGCCATAGAAGATGTTATTGAGCCATTTCTTTTGAGGCAGGGCTTGATTTCACGAACACCCAAAGGTCGTATGATTACGGATTTTGGACAGGAATATATCTCGAAAGTGCTTTGCAATTAATATTGCGAATTTGATTTATCCTGATGCACCTTAGGTGATTTTTCGACCTTTTCAGTGCATCAGGATATTGCTTGAATTATTGGCCTACTGGAATGTTTCAATTGCAGAAATCCGTCTGCGTCCAGTATGATCTCTTACGATCTGGACAACCGTGAATCTGCGCTTCATCTCTTCAAGAACTGATTTTTCATCGATCCCGGGCTGTGTATGCTTCATTCGCTCGATGAATGCCTTGAGAGCTTGTTCTGGATCTTCGGCGTGGATCGTGGTCATCATTGAACCGTGACCAGAACCTGTCAGCTCGTAGATGGTGCCGGCATTTCTGGTCGAGACTTCTCCGCAAAGAATAACATCGGGCGTCATTCGAGTGAGAAGGTCGATAGCCTTTGCATCGTCGAAATTATTGGTCTGCTCGGTTCTTGAAAGAACGATATGGAATCGATTTTTCTGAGGAACAACGAGCTCTCTTGTATCCTCGACGGTTGCAATGCGCAGCGAAAGATCAAGTTCTTCGATGATCTTGTTGAGCAAGGTCGTTTTTCCGGTAGAGGTAGCACCCGAAACAATAAGATGCGATCCGCCATTGATTGCAGATTTCAACTTATGAAGACTGTCTGGTGAATCCAGCTTTTGATCCTTGAAGCGTGGCGCCGCTCTTACGGTTTCGCCTTCCACAAGTCCATAGGCTGAATATTCTATCTTGTTATCGCCGCGCGGTGCCTGTCGTATCGCCATAACGACACCGCCCTGTGAAGTAATCTCCTCATAAACGATGTTCTGATAAAACGCGCCTGTGAAACGGTGCCCACCCGGCAAAGCTGCATATACAACAGGGCTGAGCTCGGGGCGTCTTCCAAACGGAAGACCGTTCGCGTTGGCTACAACGCGTGCTACTTTTTCCAGATACTCGAAAGTCAGATCCTTGTCTTCAAGCTGATTCCAGATTTGCTCGCCCTCTTTTGGGCGACGTCTTTTAAGCCATATCTCACCAGGCCTGTTGATCACAACTTCTTCAACGTCAGGATGCGTGAAATATCCCGAAAGATGCTTGAGAATGGCATTGATAACGATATGGCTCGTATCTCGTGGCGCACTATTTTTCATCTCTTCCTTAGGCTTTGGGCCCGAGAAGATATCATATTCGAATGGAGCGAGAGACATATGCTTATCGATTCCTGTTCAAAGGTTCACGCGATGGCGATGGTGCTTTTGAGCCTGGGGCTACATAATTACCATTTTGATCAATAGTGCCAACCTCATAATCGGAAATATCTTCGCTTCCTTCGGGTTCATTTGTTCTGGCATTATTCGGAGCCGCGGCAGCGTTACCCTGCTGTCCATTCCGCGAAGAACCTGGGAAGGCATTTCCTCTGTTTGTGCCTTGCTGACCTTGCTGACCTTGCCGCTGAGCATTGTTCGGATCGCGAGGTCTTTCTCCTGCTGGCTTCAGACGAAGATCATCAACAGACCATATGGTGATTCTTGTGCCAGCTGGAACGATAACCTGAGGCTGCAATTCCTGACCTCTTTGCGCAAGATCTTGCGATGCCTGAAGCAAAGGCTGTGAAAGGATCTGTGCGGCAATAGCGCGTGCATCTTGCACCTGCGTTATATTGCCACCGCCAACGCCTCCACCAATTCCACCACCAACACCGACATTGTTGACCTGATTTCCGCCAGCAGCATAAGCTACTCCTGCCGAAATCGCCGCAGGTATGACCGAATATCCATAACGCTCGAGATATCTTTGATCCACGCGGCCGGGGATATTTCCGCGCCCTGATGCATCGCCGCTTTGTGCGTCAAAAACAAATCTTGTTCCATCAGGCCGTATCAGCTGTTTCCACGCGATACCAAGTCTTACTCGGCCTCCGCCACCGCTTACACCTGGCGATCCAATGAGCTTTGAGCCTCGAGGAATAACAACGGTGCGACCGTTATTTCCATAGATATCACGATCGACCATTGCGACAGCTGTAACAGGATTTCCGCTGTCGATAGGGAAGGAAATGACAGCTGTAATTGGCTTGTCGGGCGTGATTACGCGTGACATATCAGTAGGGAAACTTGAAGTTCTTCCGGTAGCCCCGACTGCATCCCAGCCGCTATAGGCTGAACGTGAAGCTGCAGGATTCAAACTTCCGCCTCTAATGCCTGCCAGACCACCTTGTTGACGTGTTTGACGATACGCGTTCTGTTGCTGCTCTCTTGAACTCAAAGCAGGCTGTGCAGGAGCAGATGTATTATCGAACTGTGGCTGTGAAGGAACTGATTCAAAGCTTTCATTCCCATTCGAAAATTCACCTGTCGGGGCCGTTCCATCTTCAAATCCAGGCTGGACGGGAAGTCCAGAAAGATCACCAGCAAGGCCCTGTTGAGCGGTAATTGCTACTGTAACAGATACTGGAGTAACTGCTTCGCCTTCTTGGGCAAAGATGGATCCCTGAACGTCGAGGAAACTAGATACCGGAGTTGCTCCATCCCAGACAACATTGATATTGCAGCTTGAGCCTGCTGGCAAAGGCTGCGGCGGCGATGGGCAATCCAAACTGGTGACGGTAACAGCGCCTGCAACTTCAGGCGGAACTTCAAATCCAATCAAGGTAATGGGAGCACCTGAAGCGACCACCGATATGATCTGGTTTGTCTGACCCGGATTGAATACGATCGCAGCAGGATTGACGATTATTTGCCCTGCACTTGCAGAAGCCGAGATAGATCCTGGATCGCCCGGTATCATTGAATCGGATGGACCGAGATTGTCGACGACTTGTTCTTCGTCTTCACCCCCAAAGAGGAGTATCCCGATAACGCCGAGAATAACAACAATTATGACCGCTGCCAAAATTCGGATCGTCAACTTTTTCTTTTCTTTGGCATCCATCGCCATGGCTAGGTCCTTAATTTTTTGAACGAACAGCGCAAACAGACTGCTCTGTCATTGCTTCACATACGGCGATTGCAGCTCGAGCAGTCTCGAAGCCCTCAATTCTGAGCTCTGTTCCAGATGCACCTTCTGAATACACAGGATCGCGGCCCAGCAGCAGATCATAATGCTGAACCTTTGCCGATCTCCACTTATCTTCGAGAGCCTGTCTCTGTCCTTCGCCAAGACTGATGTAATAGACACCAGTCTGTGGCATTATCTGTTTTGGACTTGTCCCGACAGTAGAGCCAGATGCTCCAAGCGCAGCGCCAGTGGCGTTCATAGTTGCTTCGCTAGGGGCGGATCCTGTAGCAACAACTTCTCTGATTGGGGCACCGCCACCCTTTGCAACAGGTGTTTCCTGAATGACAGCGCTACTGACATAGGAGATCGAACTTTCAATCTTTGTCGGAACAACGCCCCTTTGATCCTTGATTCCAACCACAGCTGAAGGGAATTCATTCTCGGCCGTTGGCTGCTGGGTGACAACAGGAAGAACAGTCTGCGGACGCGTTGGAACATCAACAGATCTACCTGGCGGCAAATCTCTTGGAACTTCCATTTTTGCATTCGCAGCGGTTGGATATTCTACCAATCCTGCATCGGGACTGCTTGATCGTGGCTTCACCACGATTATTCTTTTTCCGTTTCTCAAAACAAAGTCACCAAGAGCTTCGATGACAATCATTCTTCCGCCGGGACCAGTTGTTCTGTTGCCTACAGGTCCTTCCACACCTTGAATGACGATCATGGGCGCCGGCCATTCGTTTATTTTCGATGCTTCCGGTCCATAGTCGATGTAAGTGAATCTGTCGTCCCGAAACACTCTGTATGGAATAGTGCCACCAGTCTGCTTTAGCGGGACATAAACACCAAGGTCTTCCTTGATCTTTGTTGGATCAAAGTCAGTCCATTCCGAATATTCGCGATATCTTGGATCGATTGCCGTTGGCATTGTTGCGTAAGGATCGCGAACTCTTGTAGCCGTAGCATAGGGATTCTTTTCATCATAAGCAGCCTGTTGCTCAGGACTGAAGCTTCCACCGACAACTCCGGAAGATGACGATCCTGCGGAATAGCCCTGTTCTTTGCCAGCGGTAACATCGACAAGGAAATCGCTTATCTGCTTTGAATTATAAGCCTCAGAACGCAGATAGAATGTATAGATATTTCCGCTTTCTGCATAAGCTATGAGATTGCTGTCGACACCCGGGAAATTTGCTTTGACGACAATATTTCTAGGATTGGGTATCCCTACGTTGAATCCTGCATCGTCTCCGACGTATGCTTCAACGATTTCTTCGCCTTCAGGAAGCTTGATAGTTGTTATCATGCCTTCACGTATGCGAATTGGAAAAGCCTGTTGTGGATCATATTCATAGCGAACATAACCAGGACGATCCTTGCTTTCGCCGCGATTACGCAGGTATTCGTTCCAAGCGTTTTGCGTAAGGCCGAGCGGCCCTGTAATTTGGACCTCTCCATCTATTTCGTCCTGCGCATAGGCAGGCGATGCAAGACCGATCAAAGCGATTCCGAGACCTGCTGATACTGCGCCACGCAGGAAAGATGACTTCATCTTTTTCATATCAGTTTCTTTCGATAACGGAATAATCTGTGACCGTGAAGCCAAGCGGATTCAAAAGCCTTGCATCATAGCTTATCCGCTGTGGCTGATAATCCACCGTCATTGTTGCAAGCCAGCTCTTGGTTGTTCTGGTAGGAGCAAGACTTATTACGCCAACATTTTGAGTTGTTGGCGTTGTTCCAGAGGGAGCCGTCTGAGTGTTTGACGTCTGAGAAGTAGGCGGACCCGAAATTTCAGGTGTCAGTGTTCCGCTATTTCCTCCCAGAGTTTCAACTGTCTTGAATGCGACCTGCCATGTGCCGGGATTGATCATTGTGGCAGATTCGATTTCGATAGATCTGCTGAATCCACGACTCATCATCTGGGTCCGCTCATTTTCAGCAGCCCGTGAAAACTCGCCGAATTCACCAGCATCAGTCATTGCGGAAAGCTGCGAGTTCTGGCCCCATTGAGCATCCATATAGGATTCAATAGGCGAGAAAGTATGACGCAGTTTTACATACTGGCGAGCGGACGCTTCGGTAGCATATTTGATACCTGGAGCGCTATTTGAGATAGGCTCAAGAGCAACAACCTGCTGGTCACTTTCCTTGAATGTAACGAGATAGGGATAGACTTCTTTCAAAGGAAGAATTGCAATAATCAATCCGACGAAAGCGACGTTGGCAGCGGCGCTCACGCCAAGACCAATTGTCGACATGCGCAAGGCTCGCTCAAGAACTTTTTGCTGCGTAGGATTCGAGTCGACATTATGGGGGTAAGGCCCAAGATCATCTTCATGTTCATCAAGATGACTGTCTTCGATCTTTTTATCTGATTTCTTTCTGAGCATTATCGGTCATCCCTAACGATGTCGGTATTGATGGTATTTGTTTTGACGGATTCTTTTTTGCGTTTTTCTCTGGCTTTGTGAAGATCTTCACTCTCGAGTCCGCCACAATTACAAACTGATGCTCTAAGATCATTTTCACCGCCACCGATGCCAACCGGTATGGAATCCTTTCCATTTGAGGCGCATGCAGCAAGGAGTGGCAACACCAGTATCAATATCTTTTTCACACTTACCTCGCTGTTATCTGACGCAATCAGATTATTCTTTTAGGATGATAATTTGGGGATCGGTAGTTTTTTTGAATTATTTTTATCTTCGCAATTCTTCAAAGAAAAGGGCGACCGAAAACAAATCGGCCGCCCTGTTTCTTGCTATTGTGAAGCCTTAATCCCGGTTCACTGTTGAGTTTATTTGGTTCAGAAGGTTTGCAGCTTGCTGAGTCGCAGCCGGATCTCCTGACTGCTGGATTTCTTGTGCAAGCTGGTTTGCCTGAGCCACAAGTTCAGCAAGGTTTTTATCAACAGATTCCTTGTCCATCTGATAACCAAGACTCAGGCTTTCTTCCTCTGCAATGGCATTTACGACATTAATGGAATTGCCTGCTTCCTGAGCATAGGTTCTCATCCATGCTTCTTCGAGTCTTACATCGTTCAATGCTATGACCATCTCACGATATTCATCATTGTCACTGTCACCGTCGATCATACTATCCAATCTCCCACGAAGTAGAGTATTGGCCATGTCGAGAGTGATTTTGTTCTTCAGAGGATCGCCCCAGGTCCAGATGAATTGTCTGGGATCTACGTCGTTAGCGACCATTGCATTGACATCGATATTTCTTTCCTGAAATGCACCGGAAAGAGCACCTATGGGTTGCGATCTCAAAGTTGCCATTTGGCTATCGATTCGGTTGAGCTCTGCTACCGTGGTGTCAACAACAGTAGCAGCCCTTCCTCCGCTCCATTGGGCAGCCTTCTGACGGAAATTGTTTAAGGTCTGCTCTCTGCGAGTTTCTACGTTCTCATAGCGATCGATAACACCCTTCCCGTCGCGTCGAACATTATCAATTCCTTCGACAAGGATTTTGGCAGCAGCGAGCGTCTGAATTATTGTAGCGATTCGCCTTAGTTCATCACGCTTTTCCCAAGCCGGGCTTCTTGGAGGAAGCGGTGGGGGAGCATTGACATTTCCGGTCGAAACTTCTTCACCTTGTCCGGAAGTGCTACCCATAACCTTGGCAACCGAAGAGTTTTGAAGAACCGTCGAAAGCAGTTGATCTCTTTGTGCCTGCTGACGCAAGACTTCGATCTTTACCTGGCTGTTAACGGCCCAGTCACCTCTTGCATCTTGAGAGCTTTGTGCAACTTTTCCGAGACAGACCATTCTCTTATGAGAGTTTTCAAGATCCGCTCGTATGGTCATGGACATGGCAATACCATCGGTATTTGCCGATATCAGCTCACGACGACGTGCTTCCACCGTAGCATTTTCAGCATCAATGCCGCCGCCTGGATTGTCGTAAAGTGTTGATGCGAAGCTATCTACAGTTCCGCGGAAATTGCCCGTTGTTATGGTTGTAAAGGATCCACCGTCTCCGGGAGCAATACTGCCAGCCGCACTGACCATTGACTGCACAGAATTAACGGCGCCTCCAAGAGATTCAGCGGTAGCCTTGGTTTCTTGAACCTGCTTGACCATCTCTTGCAGACGCTGGACTTGCTGAGCATGTTCTTGCGAAAGCTCAGCAAGTCTTTTGTAATCGAAGATGATACACGGAGGCGGCATCAACGGGCTCGGGCATGGCCCGATAAGCTGTGCATTTGCCGCACTTGTCCACATGACGCCGCTTCCGAGTCCGAGAAGGACTGTCGAAGTCAACGCGACCCTGAGGATCTTTTTCCTTCCCTTTGACATTTTCTTGACCCGCCTTTTTAAAAAATTAACGACCGCCTGCGATTTGGTTCGCCATGTTACCAGTCGATTGGACTTCCAGCAGCTGGGCCATGAGCTGCGTCTGAATGATCAACTGCTGATACTGCGCCATTGCAACTGCAGTGTTGTTCTGGACGTCAGTTCTCAGATCGGTTGAAGCCGACATCTGTTCGGTCAGCGCCTTGATTGTGGTTTCGCTTTCGCTGAGTCTTGTCTTGGTAACGACAGCCTGCGCAAAGCCAGAGGTAGCCGAATCACGAAGAGCTGCTTCACGAATGGCTTCACGCTGGTTTACTGCATCAATCCCAGAATTCGATCCCCCATAGAAAGTATCAATGGTGAAGCGTCTTGCAGCATCGATTGAAGTTCTTGCTTCCTGTGCCTGACCTGCATTGACGCCAAGTTCACGGCCGAGGGCCGAGTTTGGCAGTGCGTCGATGATCCCCGGGACAGTCTGACGGAATTCTCCGAGCAGGTTGTTGCTATTTGCTCCGTCAATCTTCAGGCCGGCACGATCAAGGATGCTTCCGATTTCGCCAACACCGATTTCACCGATGGTGTTCTTCATGTCGGCCATCTGTTCGACCTGCTGCTTCATTTGCTGAACCTGCTGAACACCGTTCTGCACGACCTTGATGGTCTGAGCGATGTTGCTGGGGTCAACAACTGGAACACCCTGGGCGTTTGCAGCCATAGGGGCAGTGAGAGCCGTAGCTGCAAGAGCAACGGTAAGAGTGAACATTTTCTTCATTGGTATGCTCCCTAGCTCGACGCGGAAATATAGTGATCAACAGCATCCTTGCCGTAGAGTCTTTCCATTTCTTCCATCAGGATCACTTGCTTGCGACCCGAATGATAGATGTTCATGAGAGGACCCAAGGCAGACAGATTAGTATCAAGTATGACAGATTCTGCGATTTCGCCATAGCGTTTTACGAGAACCGCATACTTCTTTTTCTTATAGCTTTTGCCAAGAACAAAGTCGAGTTCTCTTTGTGTCAGGCGCCAATCTGCATAATCCTCTTCTTCCGCAGCAGGATTTCTGAAGAAGAAGATAGTCGGGCACTGACCTCTGATAACATCGCCAAGGCCTAGTTCCTGCGGCGCGGTAGGCCGCTGGAAGCACGAAATGATAACCTGGCGTTCCTTGCGGCCTTCCTGCAGAAGCTTACGATAACGTTTCTGGAAGATTTCGTTGCGGAGCAGAGGCTCAGTTTCATCGATGAAGATCAGTCTTGGATCGCCCTTGGCTTCTACAAGAATGCGATGCATCAAGTAGCTGACCATTGCCGGCCCAAGCTTCTGGTCGGCAAGAATATTGGTGAAGTCGAAACCACCAACACGCTGCGAGATATCAAGTGCATCTTCTGGTGCACAGACAATTGATCCATACTGCGATGGGTTTGTCCACGCTGTGAAGCGTTCACGCAGTTCAGACTTTGCCGGGAACATCGTTGTATAGAGATGCCGCAGGTTGCGATATCGCCTTTCGATCTGTGGATCGAAAATTAGCTCGACAGCATCAGAGATCTGACCAGCGAATTCGTAATCGTCTTTCTTGACGTCCCCAATGAGGCGCAGCCACTCCTGCAAAAACTGCCTGTTTTCGCCATTATCTTCGATCTGGAGAGGGTTGAGGGCAACTGAGCCCTTTTCCTGATCATTATCGAAGAACAGGTATGCTCCATCAAGGGCTTTGGTAACAACTTCGCAGCCACGACCACGATCGAAAAAGAATGTCTTGAGATCGGGATGGCGCAGAGCCATTGACGCAAGGAAGGTAATAAGCGTCGTTTTACCAGCGCCTGATGGACCAATGGAGACACAGTGTCCAAGTGCTGGACTGCCTCCGCCTGGCGCATGAAACTGGAACGAGTAAGGAGCGCCCTCTATCGTCTGGAACATCGCGATGGGCCCTTGGCCCCAATCGGAATTAAGTTCGCCCGTCGGGTTAAGATGGAAAGGCGAAAGAATTCCGACTTCACCAGTGAGCAAGTTCATGGATCTGCTTTGTGCATCAAATCCCGGAAACTGACTGAACCAGTGCTGGACCATGGTATATTTGGGCCACACAGGTGTAATACCGACAGAACGCATCTGGTTGATGATCGAGCGGGCCTTGATTACGTCATCCGGTGTGTCGCCAAAAACGGTAATCAAAGTTTGAACGCTGAAAAGCTCTTGTTCTTCTTCTGAGCCAGGCTGGAGAGCAGCTTCAACATCAGCGAACTGAAGTGTAGAGTCTGATCCCGGGTTCAATCCCGGCGCAAGCTTCGACTTCCACGCGATTTCGGCCATTGCCTTTGTTTTCCCCATCGGGAGAATATCATGGCAAATTGTCATTTCTACAGCATTCGACATAAGTTCGAGCATGTAGGATTCTGACATAGTAATTGGCCATTCTTCGATAACGAAGGTTGCAGCGTAACGCTTTTCCCTTCCACTCGAGAATTCAAACATTCCGAGATCGGAATCGTATTTCATGTTATCTGTAGTTATGGCGTATGACATATTTCCGCGCATAACATTGGTGAATGGAACCGGACGGCTCACTGGCGCAAGCATACGACCGTAAAACGCTGCCGGCGTCAGTTTTTCATAACGGATCTCTTCAAGATCGACGCCATCTTCTACAGTTTCAGCTGTTTCGAGATTATCGACCAATTCTGTAACCTGATAATCAGACAGAATTGATTTTGTTTGTTCGACTGCTTCCTCGAGAGGCTCGCGATTGCCGCTCTTAACCTGATGCGTCAAAGTTATATAGTATTCGGTTGACAGAGCTTTTGGCAGATTTTTTGCCCAAGTCTGCGATACCCGGCTCATGATGCCATGGGTATTCTTGTAGTTTGCAGCACGAGGAAGTCTGTCTCTCATCATGAATATGCGGACACGGACGCCCTGCTTCGACATTTGATCGAGCCAATTTTCGCGGGCAGTCAAAAATTGCTGCTGTTGGGCACTTTCATTGAATCGGAGATCCACTCCGCGAACCGAAAGCACGACTGTGTGCATGTTATCTTCGCCGATAATCGTGCGACGATCTTTGTCCATGCTGATAAATTTGATGTGATCTCCGAGCCTAGTGGCTTTCGGACTTGGAATGAAAAGTCTCGATACGTTAGGAATCAAAAATGCCAGTGCAGCTGCAATTCCTATTGCTGCAAGTATAAATCCAACCACCGAGAGAATTACGGACGGCTGATATAGATAGCTCTCGAATGGAGTATTCATCCCGATTTCTTTCAGTAAATGTTAGATATTTGAAAAAGTATAATTTCCGTCAGAATCTTTTGAAAGATTCGTGCTTCCGGTTCTGCGGTTTTCAAAACCTGTAATTATGGTTGCTGCGTATTGGGCTCTTGAGCCAATAAAGATTGCAGCCAGATGACCCCCAACGATCCCGAGCGGGAGTATAAATGATCCGACTGCAGTTCCGAAAAACGCAGTAAGGAAAAGAGAAAGGAAAAAGGAGAAGACAAAGAAAAAGACAGCGGGTGCCCAAGGAGCCCACAATATCCTGAAAGGACGAGCTACCGTTGGAAAATGTCGTTGCTGACAAACGCCCCGCATGTCTTTTTCCTTGTTCTGTTCGTCTTAGTTAGTCGGAACGACGTTCTGACCAGCGAAAGCGTTGATCATGATCGGAATCAGAGCGAAGACAACCGCAGCCGCAAGGCAGGTTACGATCCACTTGACCTTGACCTGACCCCAAAGCATCGGCGCAACACCGATCAGAAGAGCAAGCCC
>Ga0100378_1005834_pt1 | contig 11228 bp, 5 predicted proteins | sample CryGeymeta201502_FD_81535 | JGI IMG/M metagenome (GOLD analysis project Ga0100378, IMG submission 81535) | Groundwater microbial communities from Crystal Geyser aquifers in Utah, USA - Crystal Geyser metaG 2015-02 | ecosystem: Environmental > Aquatic > Deep subsurface > Groundwater | place: USA...
CCAACCCCAACCCCACCCCCAACCCCGAGATAATATGTTGAATACTAATGAAATGCTATGCACTGAGTTTATTGTTAAACTTTAAGACTCAAGCACTGTGAATGATCATCTCGACTTGAAACCCGCCAAACAATTATTAAATTAAGTGTATTATTCCAGCTATAATTTAGAAGGATTAGTCAAATATATACTCTCATTCTCGGAACAGGAAAACATTCATTGACAAAATCTATCCCCCATCAACACTACTCTTGATCACTATAATTTTTATTTCGATAGTCTAATGACTTTGTCTTCAAATCATCATCCTTCAGGACCTTCCTAAAATAATTGACCACTGGAATGGCACTCATCTCAAGTTAAAACAACAGGTTCAAATATTATTAAAGGATTTGATACCTTGCCAAATCATATATTTTTACTCACCTTGACTTCCATCAGTAACCTTGTATGATGGAGCATTGTCTTTACAACTATTAAATTCAAAGAAGAAATGAGCATAATAGACTCAGAGCATTGTATCCTATCAACCAAATTCTCTCTTAAAATACAGTATACATTCAAATTCTTGAATCTGATGATCCCTTTCATTATCTATAAAAAATATGAATCACAGCAAAATAATGTTTCCATGTCAAACGAAAGGAATATGACCTTGTATGTGTCTGACATTACCCTTCAATTACTAGCGGACAAAAAAATATCAATAATATCCTTATTCATCGGAAAAATTCAAGAATTTTCTTTACAGTCAAATCATACCGCGATTATTTAAAAATATGGTAAATGAGATTAATCAAAGTGTAAAATTCAATAATGAGGGGTCAGTTTGAGACAGTTGTTCATACTTTGAGACGACATTCATTCCTGCATGTACACAATAATCTTCTGGTCTAAGCTCTGATTCGTCTTATAAATCGAAATCATCTGGGATGCTATACAAGCTTCTATAATCGTTGGTTGTATTTGTATTGCTCTATTCGAAAGTTAGAAAGGGACTGACGGGAGAAGAAGGTTCTTAGGAATTAATATTTTGATCATTTTATTTTTTGACAGGAATTTTGCTTTGGTTTGTCATATCCTTCATGTGTAGCACTAAGATACTTCTATTGGCCGCTTTAGAATGCTTATATGGAACTTTGAGGCTTACTTTCATGCTAACTTAATTATTATATTTGGTTTGAATGGGCGATCAAAGAAAAAGGATAGGACCAAGTTTATTTCTTTTCCTCGTCGATTTGAGCTGATCGATGATAAATGATAGACTTGGCATCCTCACTTTTTTGCAAAGTTTTATGGAGTGACAGAATAGTAAGAAACTTAGCAGTGATGTTAAAAAACACCTCTACTAAAACAAAAAAAAATATCATTCAGACATATGAGGACCCCTGAATGTAGCCTTGATAAAATATAGGCTTTTAGGTTGACAACCTTTCTGAGGGAGTGAAGGATATTAGAAAATATAGAAATGATAAACAAATTTTTTAACATAAAGTATTGAAATTCAAATGATTTTTGAAATAGGTACCTCTTTTGATGTGTGTCTAATAAATTTTCATGATGCCAGATTAATCGAACTGATAGTAGCATTCCAGTTAAATGAAATTCCAAGAAATTCTAAAACATTCGGTAGGCCCAAAGTACGTATAGACCATCAGTTAAGCTAAAGATGATTCATAATTGTTTGATTGCTAAGTTGACTTTATTTTGATTATTGACCCAGTAAAGCCTTAGAAAAACTTAATACTATTTTCATAATAAGTCATCAAAATCATGTCCTTAGATTAGTTATGATTACTACCTGCCCTGTCGCTCAGCTTGTTATTGAATTGTCATATGCTTTTCGATCTATTTTTTCATTTCGGTTATGTAAAGATCAAGTTGACTGAACTCTTAGGCTTCCACACCATAAGGGTCTTCAAAGTTGTCAAGAAAATATATCAAAAAGTAGGGAAAAATTTCATCTCGAACATAAGGACTATCGTTTAGACTCACATCTAAATACCCAAACAATAGTAAATCTTATGAATGATGTTTTTATGCAAGTCTGCGAAATCTTGCCAAAATTTGAGGGCAAGACTAACAAACTAGATCGCTGGAGTAGAGATAGACGATCTTGATAGGTGGATCCAAGGTCAGAAAATTTTAATAATTCTTTCCGACCAATCGAAGACACTTTGATGTTTAGTTATATGTGGGTAGTTGCTCAGAGGCATAATAAGGCTCAAGTTAGCTTTTATCGTAATTTTCCCAAAATTATAGGACATCATATTCTTGCTTAAACAATTAAATACGTGTTAGAGCTGAGGAAATAGGAATGACAAATTTAAGTTGCTGTTGAGTGTCAATAATTGCGAGATGCGGAGTTGAGCCATATCCCAAAAATCGGCTGATTTGATCATATTAATGATGCTCGGGCTGAGTGTAGTGATTTTTACATCAATAAGAGCACATGTAATTTTTTGTTAGCATGCCAGCTAAAGCACATCATTTGCTTAGCTATTCTTAGCTCCATCCACGTAGAGGATGATGATCTCATCTAGCTCATTAATATTATTACTTTCCTCGAATATTTTATCTGCTACTGAGGCCTAAGCGGGCAATAGCTAGCAATGTGCCATCGACACACAGAAGAAAAGCATCAGAGCAACGCAGAAAACAATCGACATGATTTATAAAATTTGTGGCATATTAAATTTAATAGTAAATACTCCAGATGGGTAATAAACAGCAGTCTCTGCCCGAAATTTCATAAGACAAAAGCATATACCCTCCCCATCCGATGCTCAACAACACCAAACTTGTCAAAAAAAATAAGTAAGTCTATCTAAGATCCTAGTGGCCTTTCTTCAATCAGGAAAACTACATTAAATGGACTAAGAGCTACCAATCTTTTTTAGATAAATTATTCAATACTCATGATCTTGAAGAAATCAACCATTCAATTTTGAATCATCTGGTTCTACCAGTTGCTCACAGCTATCAAAAAGTCAATATATGTAGTCCTTCAGGCATAGTCACCATGTAATATTTACCTCTTGAACATACTCTTGTTGATGACATCGAAAAGAGAAGTAAAAATAATGATCCATATCTTGAAAAGGATTTGTGGAAGCTTTTAAGGACTTTGACGAAGGTAGTAACGTTTCTCCATCAAAAGGATCTCACCATCAATGATCTCAGGTGCTAAAATATATTCATTGACTTAACCAACAAGACTGCAAAAATTGCTACAGAAGTGTCTTGGATTGGTGAGTGGAGTTTGAGCAGCAAAATTTAAAATAAATGGGAGGTCTTTACTACCCCTGAGTTACTTGACTTGGTTTATTGCAGAAAGCCTTTGACTACTGATATCCTAAAGGTCAACGATGATTTTCAGATTGGCATGGTCTTATCCGAAGCTATTTTACTCTAGGATCTGTCTAAAATATACGAGTTCAAAAACAACGCAAAAAGTATCTAAAAACAAAAGCTTGATGAATTGATTGAAAAGCTGTTTAAGATTAGCTACTACCCGTTGAAATTGCTCCTGTTAGTGGCTGGACTTATCCAATATGACCCCAGCTCCAGAATTTCTTCATCATAGCTGTGTAACATTTTGAAACTCAAGTAAAAGGAACCAAAAATTCCAAAAGCTGATTTTCTCACTAAGGAACATTTTCTCAAAACTATTCCTTAGAAATACAAGCACCTTTAGTCAATTTTTTCCAACATCAAAGGTCAAAGTAGCTTCCATAGTTCTATCTAAGGGCAATAGCTATTGAAGTCTAATATTTTCACAATAAATGAAATATCAAACGTCCCTATCAGAAAGACAGTAGATGAAACTTCAGTAGATCTATACACTTCTCTCCTCAGAGATGCAACAACCCATAGAACTATATTGGTTGACCCTAATCTCTATCAAAGGCCAGCACTAGAACTCGAGAATACAAAACCAAAGCACCGCTATATTACCGGCTCTAAACCTGAATAGACAGCCAGCAAATATAACATAGCCTATGCGAATCCTCAACCATAAATCAAAATTGATGATTATCTCGCAGTTTCGGATGTCAAGGAATACTAAATGCCGAACATGTAGATGCCTTATTCTCATAATGGTCGCATTGTACCGACCAAGTTGTACGCCGAAGAGGATCCCAAAAGCATCAATTAGAATTTCAGTTTCCATAACTTAGTGAAATCAGCAGAAAGTCCAAGATCCGACTTTCAAATCACGAACTCTATTTAATAAATTAGGTCCACTTAAACCTTGTTAATAACTCCAAGTGTTTATTCAGTCAACAACCCACCTTAGTCATACATATCCTATCACTATACCAAATCGATCTCTTAAAACTAGCCGATCAAAATAAAAGATGACTCCAAATCCTATGAAGCCAGCTTCCAATTCTAACCTGAAGTTATTCCATCTAATATCAAGAAATACAGTTAAAATAGACCTTCCGCTAATTTCATTCATTACAATTTCAATGAACCTAGAAGAAGGACTATTGGTAGTGGTGCGTGGGATATTCAACATATTCAGGATCACAGTGCACTCTGAAATAATGATATTTCTTATATTTTATACAATCAATCATATTATCGAATCAGATCATCTGCCTCTCAATCTTTTCATAACCACATCATAGCTCTCCACTCTCTTATTTCTGAAAAAGAAAAGTTTTTCATAGAAAGAGTCTTTCTAAAGACCTTCCTTTTTTGAATTGCGATAGACCTGAGCTGTCTGAGGGTAAAGACTGCTGTAGCCACCATTTACGCTTTTAGTTGGAGTCAGATTTCGGCTCTTCGATCTAGATTTGTCGGTCGACCCGAAATTTTTCCTGATGAGAGGAGACAACTTGGGATTTTTATGACTCGGAGTCACATTGAATCTTCTGGTATCATTTCCTTTATGCTTCTTGGGAGTCCTTTCCTTGAAGGAAGAGTTGGGCTGAATTCTACCTGTTGCTTGATAGACAGCACTTGGTGTCTTCTTATGGCTGGCCACCCCTGATTTATTTGTGTTGTAGGAATCTTTATAAATGTTGTGAGTAGAGGTAGCCTGATGAGAAGGAGTTTGAAATATGGCTGAGTTTGCTTGTGATTTCTGCTTGCCTCCAAAGCTTCCAACCTTGGCAATGATTTGCAGATAATCAGTGAGCAGTTCCTGAAGTATTTAGGCAAACTATCTGAGAAAGTTGGTGTCCAGGTCCACAGACTTGATGTAGCTCTCACCATATTTTTTGATGAAAACATTCACATTGATTTACTCTTTTGGAACAAAGAAGAACAACTCTTAATTTTCCATGAAAATTCGTTGATAGATCTCAAATTTCTTCTTCTTAGATTCGAAAATTCCATTAAATCTGGCAGTGTTTCTCCAAAGATTCATCGCTTAGCCTAGAATATCTGGTAATTTAACAGGCTCTCCTTTGATTCTGCTGCTGTCTCCCTTCTTTAGCGCGCGCTGTATGTCATCTAAAATCCCCAATAACTGTTTTGGATAGTTAGCTGACCCCCCTTTAAAGAGAAAATAATTTTTGAACCACCTTAAACTTACCATTCCTTCGACCTAGCAAAACTATTTGAGTCTTTTCTTAAAGATTGTCCTAAAGTTATCATACTGCAAAGGAAGGGTCGAACTTTCGTGGGTGATTATAGCTGACGTCAGGAAAAAGAGAGGTGAGAGGCCAAGGTGGATATTGCCATTGCTATCAAGATTGTCAAAGAGTTTTTATGTATCTTGGAGCAGCCTTTCCTCATTTTGCCTCCTCTGTATATATAAATCGTTGTAAAGCGTATTGAGTAATTACAGTGAGCCCAGGATCTAAATAAGCTTGGTTGTTACAGACTCTGAATCAATATATTTGGATAGCGAAGTATTAGAGAGCAGCTCAGCTTTAGAAAATATTCTAACTTGCTTTGCTGTAAAGAGATCGTATATGTTTTTTGATTAGAGCCAGTCAATATATAGTTGTTTGAACTCGTCATCGGTGATGTCGTCTTGTTTGCGCATGTCGAGGATTCTAGCTGAAAAAAGGATTACTCAAGAAGGCTAAGAGAGTTGTCGTCAGGGATATTGACTGCAAGTTCGAAGCAGAAGGAGTCCAAGAGTTTGGAGAGGTGTGGGTGCAGTTCGAGAGCCTAATTATGTTTCATGTCATTATAAACGATATCAACGATAGAATTCGAAACATGGGGTGTACTCCTCCGAGCAGATCAGGCAAAGTCCCACCAATCAATGCTCAACCCAGTGGATCCCATACCAAGAGCACCACCTCCATCGAGGACGTCATGAAGAACCAAAAACGACTCACAACTTCAGCCCTTGAGAAATTAGACATCAAGATGGGCAATGAGTGCTGCAATACTTCTGAGCTTCCCAAGATGGATTTCGAGAACAAACAGGTTCAATTTTCAGGCTGATAGTTTATATGAATCAGGTTACTTTATCAGTGGAGACAAATGGCTAGCTTTGGAGGTTGTTGGGTCTATCGAATTAGCAAACTCCAGCTATTTTAGTCCCGGAGCACAGGAAATGCTTTGCGCTTACGGATTCGCATGTTTTTTATGGTAGGAGCACTGCTGTCTACAAGTTTCATCTGGATGATCTTCTGGGGAAAAATTTCTTTATTTTACTTTTGTTCTCCCAGAGGTCTGAGAGTATTTGATCTCTTGCGAGTTGTTACACTTGGCACCTTGAATATTGACATTTTTTTGTCAAACTGACCCTCCTGCTGATCTTGATGGTTAACTGAAATATCGAAATAACTGCTGATGTTCATCTCTGGATGCTCTAGGCCTTGAGTAACTCTTTGCTAGTTGAATGAAAGCGTACTATTTCTTTATTTTTTCTCTGGTTTTGAAGTCCTGTTTCTTTTGCTGAATTGATTATGCTTCTCAATGAACTTATCGATAACTCTTTGATTATACTCGTTTTTAAGCTTGATATCCTTCATTATCCTTTGCCACTTACTGACCAAAAATTAACAAAGTCCTTCCTCCAGATAACTGAAGGAAATATTGACGCTAGAGTTGGCAACGTACTCTTTAAAATTTAACTATTCGTCCAAGCTCATAATTTAGGTCAATTGAGACATTGGATGCGATTGTTCACTTGCACCCTTCGACATTTTTTTCACTTCTTGATCCCATCTAAGCATTGCTTTTTAGTGACTGTCGATGAACAGTTGAGGCCCTCGATCATTCAGCAGAAAGAGATACCTGTTTACCTTATGGCTCTACTATTTTCTAATGAGTTATGTGAATTTATTGGAGTTGTTGGTATAAATGTAGACTTATTGCTCGTGTCGTTTTCTGAGCCATTCTGCTACTTTCCTGACAAATTAACCAACTGCTACACATTCACCTAAGGTCTATATGCACTGATTTCTAAATTTATGTAAGAAACGGGCTGTTTCTCCTAAGTCTGCCCATTTCGATGAAACATGTATGAGTTTCATCTGGTAACTTTTGATCATTTTTGCTATTTTGTTGCAAAAACCGAATAGATAGCCCTTCCAGTTATCATTCATCTAAACAGTATCCATATATTCCAAAAGGAGTTATTATCTGCTCATTCTTTGGCGTTATAATTCAGCTAAGGCTGTGAGGTCTGCTGATCTTGGTTTTTTGTGTTGATGAGCCAGTAATTTCGTGAAGAGAAGACAATCCTATCGAAGAGTGTTGATGGTGAATAAATAATCGAGGGAACGCTGGTATTTGCCGATGTTGTTTTTCATAATAAAATCTTATTGTTAGAATTCCTCATAGAAAAGTATGGACTATTTTTACAGTAACAATAGGAACATCATTTTTTTTGTTGAATTTCGTACTTGCTTAGCTCCTGATTGAGCGCCTTATCCTGGCGCTTGAACTCTATAATTTCCTTCGTTGAATCTAACCAATATCTTTTAGAACAATTGCAGGGTCCGACTCGCTCTATCCACTGACACATTCTTTCCAATTCCGCTAGCAAGTATCGGTTTCTTTCTTTTACTTAATCCTACTCGCTCAGGTCTGGATTTTTTTAGTAGTATTTACTCTAGAACAGAAGTAGTTCATCAAAAGGAGCCCTTCTTCGGCAGATGGAGCACCAATCAAAATTGAGAACACTATCTACCATGGTAGAGTAAACTTCTGCTTTTTGTCGCAGAATCTCACGGTAATTCTTGCACTTTTATTTGTGGCAAATGCCAGCAGGAGGACTTTTGTGGCTCCTGAATTTCTATTTACACAGATAGCTTTTGAGCAAAAATTAAGTTTTCTTTCCAAAAGAGGTCACAATTTCAGCTAACTTTTGGTGAATAAGGATGTCATTGTATCCCCCTTTTCGCATAATCAATGAAAGTATTTTCTAGTAGCACCACATCACTATGACAATGACAAAAATCAAACCAACAAGAAGCCCTCCAACCTGTATTTACTGAAGGGATCGACCATAAATGAGGCTATGCTGAAGATAGTATAGAATACCCGCTGCAAGCACAACCAGCAAAACTACAATGATAATGATGAATCTCACCTTTGCGATGCTTTTTACTTGCTGAGGAAGGTAAATAGTGTAATGCTCTCTGTATCGAAGGGCTTTGCTAATATCCTTGACTTATTTGTCAATTGCGTCAGTGATCGTTGCTCGTCCCATTTTGAATGCCACGTATGCAAACAGCACCAGCAGAATAAATTTAATCTCGATCGTGTGATTAAGGTAGATTAGCTTGAGGGAGTTACCCAGAGCTGTAACGAGGACCTGGAGCTAGGTCGATAGACTAGTATGATGAGGAGGTGGGGATGTCATTGTTGACTATGATATTATTATCGAACTGAAACAGACTACATATAGTCTAGGTATAAATTATATGCATTAAATCAGTGTCTTTTCGGGGAAAGAGAGAGCTCCAGAGATTCATTGGATCCATTTCGTCTTTTGGCGGATTTTCTAGTGAGAATATCAACCTTATTCAGCAACTTTCTATTATTGACTTTTAGCTTTTCATTCTACTGAACAATTTTATTCGTGTCCATTTTCATCTTCTTCAGTATGTCAATTTCTATTTCATTGTAGCGATTTTTCTGTTGGAGCTCTTTGACCAAGGTCCAGAGATAATCAGAGTCAGTTGTTGCTTCAAGAGCTTTATGAACATCTCTACCCACCTATGACTTTGAAAAACTGTTTTTCTTATGGTGAGAAGATTCTATGATAGTGTCAATGTTGCCACAGAGTTAAACTAATGAGTTATTATCACCATTCTCTGATTGTTCATATTCAATCTCACTGAGGCATTATTCAATTTCCATGCCCTTCGGAGCAGGGATTTCTTCTAGCTTACAGGGGCTTGCTGCAAACATGACACTTCTTGATTTGCGAAGTTGACCTTAAGCCTTTGCTCGACTAAAAATAGCTTTGTTCTATTTTGTCTTCTTTTTGCACAAACTGATTTTCTATTTTGCAGAATCTTTGGTGATGGACTTTCGTTTGTTGGCGATATTAATCTATTCCTTGAGTCTACTGTTTTCTTTTGTTAATCTGTCAATTTGATTCTTTTGCTGTTTGATTTCATTCAGAAGCTCTTTCTCATGCTCCTTGTTCAATTTGTCTATCTCAGACTTGATCTTTTAAAGCTAGCCAAGTAGGTCGTATTCTTGCTTTTTCTGTTTTTACTTTATTTGATCAAGATTGAGGGTGGCCTTATTAAGTTCCTAGACCAGAGAGTCATTCTCATATTTTAGGCTATAATTCTTCTATGACAGTTAGAAGATATAAGCCTCTCTCTCCAGTAAAAATTTTTGAATATTGTTCATTTCCTTAACTTTGATCTTCAGTTTTTCATTCTTCAGCTTCACCTCGTCCAATTATTCTCTCAGCCGATCAATTTCCATCCTATCCTTCTCTCTGTCATCTTTGTCCTCGGTTACTACACTTTGCTTCATTGCCATTGAGCCAAAAGGTGCATGGGTTTGACTGTAAATATCAGATGAACTCATGCCTGAGTTTCTGGGAGAAGTTATAGTAATTGTAGAAGAAAACATGTGGGCTACATCTTCAAATTTGGAACTTTTGAAAAAGTTCGAGAACTATTTTTTGTCACTTTTTGGTGAGATAAATCGCATTGGCTCCTAAACCTCCAGCTTAGCTTCTGATTTTTTCCTGCTTAGCATATTAATTTATGATTTCCTCATGAACTTAGGAATACTTTTGTCTCTTGGTCCATCTTCTTTCCTGCTCCTTCTCTTGCTGGGAGTGTCATTGAGACTTTCTTATAGTTTAAGCTTGGGTGCGGCAGTACTTGATATTGGATTGGTTCGCATTAGAAAACAAATAAATTAGAAATTACAGGAACAAATTATCTCAACAACCTTACTGTCCAGATTAAAGACACAGTTGCTTTCTCGTCTATTATTGTTGAGGACTGATAAATAATATCAGAAAAAATAATGGACCAGGTTTAGAAAATCCTTGATCAGACAAATAACTTCATCTACAGCTAGGACTTTTTCTACTATCACGGGCTCGTGCTCGGCTTGATGTGGTTCTTCGGATCAACCATCTCGATTCTGCTAAGACCCTACTCCCGGCTTCTACATGCCATCGGCTTTGGTATTGTTGATTACACTTCAACCTTCTTTATGGTAGGCGCAGGGATGAGAGTTTACCCCAATATAGACAAATTCTTTTAATGGCCTCTCCTCAAGCAAGGGCATGTTATTGGAGGTAATACTATATTCATGCAGGTTTCACTTTCTTCATCCTCATGCTTATCCAACACTTCTATGGAGTCTACATCCTCCTGAACTCACAAACATTCAGTCCCAACCATCGTAAATTCGCAGTAGTCGTCACCAACCTTGGCAGATTTGTGACAATTTTCGGACTGATTTTATGCGGGCGAGATCAGATTTATATCATTGGAGGAGGCGTCCTATCTGTGATTATGCTGGTTGCCACCATTCAGAAGGTATTTTTAGCCAAAGGAACTTCTACTGCTACTCCTTCTAGCAAAAAAACAGCCGAAAGGGAAAGATCCCCTCCCAGAAACGCCAAAAGAGATTGATTGTCCATTGCAAATAAATATCAACTATCATTTGTAATAAACCACCTTCTTCTTAGATTTGACCTCGTGTAGCTTACTCTTGGCTTTTGATGTGGACTTCAGACCTTTAAGCTCACATTCCCGACTCTTTCCTTTGGAGTTCATATGTCTATTTGTCAGATTGGCTGCTTTCCAGGTAGTGTTTCTCGG
>Ga0100378_1005837_pt1 | contig 11225 bp, 16 predicted proteins | sample CryGeymeta201502_FD_81535 | JGI IMG/M metagenome (GOLD analysis project Ga0100378, IMG submission 81535) | Groundwater microbial communities from Crystal Geyser aquifers in Utah, USA - Crystal Geyser metaG 2015-02 | ecosystem: Environmental > Aquatic > Deep subsurface > Groundwater | place: USA...
CATACTTTATATTATATATAAACTAATTAAAAAAATAATTAATATTTACATAAACTAAATTCTATTATATACAAATTCTATATTATTCAAATTTCTGCAATAATTTACATAAATAAATAATCTAAACAATTTATTTTAATCATTAAAATATTAATGGACACAGAAGACGATAAAAAACATAATGACTCAAAAATAATTGCAAAATATAATGAATTCGAGATAATCACTGATAAAATTTTCTTTTCTTTAACCTCATTACTGTCTATATATCTCTTCTATAATAAATTAATTGATAATTTTATGACAAAATGGCAGGTATGCTTTTTTCCTACATACATCTTTATAACATTGAACTTCTTAAAGGTTTTTTATAGAATAATAAAACAAGAACAAGAAGAAAATGAACATCATGCTTTTATCTATGTCCGTGTAAGAAATTTAGATAATATACTAATAGCATCGAATTTTTTCTTCTTAATTTTATATGCAGAAGCCTTCTTAGTTATATTTTACTTTTGTGAATTTATGGACTATAAAAAGGATGAGTACTTATTCTATAGTGTTTATTCTTTACTTGCTATACTTACTACCCATGTTATGTATTGTTTAGTTAGGCTACTACCTATGTTTAAGTTAGACAGTCACAATAATTATAGTGATAATAATGAACAAGGTAGTACTACTACAGCTTTTGTTGGTTCTCTAATGGCTCCTATTTTAACTTATTTTTCTAATATGATGATTGTTTGTAATGCAAGTGCGGGTACTTGTACTCAGATTTACATGAGTACTATTACAAGTATATTTGGAGCATTTGGAGTAACGATATCAGACTTTTCAGATTATTTGTTTCCTGTTACTGTTGTATTGTTATTAGTTTCGTTATTTTCGTTGTATATAAATAAGAGGAAGATATTACATCCTCCTTTTTTATTGGGAGTGTTTTCGACATTTATAATTATACTTTCTCATTTTGTAGAGACATTATGGATTCTTTTATATGTTGGAAATATTTTAATGATAGTAGCAGCAATATGGAATGCAAGATTAAATAAATTTTATGGATTACCTAGTTTCAAATAGCAGAATAAAATAAATAAAACAAGTAGAACAATTTGATACATTTAGTTAAATAATTAATCTTATGTTATATAATTAGTTATAGAAATATATTAATATATAAATAATATTCTTATCTTTATAAAAGCTTAATAAATAAACTTAAATAAGTTATAAAATTATAATTACTACTTTAATTTTTATTATTAATTATACTAGTCTTTAACATAAAATAGATGAATATTATTCATTAGTAACTTAGTTCTATTATTTTCTACTCTTGATAAAGTCACTGGATTTTCTCTGTCTTCATAGTTTATCTTAGTGCTTAAATTTTTGAAAAATGTGTCGAAAATGCTAATAATAATTTAGTTAAATAATGTAATAAATTTTATAATTACTTGTCTTCAATATCGCTATATGACAGAGAAAATTCAAAGTGGCCTAACAAGACAATAAAATTATTAATAAATTCAACGATCTTGTCTAAGTTATCCATTAAGTTTTTCTTAGCATCTAGACATTAAATAAAAATTAATAAATAGATAATTATTAGATAAATATCTATATTACCATATTTAAATCCTGGCAACTTATCACTAACAGCACTTTCATAAAACATCGAAGCTTGAGCAGTTAACTTATCAAAATGTATATGAATCATATTATTTAACGATTCATTTAAGTTAATTTTACAATATAACTGTTGCATTAAACCAGCATCTGCAAAATTCATACTAAATAACTTAACATTTGGGAAACTTTTTAAGAATTCAGTGGGGTAAAATCCTAACTTTGAGACTACTTGTTTATAAGTTTCGCTATGAACATCTACGCTTATAACTGATTCGGTGCTAGGTGGTTGCTTTTCTAATATTAAGAAATTTAGGAATATAGTCTTTGTTTTGAAGTTTTTAATCTAAAGATAATGTTAATTTAGTGTTAATTTAGTATAATGCTATTAATTATTTGATTAGTTGTGGTTAATTTACTTTGCTGAAGATTTTTGAATTAAGGCAGTCATCGAAGAAGTTTGAAAGGCTATCTTTTTCTAGTTCTGCTTCTACAAATTCGGAACTTGTTTCTGATCTTACAAATCTTAACGCTTTTTCATTCTCCTCAGTATTTGTAACAGTATCTAGCTCATACACATTTTCAGGATCATAAACTCTTAACTTTCCATTTGTTAACAAAATAGGAATTGAAATGTATGTATCCTTCAACTGGATTGTATCATCTTTTGGATAAAGTTTTACTAATTCTTCTTTCTTTTGCATTTGAGTAGGGTAAAATACTCTTTCTTTTGTTTCGTACATAAGCATTAAAATCTTCTTATCCTCTGGTTTTTCTTCATTTAGTAACGACATTTCGGTGAGCCTATCTTCGTTTTTCTTATGTTGGTCTCTGCTCATATTTCTTTTTAGAAGTTCAAAATCGACTCTTCTGTTGATGTCAAGGTCTGATAATGGTTTCATGACTGAAACTCTGTAGCGAATGGTTTTACCAGTAAACCAAGAGTAGGAGTTATCCCAGACAATTTTGTATGTTCCTGGGTCTTTGACGAAGATGACAAACTAAATAAAAATAATGAAATGTAAATAAATAGTTATAACTTTTTTTTAAATACCTTTATTGGTGAGACACTTGACTCAATTCTTTCTAATCTTAATATAGATTCGAAGTTTTCTTTATCATATAGACTATCTTCGTCATCGTCGTCATAATTAAAATTATTTCTTTGATTATTCATCATTATATTTTTATTCATGTACTTCAGTAATTCGAAAGAAATATCATTAGAATGAGTTGCGAATCCAATATAAATTAATGAGTTAGGATTATAAACTTCAATATATTTCGAAGTCTGACCTCCAGCCTCAACTTCAAACGATGATGGATATCCAATTCTTAAATTAAAATCATTAAATTTAAGAGCTTCTATTTCGACCTCAGTTGCTACTCAAATAATAATAAAATATTACAATTGTAACTTTCTAAATCTAATTCAATATTTTTCGACTCTAATCTTTTATTGATTTTATCCTTAAGTTCTTTACTAGTACCTTCATCCGTTAGTAAAAATTTCATGAACTCAACACATTCGTAGGAGCTTTGTTTTTCAGCCTAAATAATGAATAAATATATAATTTTATTAATAAATTTATATATTAATAATAGTTACTGGTTCTTTAAACTGACATATATCGGCAAGGACCATAGCCAAAGAATCTTCAATATGTCTTCTAAATTGAGGGAAAGTAAAGTAAATTCTCTTCATGATCAAGTAGGAAACATAAAGTAAGTTAAACATAGTTTCGTACATTGTGAGTGTATTGATGACTAGAGTACAAATGTTAATAATGTTTTCACAGTTGACTAATAGGTCCTTTTGGGCTGTTAATTCGAAGACGATGTCGTGTAAGAAGGATATTTGTTCTTTGTTATTTTCTTCAACTATTTGATCGTTGTTGATTAAGAAGAAGAAATTTGAGGTTAGATCACTTTTCTTCAATCTATAATCCGGCATATGAGCATTTATTTTGAACTTTGTCGCAAACAACATCGAACATAAGAAATTTCCTAACTAAAAAGATAAATGATAACAAGATAAACAATAAAACAATAAAATAATAAAACAATGATATAATAATATTAATTTAGATATTCCTTACCAAGAAATAAACATCCTTACAATCAGGATTAGGTTGGTGAATAATCGCCTTAATCAATGTAGGAATCTTCTCTATCAATAAGTCAAATTGCTCTTCTAAAGAGTAAGTATTCCCAAAACTTTCCATAATTTGGTTTAAACCATCAATTTTATCATCTAAGCTGCTTGACTTAGCAGAAACAACAGCATTTGTTAATATTTCATCATACTATATAAGTTAGGTTATTAAGCTTATTTACATTTTTATAAACATTTGATGAGTTTCTTGTAGGGAAGCTTTGGAGTAATTCGCTAATTGTTTGTTTTTGCTCTTCGTGTATGTTTTGTCGGTTTAACAAGAAATTAAGGAAAATACTACATTTCTTCTCTAGTTGTCTTCCGATTAAGGTTGATTTTATCAGTTCGAGTAAGTTTAATACGTTGTTTGATAATGTTATTAAAAGTGTAGTATCTGAGTTAAGTAAGTCGAAGAATTTTGAGTCTAGGAGGCTATCATATATTCTTCCCACTTGTAGATTTACATTGAAGAATTTTCTTTCAGCAAGTCTCGCTAACTTATCTACTATATTAACATTTATTAAAAAAGTTTTAGTCTTTGTAATTTCATTTTTTAATTGTTTTATTTCATCATTAGCAATTGTTAATCGTTCGAAAATTTCCTAAGAAATATAAATAAATTAGATATTAGTGTAAAATTAATTACATTCGAAGTTTGTTGCTTAAAAGCTTCGATAATAGCTCTTTCGAAAATTGACTTTTCGTCTGGTACATTAATTACGACTGTTCCTGTATTTGGTTCCATTAATTTTGAGATAATATAATATAGAAATGATTAAATGTTAATTTTGTATTATTTATAAATTTTATAAACAATAAACAATAAATTATATTAAGCATTAATTATAATACCCGTGTATTCTTTTTCTTATTATAAATAAATTATATATTATATTTAATGTCAAATTACAATTTAAAAATTAAATAAAATTAATAAGTATTTAAACAACTATGAAAATTTGAAGACTACTCATATTCTTATAAGCAATTATTATCTTAAATTATTAAAACAAAAATACATAAAACATTAAAAATAAATAATAATACATTGAAAATACAGAAATAATATTATCAATACATAATTACATAACAATTTTAATTTCATAAACATTCATTTATACATTACTTATTTATAAAATAAATAAACTATCTTTAACATAATCTCTCAGGCTTAAATCATTTGCTTATCATCTTTTTGCATCATTTGAATTTTCTGTAAGACATTATTAGGTACAATCCCAGTTGTGGCATCTGTGCCTAGAGGTCTTCTAAATAACAATATGTGTGGCTCTGGTTTCTAATAAATTAAATAAATTTAAATACGTGGATCTCATAGTGAACCCACCCTCTCGATTGCTGAACTCCGAGTGATCTCCATTCACTTTCGCTTAGTAGTCTACCTTTAGGAAGTTTTTTATAAATATCCTTAGGGAGAATAACATGTCTAAACTCGTAGAGATCGTCGTTGTACTTATCGCTATATTCGATTTCGTCTGGATAGTGAGGCATTAATTATTAAATATTTGCTTATTTCCTTTTTAAATTAAAATTTAAATTTAAATAATAAATTACGTTAAATTATGACAAAATTATATGTTAATATTAACAATTATATAATGTAAATTATGTATTATAATATTAATTATTAGGTAAAAATATAATTATCATTAATCTAGTAAGGGTTTTTATCAAAATTCTTTCCATAAACACTATTATATTGTTTAAACGGAACTTCTTTTGGCTTCTCTCCTGGAGATAAGTTGTAACTTCTTAATATTTTTTCAAATTTTAAAGGATGATATGGATCTTTGTCAGGAATGGTATAAATCTTTTTATTATTAGAGTTTGAGCGTGATCGTGATCTAGATCGTTCTTGACTAGTTGTCATTGCTTCGTCTGTTTTGTATGTTCTATTAATATTTCTACGATAATCTGTGAAGTTTAGGTCGTTGTTTGGGTTATTCTGATTGTTTTGATTATTTTTAGTGGACTTATTTTTAAATTGTTTTAATTCTTGTAGTCTCTGGTTTATATTTTTTAATACTTGTTCATCAAGTTCATAGTTTACTATTTTCTCTAAAAAGCTTTTGATATCTGGATAGTTAAAATTCTTAATAAAATACGCCTGATTCAGCATTATATCATCCAAACTACTAAGAATACTTTTGGTCAACAACTCAATATTATTGTTATTACTTTTACTACTATTGCTATTGTTCATATTTGCTGCACTTCCTTTATTCTTATTACTTTGTATATCTTGAATTACCTTATTACTATTCTCCTTAAGCTTTATTCGTAACGATACTTTATTACATTTACTTTTAACTTCATTTGTTTCATTATCTTCTGAATTCTTTAAGTTACTTTCGAATACATTTTGAACAACATTTTGTATAACATGTTGGCCGACGTTTTTCTTACTGCTACTTTTTTTGCTTTTTGGTCGAACTCTATAACTTTGATTATCATATTCTTCGTCTTCTTCGATTTCTTCAACGCCTGCTATGTCTTCGAACATATATTTTTTAGATTCTTTTGATTCATTGTTTTTAGAAAAGGTTATGTTTGAACCTTTTTCGTAATCGTTGTTTAATTTCTCTCGAGGGATATATTCTTCTTGAACGTTAATATTTTGATTATTATTTGGATTAATATTTGATCCTCTACTAATTTTGTCTCCCTCTTTAAATTCTTCATGTGGATTAGAATTATTACTTACATCATAGTAATTATTATTACTATATCTACTCTGAAATTTATTCACAAGTATTCTATTCTCTTCTCTTAACATACATATAAGCTCATCTTGATTATAATTATCTATTTGTAATGACTTTATAGCTAAAGAGCTTTGATCTAATAAAGTTTCGTAATCTTCAACAATACTATTAAATATTCTTATTCTGTCGTAGTCATTATCAAGACTTTTAAGTATTAAAACTTCGTTCTTTTTGGTAGATAAAAATTCTAAAAAGTTCAGAATAACTTGTTGAGTAGACATTTAGAGTTATAGTTGTTATATTTTATATTTTAAATTTAATAATAGTAATACACATAAACTTTAATAAATATTGATAAATTATTATATTTATATTCTTATAACATATTTTCTAATTGAATTTGTAATAAATAAAATAAAATAAATAAATAAATGAAGTTCAATAAAACACTCTTGTTACTACTTCTATGTCATTTTATTATTCAAATAATCAACTGTAAAAATCTCAATACATCGAATAGTAATAAAATTAAAAGAAAGAAGTCTAAAACTAGTACCAAAGGAAGTTTATTAACTACTATTAAAAAAGAGACAAAAAAAGACGAATACGGTGAAGGTAGTATTTTTTTCTTAGACCGTCATGAATTATCTTGCTCTATTGGAGTTTTAACAGATTTTAGCTTAGTTATGCAAGGACCTTATAAATATCAATATAACTATTCATGTGTTCAACCAGCCCATTGTGATGATAATTGTATTGCTGAATTAACTAAATCTGATGCTAATACTTGTAAGAATTTATCTACTACCCCTGCTGATATAGAGAAAGAAGATAAAAAGTCTTTGAAGTCTTTAGATAAACATGAACTAAAATGCCCAGACGAATTTTTATTAACTGGGTTCCATATGCAAAGCAAAAGAAACCCTAACAAAATATTTTATAACTATAGATGCTGCCCATCAAAGGTCCAAAACTGTAAAGCAGGACAAAGTGAATGGAAACCATTTGGTGATAATTCTGTAAAAGAACTTGACAAACTTAAAGTTGGTCATGTAGACCCTTCTAGATTTGGTCTAAAAGATTTTAAAGTTCAACTTGATTTAGCTAAGAATACATTTAGTTATCATTATACTGCTTGTGAAATAGTAGGATAGGAAGTGAATGATTATAAGAATAGAAATATGATAATTATAGTTAATGAAAGTTATAGTTAATAATAGTTAATAACAGAATTTGAATTAATTAAGTTATTGTATTAAATTACAAACTGTTATATAATGTTAATATTGTTATAAATAGTTAAATATTGTTAATATTTTTAATATTGTTTTTGAAAGTCTATATATAGATTAAAAGAGTTAATTTATAGTTAAGTGTTAAATATATATGTATTTTATTTACTCTACTTATATTAAATAATTAAATTAAAAAACAAGCTTAAAATAAATATTTGAATCCTAAATAACTTTGTATCCGTATATAAAATTATTATAATGTAGTATACTTGGTATTTAATCCAATATAATACTTTAAATTACTTTTAAAACTTAATTTAAAACTAAACATAAACATATAACTTAAATAAAATATAAATATTCTCATAAATAAAACCTTAATAAATTCAAAATAATTTAAAAATGGAGGAACTAGTTGAACTACGTAAACTCAATTTTGAACAACAAAAAGCGAAACAAAACAATAAAATTAAGGATTCAATCTTCGGAGTACTCTACGTACTTTTAAAAGACACAGAAGAGCCAGAAATACTTGAATTTGTATTGGGAATAATAGAATTTCTGGAATTTTTAGGTTTTCCATTCGGAGGCTCAGTAATATTACTATAAACCATATACATTATTATAAACTATATAAATATACCATATAAATCTTAACACCAATCAAATTAGACAATAACTGCTTGGGGTAACAGCCCTATTGCTGTATACTTTGTGGAATATTTAGGCTACTTAAATATTCCTAATTACTTAAACGGACAGTCTCTCTTTGTTTATTTATCAGTCTTTTATCTGTTCATTTTTGCTGTTATTTTAGTTATTCTTAATATTGCTTACGTAAGTTACTCATTTTCAAGAAAATATTTTACCTATACATGGCCTCTATACGTCTTAAGAAATGTTGCTAAAATATTTGTTACTGTCTTGTTTATGCCGGCTTTAGAACTTTTTCTTTCAATTACTGTTTGTCAAGAGAACGCTGATGGTGTTTTAGTAAATACTATTTGTTCTGAATTAATATGTTTTCAAGGAGAGCATTATATCCATATGATGGTAGCTTTAATAGTAACTATTGTTTTTCTTGTAATATGCTTGATTGTTGCAATTAATTTGTATGAGGTTTCAGAGACTGCAGAAGAGCATAAAGGAAAGTAAGAAAATAAACTTCTAAAAAATTTATTTATTTAGAGAAAACTCAAGAGCTGATTTTTTTATGATTATCTCTAAGTTTATAACGACGTTGTTATTCGCATATTTAAATGATGTAAGTTTACTAATTACTAAAATTATTATAATATTATTTAGGATAGTTGGCAATGGTTTTTAATAGTCTTAATTACTATTATTAGTTTATTTCAATTTTTAGAGTATCATCTATACAATCCTTACTACGATAAAAGAGCATTACTAGTAAATATAATATTATAATATCTAATAATATAACAACTATTATACATTATACTAACAATATTTAACTTATTTAACCAATCTATTTACCTTTACCTTCATTAGCAAATCAAAGTACTAAACGCTTTATACTTCTGGGCTTGTTTAACATTGCTTATTTCAAAAATATTTCTACCTTTTGAGTTCACTGGAGGAATATACTTATTTCTTCTTGGAGTACCTTTAGTCGTATTATTTTTCTTTTTTTCTTCTGATGGTTCATTTGAAATGGTTTCTAAAAATATTAATGAGTTTAAAACAGGAGAAGAAATACAGAGGCAACTAAGATATTTCATGTATTTTGTTGATGAAAAAAACAATGAAAAGGAAATTGAAATTTTCTTAAAAGGATTAATTTATAACCATGAAGAAGGTTGTTTAAATCATGATTGTCCTTTAAAATCCTATAAGGAAATATTAGAAAATTTAAATAATCCTGTACAGCAAGTTGGCCATATAAATAGAAATCAAAATCCGAATATATATTTATATAAATATGCGAATTTAATTTATTTATCAGCACTTTCGAAGTAAGTTTATTCATTCTTTATTTTTAATTTTAAATAGATTTCCTAATTGTACTTCATTACGACTAGCCCATGCATTATTTTTATGGGAAAGATTCCACGATAAAAACGGAGCTTTACTTGAATTCAGCGCTGTAGAAAAATATGATCCTTCATTCCCAGAAGAATTTATTATATTTCGTTACAGAAAAATTATCGGTGAGGAAGAGGAAGAAGAAATGCAAAATACTGGAGAAGTACTAGATGTTATTTCTGAAATTGAATACGAAAGTCATTTTAATCTTTGCAAAATAAATATAATCAATGTAGCAGGTCTCTACCAAGAATTTTGGGACCAACTTGGAAATAGCCAAACACAGGAAATAACGAAACTAAATGAATTAGGTCTTAGAATTAACTCTACTAATACTTCTATTGAAATTCATTGGAATAGTATGCAGGATATCAAACCAAATAACTCAAAGGCTGTTATATTATATGGAGAATATGTTTTAAATTTACTAAATAACAAAGAAAAAGGAATGGAGCTAGTAAACTTTTGGAAAGAACATGCTGATAAAAAGCAATCAAGTTCTGGGATTATGAATATTGATTTAGACGATATATTTATATCACATGTGAAGGAAGGAAATGCGCTTATTTTGTGTTCAGCTGAAATTGTAAGATTTTAATTAAATAATATTAAACTATATCTAACAAAACAACAATTAATTAATTTACACATCATTTTATCAATCATCATACATCACAACATATTTTTATAACATTTTATATAGGATTCCACATTTGGCAATATTATTCAAATTAGCAAAGAAGCCTGCAAAATATTTGGCTACTCTGAGAAAGAAATGACAAACTCAAAAAATATAGAATTCCTCTTCCTTCAAAATTACTCTAATGGACGACTACTCTATTGGATTAGCGAACAATTAATTAAACCGCCTTCAGAATGTAAGCCTGAATTATTCGCAGGACGTTCTAAAAATAACAAAGTAGTATCATTACTTATCCAACCCTTTGAATATAAAACCAGTAAAAAGTCCCAAAAATACTTCTTACTCCTTATAGTAAATATAGAAAAAGATTTACTCGATTTAAAAAGTTATACTGACAGAGCACATTATATTGTTGACAGTTCTAAAAAACTCTTAAATTTAAATTCATTCGGGCAAGAATTTATACTCAGATTGAATAAGAAAGACTATTCTATGGATAATTTTAATTATATTAATGATTTATTTCCTGAGTTAATATCATATGGATACCATAGTTTTAAAGGAAAAGAAGATATATACGACAAAACAAGTTCGAACTCAATTGTAGGAGATGTTAATTTAAATTTGAATAATATTAATGAGAATTTGTTGAATAATAATAGTGATTTGGTTAATTTTAATATTCTTGAATTAGAAGAAGCGTTTCCAATTACTTTTAAAAAGACAACTAATCCAACTAAGGTTTATACTGATTATGAACCTGAATTTTACTCTGGGAGATGTAAAATTAC
>Ga0100378_1005840_pt1 | contig 11225 bp, 9 predicted proteins | sample CryGeymeta201502_FD_81535 | JGI IMG/M metagenome (GOLD analysis project Ga0100378, IMG submission 81535) | Groundwater microbial communities from Crystal Geyser aquifers in Utah, USA - Crystal Geyser metaG 2015-02 | ecosystem: Environmental > Aquatic > Deep subsurface > Groundwater | place: USA...
ACAGCTCCAATTATTTCACGTTAACTTTACTCAATCTTACTAATAACTAGCTCAAAATCAAGTTACTTTCAGGGCATTACAGTTTCGCAGTCAAAGGTGAAAAAAGCAGCAAAATTCAATCGATGTGCTAGAAATAGTTCTAAATCTTAGCCGAGAATATTGATCTGAACCTTAGATATCCTGTCATATCTGTGATGGTAGGAACCCAAAGAATTAGTTTAACCAACTCTGTCTCACAAGATAGGAACATGCACATTCCTTTGCCTGTGACTCTTTTGGATTTTTGCAACATTTATCCATAAAAAGGAACGGAATGGCTATCAGACCTTAAATTCACAAAATACAGTTCGAATAAAATACCTCTCAATAAGTGCCTTCTCTCCATTGAAAAATGTCTGTCACCTTTCAAAATAACTTACCATGATAATGAAATCATCGCATCAGCTGGAATATCTTTGGCAGGAAGTCATGATTCTAAAATATATGTCGAAATTGTCCTGAACCACAGTGATTTGTGGGTCAACATTCAGTTTGGTTCCAGATCGACCTCTTCTTGCAGCCTGACGAAAGTAGTGATGCAGACCCTGCTGTTTCTGCTTCAGAAGTGATGATAGAGTTTGCTTTATGATTAATATTTGAGTAAATAAAATGTATTGATTGTTGTCATCAAGTTAGTCAGCCCATGTGTGGGACCTTTTGCACTGAATAGTTGGAAATATCTCCTTCGAGTTTAACAGTGACATTGAACCAGTCATGGAACTGAGGGGTCCTTTCGTAGATCAAAAAATATCTTCCAGCTGTTTTTTCTTGGAACTCAACTAACTTGAGATTGGCGACTTCTTCATCATGAGCTCTCACTATCCTGTCAGCTCTCTTCTGCTCAGCATTCAAAGCACTAACGTCAACAGTTTTCCCTTCCATCTTATATCTTTTGTATATCAACAGAAAAATTAAATCGATATATCTAAGATAATCTTAGCACCATCTATACTCAAGCAATCTATGCTACCTTTAAGCACAATTCATGATCTAGTTATCATCAATATAACAATAAACCAATTATTTTATTGAATGCGCAAGAAAGCAGAACTACCATCATAAATCAGTGACGACCCTTCATAACCATCAGACGATTAATCTGAATAATCAGCTGAGTAAAAATATTTGCCTCGGATCGATCGCAACCTCTATCACTAACCTGACCTCCAGCATGTCGTCATCAATACTGCTTGTACCTTGTTGTAGACTCAGTTACAAATTATCCGATTATCAGAGAGGTTGCGCGCAAGTTGGGTATGCTAGTGATTGATGAACCAGAAGAACGATACTGGGATGTGTGCTGGACTGACCATCCAATAACGCCTTAGACGTTCATCCGTATGCATTTTCATCAAACTATCAATTACCTGCCAGGGATTCACACAATAGCTCGAAAGAACTAACTTGGTCACAGACTGAATAAAATGCAGGCACAGTGTCCGAACTAGTATCAATTCCATCCTGCGACATGGATGCTTCCAGAGGAGTTTTCGCAACTAAGAAAGCACATGGAGGGGCCAGGCAGAGGAAGCACGTATATAGTTAAGCCATAAGCTGACTGTCAAGGTCGAGGCATTTACCTCGTCAATCGACTAGATGGTAAGTGATATAATAAGATAGACATCGTCATTGGAAAACACTGTGTCGTTCAAAAGTACATAGACAACCCCCTTCTAATTGATGGATACAAGTTTGATCTTCGAGTCTATGTGTTGATCGGCAGTCTGGATCCTCTTCGAATATATATCTATCACGATGGATTGGTTCGCTTTGCTACTGAGGCTTACTAGCCTGCCAACATAAATAATTACCGCTCAGCATATCAGCATCTGACAAATTATGCAATCAACAAATTCAATCCAAAATTCAAACAGGCACAAAGTGGCATGGAAGGTGAGGGAGGTTTTAAGCGCTCTCTAAAGGGTGTGTTTACTAAATTAGCTGATGATGGGGTGGACACTGCAAGGATATGGGGTAAAATTGAGGAAATTGCCATAAAGACAATTATTTTAGGCTATGAGAAAATGAGAAACAATTATGTGAGTTCACAACCTGAGTAATACCACAATCATATGGCTTTTCATATTATCGGGCTCGATATTTTCATAGATTCTAACTATGAGCCCTATTTAATCTAAGTAAACCATACACCTTCCTTTGCCACTTAGACGCACCTTGACTATCGAGTCAAACATGCTCTAATCAAAGATACCCTCATTCTAATGAACTGCAACGACCTTATCCTCAAGCAACAATTGTATTCAAAGTCAAAAATTTACAGTACAAACAGAATGTCAAATGGTGTCCGTCAAACTTTGCAAGAAGATGTTAGGGCAACATAGCTTGAGGAGCAGCTTCAGAAAAGAATCAAATATGAGGAAACAAGAATGGGAGGTTATACTCTCATTTTTCCCTGTCAGTCCAAACTAAAAGCAAATAAATACAGTCAACTGATCATTAAAGCTCAGCGTCTGTTTGCTCCCAAAAAGATGAAAGTTACAAGAAAGGTGTCGATAACATCTCAGCATGAGGTGGAAAAATCCAAGAATAAAGCATAATCAAAACCTAAATAATCTGAAACAATCAAAACAAAAAATATGATAAGAAGCATACCAAAGTAACAGTAGCAGGCAATTCTCAAATAAAAATTGAAATTCAGAAGACACAACAGCATATATAGCGAACGAACCAAGCTGAACCAAAATTTACACGAAACTCTCATCAACTACATCAAAACTGATCTTGCTCTTGCCTAAAACATGACGAGATCATCGATTCCTGGGAGCACAAAGTACAACCTCAAGCAGAATAAAACTTTCACAATCAAAAAAAAATTGAGTATTCCTGAGGTCGTTGTCAAAAAACCATGTTTACCTTTTGAAAGAAATACTCCATCCATTCAAAAAGAAATCAGTGCGACTCCAACCAAAGAAGGGAATTTTATCAAACCTAAGAATTATGATGTCCTGTCTCTGGAGACCCCGGTATATTTTCCTGAGGAGCATAGGATTGTCAAGAAAAAGAATAGGGAAGGACGTACTATTTTCCATATTCCAAAATCGTGATTTTTATTGTAATAATATTTTCCTGAAATAATGTAACCTCCTGAATGGAAAGGAGCCCATCCTCAACGATTCTCAGGTGGAAGAATCCATCTCAAACCATAAGGATAGCTAAACAATCTTCTTCAACCCAGTTTGACTCAACAGCAGGTTGGCATTCGTACATTTGGATAACCTCGATCCAATCACTATTAATTTAAGCCAAGCCTTAAAATATTTGAAGGTCATTATTACTCCCAGCAAAAGGAGATCGACCTGAGAGGAATCAAGCATCTTTCATTGCCTGAACAACCATAGAAAAATAGGAAATAAAGAGGGCATGTGAGAGGAGGATAGTAAACTACAAAATAACTGTAACCGAAAGGTAAATATGCTGAAATGTAGGCCTGAGAGCATTCAGTAGTGCAAATCAAAGTAAAAATCAACAATGGAATTTGTAATCCAAAATGCAGGCAAAAGCTCGAATACTAGGTCTTGAGGGTCAAAGAAATGGCCTAGGAGTCACTTCTTTGGGCGATAAACCTTATCAATACCCAGAATATCAGCCTAATTTTTATAAAAGTGGAGGTCTGATAGCTGGCTCAACCGGATTTAGAGTCCGGTCAAGCGATGGAGCTCCCATTGATCCCAATAAACTTAAATCAATCTTCACCAAACCGATGTGGTCCTAAAGAGTGAAAATGTAGTAGAGGGAATAAGAGAAAAAGGCGATTGATACAGTTGATGACTGGGAAAAGACTATCCTGAAGGAAGCCAATCCTAAATGGAACGATCCTGATACATTTTTCGAAAGAATGTAGAAAGCTGCCCCACCTGCAAAAGATGCAAAGAAAGGTGCCAAAAAATGATAGTCTCTACTACTAAGTATATATATCAGTTGCAAATCCAGTAAGATTGATGAGATATAGAAATTTAGTACAACATCATTGATCAAGGTAGTACAGTGTCACAATATCTTACCAAAGCTGTCTGAGGCCAGAGATGTGCATTCTTGTTGCTCCCTTTTCCATCCTTCTTGAAGTCAGGCTGTGGAGCAATCCCTTTCCGTCACAGTATTTTTTCAACAAGATCATGAATAATTTTTTGAGCTAAAGAGGCTCCTTTTAATCCAGAATCCTTTTAATCTCACTCATCTTGACATAATTTCTGCAGTTGATATTGAAATTTTTAATCCATTCGTAAAAATGTTCTTTGTCAACAGAGGCACTTGATTTTTTACAGTACAACAGTATGATGTTGTCGTAAGATTTCAAATCGAGAAGGCTTTTGAAGAAAATTCGCAACAAGTTTGATCCCACGTTTCTGGCTTGTTTTTGGATCGTTCTCTTGTCTGATAATTTATGTTCCCTTTTTATTTATACGTTATTGAGGAGACGTTTTATTTATGGTTCCTGAGGACAACAGAGGCCATTTTTTAAGATTATGCAAGGTTTATGAAGGCTAACGAATTGGGTTTAGCTGTCGTTGTGGTCTGAATGCTGGCTGAGCAGTTCAAGGTCTTTCTCTTCGGCTGTATAGTTTTTGAAGGAGCTAGTGAGTCCTCCAAGATTTTTAACGAGATATCCAAACTACTCATTTTTAGCAGAATTCACATGCAACACACTTGGTGTGTGGCAAATATGGATATCTACTAATTAACTAAGAACTTCCATCGAATCTTGGTCACGCTATGAAATCAATTATAATGAGACCTTTAAGGTCTGATTAAATTAAAAATCGTTTTAATATCGATTCAGCTATAAAGATTGCAGCGCAAATATTAAGAAAACTAGTCCTCATGTTAGCAACCCATAATCATGTTCAATATTGTCATTATTTTAGTTTTATATGAACTTTTTGATAAAAATCAACTGATTTCCTCATTAAGGGTCAACACTTCACGATTCGAACTTGATAAATCAATAGCTGACTATTGGGGCTGTCCATTTATTCTGGAAGCTGGCAAACTGTCGTCATAATGGAAATATGTCAACATATATGAAAAGGCCACAACAATAAGAGACGACAAACTCATTGCCACAGCACTCCACACAGGGGACACAAAGACATTCCATTTGAAAAAGACACCAGCAACAATCGGCATGATAACGACGTTATAAGCGAAGGCCCAGAATAAATTTATTCTGATAAAGAGGCTCCCTTTTTTGAGAAAACGCAGAAGCGCGACAATCTTATACAAATTTTCAGATAAGATGATAACGTCAGCTGCGTTAATATTCAATTCGGATTTTGCGTTGATGCTTATGCCGATGGATGATTATCTCAGACAAGGTATGTCATTGATCCCATCACCCACCATCACTATCGAATTCTTGTTTTTTATTTGCTCTTGCCGCACCCAGTTTACCTTCTACTGAGCTGTCTTTTCAGCATGTAGACAGTTTGCATCTAGATGGAGGTTTTATCCTAATTTATTGACACTGCCTTGTGAGTCTCCTGACAATATGTGAACTTTCATGCCCTCAGCTTAAATCTTACGCATGACCTCGATCGCTTCTGGCCTGAGGTTCGAGTGAGCATTCAAATAAATAATCTGAATTAAACATAAAATACTATTTGCAGTTTGGAATTGATCGAGACAAAGATGGTCGTATGAGCTTCTTTATCGTTCTCTAGCTAGCTCAGAGGAAATCCATGATCTGCAAGAAGATATTTGTTTCCAACTAGGACATTTATCTACTCATGGCTTCCCTTTTGCACAAGAGAAGCTTTTAAACCTTGTCCGTTGACGAGCTCTTTATTCTTCACCAAAAATCCGAAGTTAGTTCCTGAAATTTTGCTCATATTGAAGGCTTCCTTATAGATAACTTCAGCCAAAGGATGTCTCACATCTCTTTACAGCAGAGTCAATACTTCCCAAATCTTCTCTTCTGAAAGAGCATCCCCAATAAGTTAGTAGCTTTCGATTCGATTGATTTTCGTAAATAGGGTACCTGTTTTATCAAATGCGATCATTTTGATATGCTTGATAGCTTCGAATACAGCTGTATTCTTTATTAGAATTCCACTTTTGATAGCTAGATTAAGAATATTGGCAATGACGCTAGGAATGGCCAATCCAAGAGCACAGGGGCATGAAGCCACTAATACACCAATACCTCTTTCAATGATCCAGCAAACATTGCAGACAGGAACCTTTGCCAACTCCATTTCCAATAGGACAGACCAGACAATCATCGTTGTGATACTGAGCACAACCACTCCTTTGACAAAATAGTTCGCAATTTTCTTGCACAAAGTTTCGATAGCTGAGGCTTCGGCATCGTCGCTTTGATTGAACTTGACATGAGTGACAACTTCAATGAGCATAGATTTTTCAATAACCTTCTACACTACGGCAAGACAAGAATCAACCTCATGAACGGTAGCTCCTGATTCAATTCTTTCTCCTTTTTTTACAGTTATTAACTCATCTGAACCTGTTCTTGCACTCTGGATAACTTTTGCTGACCCACTGATTACAATAGCATCAACTAGAAGAGTCCCAGGTTGCACACGTATAACATCATCTTTTTAAATCAGAGACACGTCATACATTTTTTCACTGAGAATCACCAGATTTCTATTTTTGACCTCAACATAATTAATTTTCATGTTAGCAAAAAGAACACTTTCTGGGAATATTTAGTCGGTCATTTTGCTGATCTTCGTTTTCACTCTTTTTTCGAGGTACTTCCCTATAGTAACAACAAGAACAATAATGGAGGCAGAAGTCAAGGCATGATTGATATCCATGATAGCCTTATGCTTATGATCCAATTATTCGATAGTGTACCTAACAATGAAGAAAAGAGCAAGTCCACTGGCACTGACACTACCTAAAGCTATCAATGTTTCCATATTGGTGGTACCAAAAGAGATATAGTTGTTGTATGCTCGAATGATATAACCCTTGGCATAACAGTTCATGACGTAAATTGTAAGGGAGATATTTAAAAGGACAGAGATTGAGTAAATTCCGAATGTTTTGGGGAAGGTCACGCACTAGCTGTAAATTGATTCTATTGAAGGTAGGAGTGGGAATATCATGTTGGCCAGCAAAAGATATATTAGCAGAATTATTGTCCGTTTGATCCTATCTTTCTCTGCCTGAAGGTTTCTTGGCGCCCTTAGCGATTCTATTCTATCATTGTGAACTTCGTAGTGTTAATCGTATTTCCTGATGACTTCAGCAATCTAACGTCCTCGAACAGATGCGCTATCATAACGAATGTTAATTTTCCATCTATCCTCTTGAGTACTTATATCTTTGTGAGTGATCCCTCCAACAGTGGCAAGTTCTTGATCAAGTTTGTCAGCATCAGTATCTTTTGATATCACAAAGCTGATGCTCCTTTCATTTTATGCGTTTCCCGATATAAGAACAGCCTAAGCGATAGGCTTATACTTGGTCTCCTTCAGAATGCCTATAGCCTTCTTGACAATTTAATCCTTGTTGACTGACAAGGTCACCTTCTCATTCATCACATTCACGTTAATCTTGACTTCTGGATCAGCAAGTCCCTAGGTAAGCATTTTAGTGATGTTGGCTGCACAGTTTATGCAACTGATTCCTGATACTTGAATAGAGTAGACCTTAGCTCTTGATTCGGTCATCTTAGAATTTACAAAATTTAAGCAATGAAATTAGATTGATATAATAAGAGTAAAAAGACAGTCTATGTGATACTGTCTATAAGGGTATTGCATCAGTTGTATTTGGGTTCGATTTCATCTCCGATACGGCATTCTGTGTTCTCAGGATCTAAATAAATAGAGGATTACTGAAGAGAGGTTTAGAAGGTTCTTCTTTGTCGAAAACAATTTAAGGAGCGATGCTCAGATCAAGGCCTCTTTCTGATCTCAAGCTTTCATCATACTCGAAACAAGACAGTAGGTGAGAAAATCCAACCACGAAGAGAGATGAAAGACTCATAGCGATTGCACTCCAGACAGGAGATATGGTAATTCCAAAAGGGAAAAGTGCTCCTGTGACCATGGGCATCATCACAATATTATAGGCAAACGCCCATAATAAATTCAAGTTGATGAAGAGATTTCCTCGCTTAAGGAATCGAATAAGAGCTAAAATTTTATACAAATTTTAGGAAAGAATGACAACATCTGCTGCATTGATGTTAAGTTCTGATTTGGCATTGATGCTGATTCCGATACCAGCTTCTTGCAAACAAGGAATATCGTTGAGACCATCTCCAATCATGATGGCTGAAGCAGTTCCATCTCTTTGTTCATCCTTGATCCACTTCATCTTCATAAATGTGCTTTGTTCAGGATGTTGGCACTCGATAGGAATATCAAGGAAATAACCTAACTTTTCGACGCTTGCTGCAGAGTCCCCTGAAAGAATGTGGACATCGAAGTTTTCACCTTTGATCTTTTCGATGACATCTTTGGCTTCTGGGCGGAGATTGGCGTGAGTGTTGAGCATGATAACCATCTCAGGCTGTCCTTGAACAGTCAAAAAAATCTCAGTAGCCGCTTCAGTGCGCTTTCTGAAAGGAGGTACTGTCATACCGTTATTGATCAGAATATTTTTATTTCCGATGAATATCTGAAGCTCTTATTTTTCTGTCTTCTCAAGGATTTTGACAGAGATACCTTCTTTCTGGACCTGTGGCTTGTCAAGGAGAATGAAACCAAAGTTAGTTCCACTGATCTCAGCCCTTGTGAATGCCTCCTTGTATAGAATTTAGGCCAGGGGATGACGAATTTCCTTCTCAATGAGAGCTATTATCTACCATAGTTTAGCTTCAGAGTATTTGGTTGAGAAAGAAGCATAATCTTAAATTTTGTTGAGTCTGGTAAAGAGAGTTCCGGTTTTGTCAAAAGCGATGACACTGCTGATCTTCATTTTCTAGAAAACTCCATTGTTCTTGATCAGAATACCACTCTTGGTAGCGAGATTCAGAATAATTGCGATGACGCTTGGGACAGCAAGACCCAAAGCACAAGGGCAAGAAGCAACCAATACTCCGATACCTCTTTCAACGATCCAGCAGATATCACACATGGGAACCTCGATGTCCAAAAAGGAAAGAAGCAGTGACCATGTGAGAATAGTCAACAGACTGAGAATAATGACTCCCTTCACAAAATAGCTTGCAATTGTCTTGCAAAGTGCTTGAATTCCTGATTATTCACCTTCTTCCTGATTTTGAGCATGCTTCACTTGAGTTCCAATTTCAATCAGAAGCGACTTCTCAAGTACGTTTTATACAATTGCAAGACAATCTTTCACTTCAATTATCTCGGATCCTGACTCCAATCTATCACCTTTCTTTAGGATGACAATATCTTCACAACCAGTCCTTGCGCTTTGCATGGCTGTGACCTCACCTTGGATGATGATAGCATCGAGAAGCAGCCGTCCTGGTGCAGGTCTGATCACATCATTTTTCTCAACAAGCGAGACATCCATCATTTTTTCATCAACAATCTTTAATTGCCTGTTTTTGATCTCGACATACTTTACCTCCATATTTTTGAAGAGAATGCTCTCGGGGAAGATTTGTTGGGTCATCTTAACAATATTCTCTTTAGCCTTGGTTTCAAAATATTTTCCCACAGTGACGACCAAAACGATAATGGAAGAAGAGGTCAAACTATCATTGATTTCCATGATAGCTTCTGCAAACTCCATTTCCTCAGTTAGTTGATCATTGATGTATTAGGCTGTATACTTTCCCATAAAGAACAAAAATAGAGCAAAAGCACTAGTGCATCCCAAAGCGATTAGAGTCTCCATGTTAGTCACTCCAAACTGGCAATAATTTTTGACAGCCCGAATAACATAAGTTTTTCCATAGCGTATCATCACATAGATGGTCAGGATGAAGTTGATTATCACTGAAATAGAGTAAACTCCGAGTTGGCTGGGATATGTGATAATATCATTATACCACATTTAATCCATGACGAAGATGGGGACCACCATGTTGATAATGAAGAAGTAAAGGCAGAGGACAATTGTCAGAACGATGCTGACCTAGTTTGTGTTAACTTTTTATTTTGAAGTGAATGAGTCGATTCTGTCATTGATGACCTTGTAGTTGCTATCAACTTCCCCTATTATTGCTGCCAGTTCTTTTCCTTTGATGATTTAGCAGTTGTATGTTACGTTCACCCTGCATTTTTTCTCACGAGGGGTGAGACTGAGCTTCTAAATACCCAGAGTGTTCTCCAGCTTTCCTTCAAGCAATTTGGCATGATCTTGATTATCTACCAAAAAAGCAATCACTCTCTGGTTATCTTAACCGCCAGAGATGGGGACAGGTTCTCCAATTGGAGGAAATCCTATTTGGATCAATATCTCAACAGCTTTTTGGACCATTGAATCCTTGAAAACAGTTAATGAAACTTTCTCCTGAATGATGTTGACCGCAATTTTTGTTTCTGGATCATTGAGGCCTTCGCCAAGACCTTTCTTTATCTTTCCAGCACAATTTGTACACTTAATACCTGAGACCTGGATGGAAAAAACCTTAGGAGCCTTTCCGGATTTAAGGAGCGACATTTTATTAATATAAAATCTATAATCAATTATGTGATTTATGCAATCAGAATCAAATATCTTCCCGATCATAACTTACCAGCACTTTTGATCCTCTTGAGCATCCTATCCTGAAATCGTTCCTCTTGTCGATTCAGATCAGCCAAGACGCAATCTTTTATCTTCTTCTGTGATTTCTGGGACTGGTTTACTATTGACTAGATATAGGGACTATTGTATGAATTTATCTTCTAGTTTTACTCTTTCATCTGTCTGCATATCCGGCGTTTGGCTGGTTGAAAATGCTAGAAATTTTAGACCTAGAGGGATTATGCTGCCAGCCTGTTGAGCTTTTTCTGGAAATAGTGTGCTCTTTTTATATCGTGCTCCAAGTAGTATTCGATTCCTATCTACATGATCGAGTGCGTACTTTGTACATAGTGCTAAGGATCTGAATCAATTCAAGTGATTCCTCTTCCTCTTCGAGTTTGACTTCCAAATCAAGTACTTGCTCCGCAAATCCGAGAGGAAGAATGGCACTAATTTTTTTCTTCGACATGCGACAAAACGTAATAATAATTAGCACAATAAATACTACTCATCAGTTCTTCAGATCACTTCAGATATACAAATTA
>Ga0100378_1005847_pt1 | contig 11214 bp, 12 predicted proteins | sample CryGeymeta201502_FD_81535 | JGI IMG/M metagenome (GOLD analysis project Ga0100378, IMG submission 81535) | Groundwater microbial communities from Crystal Geyser aquifers in Utah, USA - Crystal Geyser metaG 2015-02 | ecosystem: Environmental > Aquatic > Deep subsurface > Groundwater | place: USA...
GGTAGCCTTTGTTGTGAAGATCTAGGTCACTCACCTCAAAATTTTCACTCTTGAGTGCACGAGCTGAGGCACATTTGAGAGTGCTGTTCTCCCAGTTTTTTTCAGCAGCAACAATTAATTCTACCAGCTCTTGAATATCAATGGATTTTTTGGCACCACCAAAAGGATTGTGCTCATCAGGTCCTATCTTCATCATCTACTTTATAGAATTTTTGCTGAGTCGCAATCCTTTAACACTTAATTTTTATTCAAGCTCATGCCATTTTTGTTATCCTTCAATAGCGTCAAAAGCTTCTCTTGCTGGCTTGAGGTTTGTGTCGAACTTGACTTGAGTACTGATACTTTCTGCTATTCTAATTATGTATTCTTTTGTTCGAGAAGGTTCAGCATTAGCTCTAGGCTTGCAAGAAGTCTCGAGTCTTTTCTGGTTAGTTTCTGACTCAGTTATTTTTGATTTTATTCTGAGTAATTGCTAGTCAATCAAGCGAGCAGCAGTATTGATTTTTTCTCGTTTTTGGCCTCCTTCTTCAAGATAAGCGATCTGAGAAAAACGGTCTTTATCTCTTGCCCTAGGCGATTATTTTTTAGGAGAAGGAGTTTTGATACGTACAAAAGGTTCATCACCGTCATGCTTGTATCTGAAATTTTATTCACACACTTTGATGATAGGAGAATCTCTTTTATTCACATTGATGGATTCTTCAAGTTAGGAATATGCATATTTGTGCTTGATGGCAGATTTATTAGCCAATCGAGTTTCACTTTTTTATCTGTCATTTTATCTATTCATCATTCTTTGTTTTCTACGTTACTCAAGCATAGTATCGAAATGTTTCTTCTGATCAGCTAACTATTTACGAACAGTGTTGTCTTCCTTGTAGGCGTAATTTTTTATTTCTCTCAAAGGAGATTATTTATGCTGAACGTTGAGCCAGCTCGATTCTCTTTACTTTCCTGAGCGATCAAAATATATAGGGCTTGTAGAATTATCCTATTCTTGTATTTTCGATCGAAGCTTCATCTTTCTTTCAAAGTGATCCAGATCGTTTCTTTTGAATTCAACTGAGTCTTCAAGATTGAAAGTTCCTCTCTTTCTGTCTCGAGCAGATACATCAACAAAAGACGAAACATTTTTATCCAGGGTTGGTGTATACCTTTCTCCATTGTTGGCATTGGTTCGCTTGACTCTGTCAACCAGGCCAGGATTTGGAGTTTTGCAAGCCTCGGGTCTTTATCTCGGCTGGGCCTCCATTATTTATCTTTGCTTATCTTTTCTGACCATACTCAACAATCCTGTGATCTTATCGTTGATGGAGTCAATATTACTAACTTTCAAGTCGAATCCTCTCCTGCGAGCATTATCTCTTTTTATATTGCTATAGTCGCTGTTAGGTTTGTAGTTTTCATGCTCATCTTCGTTGGTGTTAGTGGGGTTCTTTTCCATGAGGGCAAGATTGTGGTCAAGTTTTCTTCTCAGTTGATCATTGCTTATAGAGGCTTGCTTGGGAGTATTAGAGGGGTAGTAACTATGATCATAACTGTTTTCCTTGTCTAATGATCTCCTATCGTAATGGGACGACATTTTATGACTAAAATTATTAATTATAACGACTACATGCTTGGCAATCGTGGCCCTGAAAAAGAAAATAGGTCTCCTTCTCCCAGAAAGACACTCACCCTCAAAAATAATTCCAAGACAGTTTTCATTATTCAAGAGTTAACTGCCCTCCTGAAAAGCAACTGTATAAATATTCCTCAGCATCTGTCTGTTGAGGCTGATTAAAATGGAGTCCCTTTTACAAATAAAGAATACTTCTATGATGCTCAAGATATGGCGAAGACAAAGGCGAAGCTTGCAGATAAGGAATTTGAAGTCAAGAGACTTTAGTAGGATTTTGCTGAGTACAAGTTACTGTCTAGGCTGGAGCATGAGAAGGCTGTAAAAAAGCTAAGAGATGAGATAGTTCTTCTCAAGAGCAAGTACAACTAAGAAAATAAAAAATGGGAGTTAAAATTTGCTGAGACAGAGAAAGCACATGAATAGAATTGCAAAAAAATCAAAAAAGAGACTGAAGCATCATTGACTCAACAGAGGCTGGAAGAGGTCAGAAACATATAGAAAATTCATAAGACTGAAATTTATGAACTCAATGAATCTATCTAAAATTGGAAGAAATATTATGGATAAATAATAGATAATTTGAGGAAAGAGCATGAACAACAGACCAGCAACATCAAAAAGACTCATCAACTCGAGATCGATAATCTGTCTCTGGAACACCAGGAAAAAATCAAAGAAGCTGAAGAAAACTGCTAAGTCAAAGTAATAGCTGCCTAGACTGAGAAGGAAGAATAAATCAAGCAAGCAGAAGCTGTCAAGAAGTCTATTGTAAAAAAATAAGAAACCTACCTGAAGCAAATTGGCAAACTGGAAATATAAAAGAGAAGTATAGCATAGAAAATGGATGATGCTGAAATGAAGTTCAAAGTGATGCAGAAAAGGTTTGAGGATCAAGCTCAATAGACATAAAAAATGAAGTTGAAGCATGAGGGTGAACTGAGGGCTCTCAAGGAAGAGCTTTAGAACGTGAAAAAACAAACTGAAGAAACTATTGAGGCTTAACGGCTGAATATTTTGAAGGAACATTACAGCAAAACTGAGACCCTACAAACCAAGCTGAAAGAGGTTGAGACCCTTAAAGACAACATGGTTAACGAGTTTGAGCAAAACCAAAAAGTAATGGATAAGAGGTTCTAGAGCCGATAGAGCAGAAAAGAAGATGTGTAGTTCATCAAGGAAATTGAGTTCAAATTGGCAGAGAAGGAGAGGGAGGCTCACCAGCTTTACAGCCATTTGAAATACTTCCAGATGGAGAAGGAAAACAACGATAAAATATACACCAAAATTTTCACCTCCAGTCGCTAAAAGGTACCGCTTCACATATGCAGAAAGGAGGCTCTTGCAGGCCCGACAGGGATATATACTCTATCTTCAAGCAATCCAACACAACAGACATGCGTCACATGCTGAAGATCACTCGCAGGGATTCCAAGGATCAAAGAAAATGATATTTAATAATATGGGCAAAGTCACTAGGCTATAGTGAATCAATTATATCAAGGAATATAAAATATTGTAAATTAAGAATATGATCACCTTCTGCGGTAACTGAGCTTTTGCGAAGAGGTATTGACTGAGCTTTTGTTCAAGATAGAATACCCTTAATTTGAGTGACCTATTTCTGTGACTATTCTTCTCTTTCGCTCACTTGGGTACAACTGTCGCACAATATTGGACTTGTTGTAGCTTTTTTGTCGGATTCTTTGTACATGTGGGTGTGCTCGTTTCATCAATGCAGAGTCCTCTTCCTTTTCTTTCCGGATTGCTGCTTTTAATTATCCGTAGTAACGCTATAGAAAACTACCTCATGAAAAATGTACCTGATTTTTCGTTCTCTTTGTTTCATTTGCCAACTCAGATTTTGGAAAATTGACTTTTGTCTTTCAAGTTATGCTACTAGTTTGTCTCCCTCGGTTTTGACTCGCTTGGTTCGGTGAGGTTATGACATGGGCTACATAGCAAATAATTGAATATGTAAAATTAAAATCTCAAAAGCCGAATCATAAACTGAAGCAAAGACAAGACTTCAGCTATTTCGGCCTAATTTCTTTTTTTTGAGAGCAATCGAATTCGGTCTTGATTTTTCGGGTTGTCTCACTCGAACTCCTTGAAAACTATCTCTCGTGGCAGAGATAGAAGTAAGTGAAGCCTGTGAGCTCTACCTTCTGTGTGGGATCAAGGCTGGGATAGTCACTATATGCCCTGCTATTCTTCTTGCATGCATATAGCTCCCATTTCTCGCTTGAAGGATTGAGGTGAGCTCCGAACATAAGGTTGTATTCATCAAGAGCCTGATGGATAAGTTCGTTGACGGTGTGCTAGGTGAGGGGAAGGGTCAGCGAGGTCCTTTTGAACTAATGTTCTATGAAGACCGTGATGGTGGAATGGCCGTGGGAGACAGATTTCGAGCCTTTGAGCAGAGAAGTTTTTGTTTGGGAAGTGGTTTGGGAGTCGAAGTGCTTCATCTGATAAATAATTTTGAACGGGAACAGCTTTTAATGTAATTTTTATTCTTCAAATCACAGTTAAGGCTATAGCATGCTAAACAAGATCATCCAACGCTAATTGCAAAATTAACAGGTATTTTCTACCCCTCAAATCCGTATTAACCCTCATCAGGAATCATCTCCGATTCTTCCTTCCTTCCAAGATTGCTCTATGGTTGAGCGAAATCAGGGACCATGAATGGCTCTTCCTGTTTATTCTCTTCCTCGTTTTTATCGATCACCACAATTTCTGAGTAATTATATGGAGTACATCTATCGCGTTCATCGTTCTAATGACCTGGGCTTTTTTCTTCATATTTTTCATGATAGTACTCCTCTTTATAGGGTGTATGCTCTTATTGTTTATTCTTATCCTCTACCATTTGTTCTAACTTAGGCTCTTCATTCATGCCTTAGACATTGTTTTCACCATTCTTGACGGCCACGTCAGTTCTAGGATGATTTCTATCTGGACTCTAGACCTACTCTTGTGGCGGTTTGGCCTAGAGAGGTTTCTTGTTGCCTCCACCTACGCATCCTCCCATGATTCTTATATTTGAATGATATAATAACTGTTATAGCATAGCATCTGCACTCATTATCGTCTGATGAAATATCAACTGTCGAATTCCGATCAATTACGACAAATATACAAAGTGAAGGGCTAGTCATCAACTCTACCCTCTTCATGGATGATTATGTTTTAGGGAATAGAGCTGGTCAGAGGAAGAAAGGGTTTCTTGACCGCTTTGAGAATTTGGTCAGATTCTTGAGCAACTGCTTTCATTAGATAGGAAGCTTAAGTTCCAATCTTGTAGTATATAGTTATGTCGTCGGTGAGCAAAATCTCCCCTTTTTTCTTTAATTTTTGAATTCTAGAAATCAACTATCTGGTATAGCCTTTAACTTTCAAATTCTCATTTTGTCTGGTATCCAGCAGCACTCTATATCAATCCACAAGTACACTATTTTCTAGCCTCCGATGACCTCATATTATTGGACGTTTGCTGTTATGAATTTTTATAAAACAAGAATTTAGTCCTAAATTGAAAAAAACGTACAGTCGAAATTTTATGGTCGGCGATGGTCATTACTTTAGCTTATCTGAATTCTCGAATTTGTTTAGGAGTAAGCTCATTGATAGCTTTTCTAATATCTTTAAAGGCTTTATTTCCTTTGAATTTAGGCCCTAAGACAGGTAAATTTGGTAAGGCTTCAAGCGTGATGTATCGGTCAATTTTAGTTTAGATCTTGATCTATGCAACATTGACTTCTTGATAGATGTAGGGTAGAAACTACTTGATCTATTAGATTAATTTTTCATTGCTGTTGATTATGGTGAGAGTGCTAATTGGATTCTTCAATGAAATTTGCTTCATTTATCGCAATTTTCGACCAGCCTCAATGATCGAGATAGCTTTCCCCATATTATCAGATATCTCTTCATTTAAGAGCTACTCGTTCACTTTAGCTATCAATAAGTGATGAATGGAAGTTTGATTCAAAGGGCTGTCTTGCCCGAAAACCAGTTTTATATTTTGATACATGTGCTCGGTCAAAAAGGGAACATGTGGGCTCATCAACACATTGACGTTATGAAGCACATGTAGCAACACTTGCATACTCAGTTAACTTTGTTCCTATCCTTGTTAACCTTTCATTCTCAGGCGGTTCAGTCGAACATACCAGTTTGTCAATTGATCCAAAAAGTAAATGAGTTTAGGGACGACATTGTACAGTTTATACGCTGCCATTTCTGTTCTCACATTTTGAATAAGGATTTGCAGACCTGAAAGTACCCATTTGTCCACAGGAGCTAACTTGTTATAGTAATGCTAAACTGGTCGATAAATAAAATTGCGTTAGGAGGACTGCTAATATGCCGAAAGGTGATGAATAAGAAATCTGTAGGCGTTGTACCAAGGCAAAAAGACATCTTTGATCACTCCACGAACTCCTTCTTTGGAGAAATTTAAATTATCTGCTCTCACCAAAGGAGAGTTAATGAGGTATAGACGAACGGCATCTGCACCGAATTAACTGCATATCTCGAGAGGGTCAGGATAATTTTTTAACCTTTTTGACATTTTTTTGCCATCTTCGGTGAGGACCAATCCATTCACAATTAAATTTTTGTAAGGATTTGTATTCTTGATGCCAGTAGATATAACATTTAGAGTATAGAACCATCCTCGAGTTTGGTCAATTCCCTCGCCTATGAAATCAGCTGGAAAAATCTTAGAAAATTGTTCCTCTGATGTTGAGAAAGGATAGTGAGATTGGGCAAAAGGCATAGACCCACTTTAGAACCAACAGTCGAACACCTCTTCAATCCTTCTCAGTTTACCTTTTCCTCTTCTGCTCTCGATTTTCAAATGATCTATATTTTCTCTGTGCAAATCGCTGACCTTGATTCCAGTTTACCTTTCCAACTCTTCGATAGATCCGATACAGACAATTTACTATCCATCCTCGGAAACCCACAGAGGAATAGGATTTCCCCAGAAACGGCTTCTCGAAAAGCACCAATCTTTAGCATCTCTCAACCAATTATCAAATTTTTTTTCCTGAATACTCTTTGGTACCCAGTATGCTTTTTGATTATTTTTTACTAGATCATCCTTTATTGAGGTGACTTTTACGAACCATGAACTTACAGCTTTGTAAATTAAGGGAGTATCGCTTCTCCAGCAAAAAGGGTAATTGTGCCTGATCATTCCATGCTTAGTCACCCTCTTGCGTTATTTTAGATCTTTGATTATCATAGCATCTGCTGTTTTTATATATTGGCCTTCAAATTGAGGTACTTCCTTTGTGAAACGACCGTTGTCATCTAGAGGAACAGGAGGATCATCGGCAGAGATCAGTCCCTTCTCGACGCATATTTTGTAATCGTCCTAGCCAAATCCAGGAGCGCAGTGCACTACACCTGTTCCATCAGAATCAGTAACAAAAGGAGCAGCAATTACTTTAAAGCATCCATTTTTGCTTCTCTCTGAGAAAAAGTCATACAAGGGCTCATATTCAACACCTTCTAGATCTATTCCTTTCAGTTTGGCTAAAATTTCATATTTTTCTTTGCCAAAATAGTGAGTGAGCCTTGTTTCTCCCATGATATAGATCTCGTCTTTCTTGACATCTTTTACCTTAAGATAGGTGAATTATGGGTGGACAGCTAGAGCAAGATTAGAAGGCAGAGTCCAAGGGGTAGTTGTCCATGCCAGAAATTTGACGTTTGGTTCATTTTTCAAAGGAAAAGTTACATAGAGTGAAGGATCATCAACTTCCTTGTAATTTTGCTGTACCTCGAAATTTGACAACACCGTACAGCAAGCATTGGAGTAAGGCATGATCCTTCTGCTTCTATAAATGAGTCCTCTCTCAAAAAGACACTTGAAGACATACCAGACGGACTCCATAAATTTAGTATCCATAGTTTTGTAGTCATTTTGAAAATCTATCCATCTGCCGAATCGAGTCACCACTTTCTACCATTCGCCAGAATACCTCATTACTATACTGCGACAAGCGTTGTTATAATTTTCAATGCCCATATCTATTGTTTGCTTCTTGTTTGTTATCTTGAGCTCCTTGTCTATCTCGTACTCAACAGGGAGACCATGACAGTCCCAGCCAAACCGGCGCTAAACATGATGGCCGGTCATGGAGGCATACCTACACACTACATCTTTGATGGTTCCGGCTGCGATGTGGCCATAGTGAGGTGTGCCAGTGGCAAAGGGAGGACCATCGTAGAAAGTATAAAGTGGAAGATGTTTGGTCTTTCGTAGTTGTTATTTGAATGCATCGACTTACTTCCAATATTAAAGGATGGCCTCTTCTTCCTGAGGGAAAGATATTTTTTATGGAGCTGTGTGAAAGCATGTCTACGCAATTTGAATGCTGTATTATTAAGAAGAAATGGTTTGGCTTGACAGAAAGGCGAAATGAATCTTAACAACCACATTTAATTATTAATGATATCTATATCAAGATAAATTAAACGATCAACGTTTGGGAGGAGTAAAGCCCAATTGTCGAAGTCTGTTCTCCTAACTGTTTTGACCCCTTCTGCCGAATTCCTCGATCGACATCCAACGATCTTTGCCTCCAGCTGAGTTGAGTATCTTAGGAACCAGTTATTTGTTTTTCATCATGTGGATGATGGCTGACTTGTTACTGCTGTTGCCATAATCCGAACAAGAAAAAACAGTGATTATTGACTCTCTGGGTTCAAATCCTTAAAATAGAGGCTCGTGACTTCTGACGATGGTCATCAGATCATTTTCTGCGCAAAAAATGTTGGCTCTCTCCTATGAAAATTTGTTATTCTAAATATAGTGACAAAGGTACTGTTTTGCCTCGGAAGTAGTCATGCTCGTAGTTTGGCGTGAACTCCTGCTCACCTGGTCGGCAGGGGTCACTCCACAGAAGTTCATAGACTATCTTTTCGGTTCTAGTTTTTGGTTCGTGATTTATTTTCAGAGGCTTTTCAATCTTGTCCAACTAATATATCGATTTGAGCGTATGTCCTATTCCACCATGTGCACAAAAGATGGTGTCTTAGAGAATGGCAGCGATGGGTAGCTTGTCAAAGAGTTTATTGACTCTACTGAAAAATGAATACTGATCATCAATATTTTCTTTAAGTTTAAGAGCACATTCATCTCCAAAACCCATGTGTTTATTGATTTGCCTGTCCTCATGTCCTCCTCTCAGAAGAATAATATTTTCGGGATACTTGACTTTGAGGGAGAATAGAAGTAGCAAAGTTTAAATACTTTTATTTCCTCGATCGACGTAGTCTCCTAAAAAAAGATAGTTGGTGCACTCTATATCTCCGAGAGGGGGCTCATCTACTGGGGCTCCAAATGCTTCGAAAAATCGATTGATTTCATGAAGCTGGCCATGAATATCACCGAATATTTTGACGGGTGCTCTCAGCTAAATAAATTAATGTTTACTCTCACAAAAAGAGGCTCTTAGTCGAGGATTTTTTCGATTTCCTTGAGAAGTTCGTTAATATACTCGTTGGGGATGGGATATGTCATGGAAGCGTTAGGTTTAAGAAGTAAGTGATTCAAGAAAAATCGATGAATTTTTTCAACATGCTCTCTCGAGTTCAACAAAGCTGTTGTTCCTGTCAACTTTCTGTGCTCCATTGGCAAAATGTCAATATTAATCTTTTTGATATCTGGTTCTTCATTGAAGTTAGCGACTATTGCCTCAGGACATAGACGAATTGATTTGTTGGTATGGATGTTGCGCCTGACAACAATTTCGGGTTCTATGTCCATTCTTTCAGAAGGACGACGGGCTTGATGAGTCAGAGATTGGCGATGAGCCTCCTCATGTCTACGCTCTTCTTGGTGATCTCTTGAACCCCGAAGTCGAGGGTTGCTCTGATGACTCACTGTGAAGACATCTTTGCCAAGCTCAAAGGCCAATCCTTTGAACAGAGCTGGTTGTGAGTGGAAGAATTTATTAAGATCGATTCTGAGGATGGAAGACGTGGGAACATTGGGTGCCTCTTGATCGAATCCTCCATGGATGAAGATATTGTGCTCGATCATGAAACTGATATGTCTGAACCGATCAATGTTCGGCAGTTTGTACCAATCCGAAGAGTCAGTATCGTAGATGTCTAGAGGCATTGATTATCCTACTTGATTGCTCCTGCCACCAATGATCAGGAGTAAAGTGCCGACAAACATACTTTTATGCTGGTATCTTTAGTTAGGTTTTGAGTTATTACGGTAGGGAGCTTTCATCCAATCCAAACGACCATCTCTATGCTTTCTCAGGCCCCAAGTATCGTTGAGTGGTGTTCCGTCTTGGCCTCGACCACCGAAAATCACCATCATACCACTAGCAGTTCCTGTGCGGCAGATACTTGCAGCATGATACACTCGAGGAGGAGGGTTTTCGAGTCCTGTGTTTACCTTCTACCAAATGCATGCACCAGTAACATCGATTTTCCAGATGTCTCCTACAGCCTCTGAGCCTGTATTTCCTCCATAAATAACGACGAAAGGCTTTAAGTATGCCATCACGTGACCATAGCGAGCTCCAGGGGTTGTCCCCTTACAGTTTTTGATTTCCCAGTATGCTCTGTCGCTGAGCGTAAGGAAATCCAGTTGATATAGGTGATCGTCGGCAAGCTATCCGCCTCCAAGAGCACCTCCGAACACATAGAAAAAGTGGTCAACAGATAGAGAACTATGTGCTGCGCGATTGGTTGGAGGCATTCCATGATTTTAGAGCTTTTTCCATTTAAGAGTGCTATAGTCGCAGAGAAAGGTGTCACCAGTGATGATGTATTTACCTGAATGTGATGCAAGATACCTGTATCTCCAACGGCTCCACCGAAAAGGATAGCTTTGTCCTTGCCAATGGGGGTGATGGTGTGTCCGAAGCGAGCTGATGGATTGTCCCCTTTGAATTCGACTTTCTCCATTATATATCAAATGCAACATTTTCAAAAGTCATAGAAAAATATATAAAACTCAGTCAGTCCACGACTATGCTATATTTTTCAATTATTGAAGGAGTTTTGTTGATTCTTGTCTTTAGCTACCTCCTTAAACGAGCTTAGGTGTCAAAAGTGCTGAAAAGGTGGGTTGTTTCGTGCTTTAAATTGCTCCATGCTGAGTCTTTGTAGGCTGTTTTGGAGACGGTCAAACGTTCGGAAATTCCTTATTAGATGAAAAAATACTTCTGTAGGAACTTTCCTAGAGTTAAGATGCAGAAAGCTCCTGCTTTGGCATATTTTTGTTGTGAGCTTTTGGTCTGAGCGGTGAAGGACTGGGACTGACGCTTCTCGATCTGTTGGCAGCTTTAGGTCTAGGATCATAGCTTTAACTAATATTTTTTCTATGATTAAAGGTTGAACTTTTGTTATTCTGATCCTTGATTATATTTGATCGATACTGCCAACGATTATGTGTTTCTTGCTATTGCTCCCTACATTCTTGATACTTGGTCTGAGGCAAACTCCAAGACTATGTTCTTTTTTGGCTATTCACATCATACTAGCTCATCAATTTTTATTTTTGTTTTGTATGTTCTTCATTGATCTACATTCTTTGGCTATTGAATTCTTGGGAA
>Ga0100378_1005848_pt1 | contig 11213 bp, 9 predicted proteins | sample CryGeymeta201502_FD_81535 | JGI IMG/M metagenome (GOLD analysis project Ga0100378, IMG submission 81535) | Groundwater microbial communities from Crystal Geyser aquifers in Utah, USA - Crystal Geyser metaG 2015-02 | ecosystem: Environmental > Aquatic > Deep subsurface > Groundwater | place: USA...
AATAAGGGTTTAATACTTCCAATAAAAAGAGATGCATTTCGGTGTGTCTCTTTTTTTATGATAAAAAAAGACAAAAAAATACCCACTCCAGGGAAAACGGAGTGGGTAATGAACCTATGAACCAAAAATTACTAATCCCTGCTCCATATAAAACAATCATTATGCCAATGTAAAATTGACCTTAGATTTTTTCGAAGAAGAGGCATGAATTTTATTATACGCCTGATTTTCAGTTCAAAATATTTTATAACGATTCTAAATAAGCTTTAATAATAGCTTACAGAATAACTCCATAAAACCCAAATTTGGAGAAGGAACCAAAAGGGTTCAAAACTAGTTTACCCGCAGGTATTTGAATTTTGCAATTCCCATTTTCTGGATTCGGTATTGAATGGATGTGAGCAATACGCCCAACCCGTATTTTACGGATCTTCTAAAGTTAATCGAAGAAGCTTCATCAAAATATTTGGTAGGACAAGTTACTTCTGCGACTTCGAAGCCAGCCATAAAAACCTGAGCAGTCATTTGATTATCAAAAACAAAATCGTCGCTATTGGCTTCAATGTCAATCTTCTTAAACACCTCGGTACTGAATGCACGGTAACCCGTATGATATTCGGATAGTTTCTGGTTGATTAAAATGTTTTGAAACAGCGTTAAGCAGCGATTGAAAAAGTACTTATACATGGGCATTCCACCCTTTAATGCGCCTTTGCCTAAAATGCGAGAAGCATAGACCACCGGAAACACATCATTGGCAATAATTCCAGCCATCGAAGCAATCAGCATAGGAGTGTACTGATAATCTGGGTGAAGCATCACTACAATATCTGCATTTAGCTCCAAGGCCTTTGCATAACAGGATTTCTGATTTCCGCCATAACCGCGGTTCTTCTCATGGCGGACAATATGTCGAATTCCAAGCTCTTTGCCCTTCTCTACTGTTGTATCTTTACTCGCATCGTCTACAAGCACCACTTCATCCACGATTTCCATAGGAATTTCGCGGTAGGTTTTCTCCAAGGTTTGTGCTGCGTTGTATGCAGGCAACACGACTACCAGTTTCTTGCCGTTAATCATTTCGGCAAAAATAGGCAAAAACCTTAGTCTTTCGCTTTGAATCCAAGTGATACCGAGTTGATGCAGTAGCGCATGCCCGTCGGGTTAGGTCCGTCATTAAATACATGACCCAAGTGTCCGCCGCAATTGCCGCATAAAACTTCAGTGCGAACCATGCCATGACTGAGGTCTACTTTCTCCACCACTTTAGACTTGTCGACACTCTCGTAAAAAGAGGGCCATCCGCAGTGTGCATCAAATTTTGCATCGGAGCGAAAAAGCTCAGCTCCACAAGCCTTGCATACATATATGCCCGAATCGAAATGCTGATCATACTCTCCGGTATGAGGGCGTTCGGTTCCCTTCTCACGTAAGACGCGGTATTCTTCTGGGCTTAAAATTTCTCTCCAGGCTGAATCGCTTTTGGGCAAAGAATCTTTAGGAATCATTTTTTGTATCGATTTACTTGTATCACTGCGTATTGTGCCGCTTTCTACACTATCGCAAGATGTGGTAGTCCACGCACTTAACAAAAATAAACAACATAAGAGACTAGTCATTGTTCGCATTAGTCATTCTCCTTTCTTTTATTTGAACATGCAAATTCAGGCCCTAATCAAAAAACCATCGTTTCAGCTTTTTTGTTTACTGCTTCTTGTTACTATCAGTCGTATTCCTTTGCTGTTTCCTGACAGAATGATTTTAGATGGCGACGAAGCATTGCTTGGCCTCATGAGCATCCATCAGTTGGAACTTGGCGAAATTCCTTGGTTTTTCTGGGGACAGCAATATGGATTCACCTTTGTGGAAGTTAGCTTTATCAGTTTTTTTCACCTGATTTTGGGGTATGATGATTTGGCCGTGAAGCTGGCCATGTTAAGTCTCTGGCTCTTGAGTATTTCCGGCCTTTTTCTCTTCCTCAAAGAAAAAACCTCTGCGCCGATTGCCTTTGCCGTCTTGCTATTAGTAAGCATTCATCCTGTATGGTTTTTTTGGAGCTTGAAAGCGCGAGGTGGGTATTTGACAGCGCTTTGTGCGAGCAGTTGGATGTTTTATTTTGTTCAGCGGAAAGGTGTTCAACCTTGGATCAAGGGAGTTTTGGCAGGTTTCCTTCTGGCCATTGTATTTCACTCCATGAAGCTCTGGTTTCCCTCCAGCTTATTGGTGCTAGTGGCCCTGATTATTCCGCAGAAGAAAAAAGGGCAAATTGGATTAATAGGGCTCGCATTTTTTGCCCTTGTCTTTTTTGGTCTCCATCAATTGGCCTTGCTCAACCCAGATTATTGGAATCCGAGTGTGGCCAAATTAGCCTTGTGGAAGAGGAATATCGGCCTTGCTGTTTACCGTCTTAAAGTGTTTTTTGAAGGCAACTACTTTCTTGGTGATGTTTACCCGATTAAAAACTGGACGTATAATGCCTGGATTGTTGCCAAATGGTGGATGATTCTAAGTTTCCCCTTGGCCATTTTACAATGGAAAGAAAGGAAGGATAAAGGAGCTCAAGTCTTGTTTCTACTAGCCGCCTTGTTTCCATTAGGAGTATTGATTATTACCAACGAGTTTTATAGTCCGCGTTACCTTTTTCCTGCTCCCTTTTTTATTGCCCTTTGGTGTGCCATGCAATGGAAAAATTTACGTTTTGAGCATTTTACCCGATTTGCATTTGTTTTGAGTGCACTGGTGTTTCTAGCTGGATCATGGCAACTTACTACCCTCTCCTACTTTCAGAAAGAAAGTGTAGAACGAATCGCCAAAATTGAATCCGCTAAAAAATTGATGGATGATGGCTATACCCATATTTTATGCAATTCGCCAGAAACCCATTGGCAACTCATGTATTATAGTGGAGGAAAACTTATCTGTTCTGGAATCTATCCACACGATAGACTGCAGCGATTCCCTGATGCAGTACGTGAAGCGTATAAAGCGGGTAAACCAGTACCTGCTCATGCCCTCGATCAACAACATCACCGGGGCTTAGACACTTACTTTGAACCATTTGGCGACTATTATATCATACGAAAACCTGAGCTTTGGCAGCTTGACTCGATGTATTACGATATGCGGACTTTTAATGAATGGAAAACTGGTAAATAAGAATTAGACACCATTAAAAAATTAAAATACCAAATTATAGGTATCTTCTTCCGTATGAAAATTCATAATTTGGTCCACTCATAAAAACAATAAATTCAATGGCGAATAGAGCAACCCAATCCCTCACCGCAGGTATGAAAATTTTAGGTGGAGCAAATCTGCCAACCTATACCCTCGAATACCTTACCCCCACTACCAAACACACACAGGGGAGTTACGAAACAATTGTAATCCCCTATATTGAAATCGGGCGAAGTTCAAAATGCGGTGTGCAATTTGGCGATGATACACCCACTGTTAGCCGTCAGCATTGTGCCATTGAGCGCAAAGGAGCTGAAACGAGCATCATCAATCTATCCCAATCGAATCCAACCTTAGTTAATGGTCGCCCGATAAATAGCAAATACTTCCTGAATAATGGAGATGAAATTCAGCTCTCAGCAGAAGGGCCAAAATTGCGCTACAATACAACCAAAGCAGGAACAGCCAAAATTGGGTTTACCAATAAGATGAACCTGGTGATGCAGCAAGCAATCAAGCCTTACAAAACAGCTGCTGTAACTATTCTCTGCGTGTTCTTGCTCGCCGTTGCTGGCGGTACCTTTGCTATTGCAAACCTCAATCAACAAACAGAAGTACTCACAGACCTCACCAACCAGCAAGCCGATTCTTTGGCAGCCTTGAACGAGAAAAATCAGGCCTTGGCGGGAATGATGAAAGCCTCAGAAGACAAGCTTAAACAAGAACAGGAACGACTCGTCAATGCCAATAAAAACCTTGTAGCTCAAGTAAGTGATCTGCGTAAAAAGAATGAAGAGGTTATTGCAGCGAATAAATCAGGTGCCGACCTCATCGAACCGCTCAAAGGCTATGTATTGGCCTTGTTTCTCAATAAGATGACTATTGAGTACAATGGAGAAACTTCTACCTATGATTTAGGGGGGGATTGCATGTGCACAGGCTTCTTAACAGACGACGGGAATTTCGTTACCGCTCGTCATTGTATTGATGCTCCATTAACGGACAATGAAGTCGCCAATTTTGTGGACCATAGTGGCGGCAAAGTAACGATGCATTATACTGCAGTATCTTACGATAACAGCATTAAATTTGATTTTACCAACCGCCAAATGAAAGCGGATTATTCAAAAGACAATAAATACGAACATGTTGTTCAAGGAGTGAGTGGAAAGCTTCGGGTTCCTAACTATTTCAGCGGCGCTGATTGGGCCTATATGCCAACCAATATCTCAGGAGGACTACCGTTTGATAAACCGCTTTCATCCGCATTAAAATCAGGCGATCGTTTGATTGTTCTTGGTTATTCCTATGGAATGCGTTACCGTACAGACGGCAATATGGAGCCTTACTATTCAACAGGAAATGTGGCTTTGAGTGGCCTACATAATCAAACCATACAAACAAGTGAAGCAGGTTTTGATGGTGGAAACTCTGGAGGTCCAGTATTCGTTGTTCGTGATGGCAAGATTCAATGCATTGGAATTGTCACCGGAAAATGGCGAAAACCTGAAGTCACTGTGACCCAAACGGGAGATTATACAAAGACCATGGTGGATGCAAATATTCAAATTGTTACGCCATTGACTAATTTTTAGAATGAGGGGAAGTCATCTAATATTTAGCATACTATTTACCGTTACGGCTGCGCTATCCACTGCGCAGCCTTTGCGCATTAATACCCAATGCAACCCTCTAGTGGCTTCTTTGGAAGACATCACCTATGTGGTCCGGCAAAATTACGCCCTGATGGGAGACGATGGAGCAATGTATGGACAGAACAACCAAGACTTTTTTGGGTTTCGTTATGGAGGTGCAATTATTTGGAACGGACAGCTCTACATGAGTCCCACTACCTATTACGCCCATTTGCTCGACAGCACAACACAAGCGTATGGAAAAGAATATACTCCCGTTCCTTCCAAAAGTTTTTTCAAACATTTGCAAGCCCCATCGTTTACCTTGATTGATTCTGGGAGTATAAAAGCTACACCAGGAAAAGCAGTCGTGGCCATGCCGGATAGCCTCAGCGGTTATTCACCGGAGAATATCAACGAGCACAGCAGCAAACGAGTTATACTAATGACCATGGAATGCAAAGACCGAGAATTAAATGATAGCTCTCAGTATAAATTGAGCTTTCTTTATACGGATATCCTAGTTGAACCAAATGGCGTTTCGCATTTACCAAGCAATAAAATTGGTAATTCGGCTCATTTCGCTCTGGTTTTTGAGGAAATCACCGAGGTCGGCGTTACACGATTGGAATTTCTTGGATTTGCGGAGACTGTTGGAGATAAAGCCATTGTAAAAATGGTAAAAATTGAACCAACACCCACACCGCAACAAGAAGAAAATAACGGATTATTTAGAAGACGATAATGGCTTTAAAATTCACCCTTTTTGGCAATACAAACGTTGGGAGCGTCCGCGACCACAACGAAGACAATTTTGCCGTATGTTCAGATTTGAGCGAGAAACTTTGGAGTTTTTCAAAAGATGAAGCACGAACTCTTTCGGATAAAGGAGCCGTGCTCATCGTTGCCGATGGTATGGGCGGCACCAATGCAGGCGAAGTAGCATCTGATATCGCACAGAATAGCGTAAAAGAAGCCTTTAATGCATTAGAGAAAATACCCGACAGCCAAAAAGAGCGCGAACAATTGCTCAAAAAGATGGTGGTTCAAGCCCATCAAAACGTCGTAAAACACCAGGAGGAAAACTTGGAAACTGCTGGAATGGGAACCACCTTAGTCATTGCATGGATAATCGACGACATGCTCCATACCGCTTGGAGTGGCGATAGTCGCTGTTATGCCTTTGATCCCGGCTCCCCCTTCCTGCCTTTTACCGATGACCATTCCATTGTTTGGGAATTAGTCAAAAAAGGAGACCTCACCTCCGAGGAAGCTCGATTGCATCCAAATAGTAATATTATTAGCCAGAGCCTTGGAGATCCTAAAAATGGACCAAGTCCGGATGCCAAATCACGCAAACTCTATAAAGGCACCAAAATATTGGTTTGCAGCGACGGACTCAACGGTATGATTAGCGATGACGAAATTGAGGCTTACTTAAAAAGTTCAGACGATGTTGCACAAGTTTGTCGCAGCTTGGTAGAAGCCGCAAATGCTGCTGGAGGACATGATAATATCACCTGCCTATTGATGGATGTAAAAGAAGGAGCTGCAGCACCAGCAGAACCTATCCAACCTGCATCTAAACCTACCAATACCACCGTACTTCGGAAGAAAGTCAACTTCAACAGAGGAATCATCGGCATCTTAATTTCGGCGATTATCTTCTTGGCCTATTTTCTTTTGAAAAAAGATACGCCTCAGCCGAATGATTTGACTAGATCCATTCATACTATTGAGATGGGGATTGAAGAAGAACAACAAATAGATTTAAATGGACTTTCGTCGGGGAATGCATGGACCATCGAAAAATTAAGTTGGGATGCTTCACGCTATACGCTCAGCGGCATGAGACTTCTTATCAAATCACCTGTTGACGAAAGTGACACGCTATTCATCACCTATAGTATGCCAAGTAAAGAAGGACATTTTGAGGCTGCATTAATATTTAAAGTTGATCCTGAAAAAGTTAATCAGGAGGAAATGATGAAAAGCGATGATGATGCGCCAGAAGCACCTCGCTCAAATAGGATGGAAACTGAAGGAGCATCTAACCGCGAATCAACAAGCAACCCGAGTGAATCGCACACTCAGCCGCGTGAGGAAACTCAACCAAGACAAGCGGTTGATACCCCTAAGGTAAAAGCCCCTAAACCTGTTCAGCCAAAAGACACAGCGAGGACTGCACCGAGACCTCAGATTACACCAATTACACCAAAAACTCAACCCGACACCAGCAAATAAATCGATACCGCCATGAGATGTTTAGAATGTGGATACCAGAATGAAGAATCAGCAAGCAGCTGTATGAAATGCGGAACGGCCTTAACTGCTGCACCTCAAGTAGAGACTCCTAAAGCACCACCAGTGGAAGATTCTTCCGCACCAAAAACGATCAAACAATCAAACGACTCAAAGTCATCGGGTGCGCCAACCATGAAAGGAAAAGTGGTAGACATGCCTGCTTGGGATGAACCCGAAGAAAGTCGCGCTCCTAAAACAGAGAAAAAACACACCTATTTTACTTGCGGCGAATGCCAATACTATCCATTGCAAGAGCCAGCGAATGAAAAAAATCCTTGCCCGAACTGTGGAAGCAACGGCAAGTCAAAAGCGGCGACACCTGGGACCCAAAAACTAGGCGACATTCGATTGGGTGACGTGAACTATAGCTTAACGCTTAAGGACGACCAAAATGAAATAAGCTTAGCGTTTGAGGACGGAATAGCGATGGCCAATAGAGAGGTCTTAGACGAAAAGAATAAATCCATCTCTGCGAATAAACATGCAGCATTCAGTGTCGAAAATGGCGATTTATTCCTCGAAGATAAAAGCAGCAACCAGGCCACCTTCGTTCAAGTAACCGGGAAGGTAAAACTGGAGAATGGAGCGAACATCATTCTTGGAAATAAAATTTATGAAATCCGTTTAGAAGAAAAATAATGGCAGCTCCAGAAGTCATAGACATACAAGAAGGAAGCATAATCAAGTCCTCCAGCAAAACCTATACGACTGCAAAGCTCCTAGGTGAAGGTGGGTTTGGTAGTGTGTATAAGGTAAACGACGGACAGCGTGATTACGCCTTGAAGATTACCAAGATGTGGACTTTTATGCCCAATGAACGCTTGGAGTATGCTAAACGATTTAAGCAGGAATTTGAATATGGATCACGCTTAAAAAGTCCGTATCTCGTTAAAAGTTATGATTATGATTTAGCGAATGGCAATCCATTTTTGGTGATGGATTTATGCGCCGGTGGATCTGTACGTGATATGATTGGCGCTTTAAACCCCTCACATGTTGTTGATGAGGTGGCCCATGGCATTCTTTGCGGACTTCGCGACCTGCATGCCGAAGGGATTATCCATCGCGATTTAAAGCCTGAAAACATCCTGTTTGATGCCAATAAAACGCCACAGCTGTCAGACTTTGGAATTTCTGCCTCGATAAAAAAGAGACATACCGTTGCCAATTTTTTGGGCCATGCAAAAGAAGTATTTGCCACCGGGACTTACTCTCCGCCTGAACAAATTGACCCTCGATTGGCCATGAAAGTTATGGGCCCTGGAAATGACTTTTTTGCCTTTGGCGCACTCATGTATGAATTACTCACCCAAGGAAAATTTCCTTTTGGAGACTTTGATGATTTCATGAACAATATGTCGGCGTATGAAAAGCGTAAAAAGACCGAAGATTGGGATCGCGATGCCTTGCGAGCCAGTGGTGTCGATACCAAGTGGATAACCATTATAGAGAACTGTCTCAAAGCCAAACCAGAAGACCGTTACCAATCTGCTGACGAAATCATCCAAATATTGGGCGTACGGCCAGAAGCCTTGAGAGAGAAGATTGAAGTAAAACCGGATTCACTCTGGAAGCTAGTTGTTCAAAATGGAGAGGAAATCGGGCGGAGTTATTTCATATCGAACCTCTTGTCGCGAAAAAGTGCCAATATCTTAAGCATTGGATGGTTCAATGAGGATGCGCCATTCACCAACGATATTGGCATCGCTGAAAATTTTACTGAATATATTTCTAACTACCATGCCACCTTAGAATATATTCCTGAAATGAATTCCTTCAAAATAAAAGACGGACAATTCCGTGAGAAAAATGGGGTACAAGCATGGTATCGATCGACCAATGGCCTTTTAGTAAATGGAAAGTCGGTCGATGAAAATGGCTTTATGCTTGCTCCCGAAGATATCATCAGCATTGGTGATTCTACTTTAAAATGCACCCTACTTTAAAAAAGAAATAACGATCCAAATGAGTACCTACAATCCAAATGACCTATTCGCAAATCGCTATCTACTTCTCGAAAAAATAGGAATTGGCGGTTTTTCAGAAGTATGGAAAGCCCAAGATCAAATGGCCGAGGATACGGTTGTTGCTATAAAAATCTATGCCCCAGAACGCGGTATGGATGAGCTCGGACTTAAGCAGTTCAGAAGAGAATATGCAGTGGTATTGAACCTAAACCATCGCCACCTGCTCACAGCCCGACATTTTGATGTGTATAATGGCAGTCCGTATTTAGTGATGCCATTTATTGACGGCGGATCTGTATATACCGACATGATGGAGCATGGTCCGTGGAGCGAGGAAAAAATGGCCAAGCTTATCACTCAGATGGCAGAAGCACTCGATTTCTTGCATGATAACGATGTTTTACATCAGGATATCAAGCCTGACAATATATTGGTGGATACCAGAGGAAATTACCTCCTTACAGATTTTGGAATCAGCTCTCGCCTTCGCAGTAGTTTAAGAAAGAGCACCACAACGGGCAAGGCTATGACGGTTGCCTATGCCCCACCGGAACGTTTTCATGGCACCCAAGAGGCACAAGAGGCCGGTGATATATTTTCATTTGGCGTCTTACTCTATGAACTTTCAGTAGGCGATGTTCCATGGATGGGTGCCGGTGGTGTGGTGGTAAAACCCGATTCTGACCCTATTGCTCTTCCAGAAACCTATTCCAAGCGCTTTCAGCAATTGGTGCAGGCTTGCCTCCGATTTGATGCATCTCAGCGGCCAACAGCGGAAACCTTGCAGAAATGGGCAGAAGAGTTTAACAGAGAAGGAGCCTGGCCAGAAATTCCTGCTGCTACAGCGGCCATCACACCAAATGAAGGACCGGTCCGCGGAAGAAGTACTCAACGCATGGAGGATATTCCTGCTGAACAATTAGCACCGGCCAGCGAACAAAAAAACAAAGGCAAGGAAGCGGCTACCATGAAACAAGGAACTGGCGCAGCTGCCGCAATGCCGGAGAAAAAAGGCAAAGGGGGTATGATTGCCATTATCGCAGTAATCGTTCTCATTGGGGCCGCATCGGCATTTTTTCTCTTGAAGCAAGATGAAGACCCTAATGCAAATTTACTGGAGAACACAAATCAAGTCGCTTTTGATTCCTTGATGCATACGGGCGACAGCTTATTCGCGATTCCTGATCTTTTGGCAGCAAAATCCGTGTATGAATCAGCACTTGAGCTCTTCCCAACTGATTCTGCAGCTTTGGCTGTATTGGCCCAATGTGAGACCGCGTTGGCCAATGTAGTTACGAACGATTCAATGACTTCTGATACCATGCAAATGGAGGAAGAAGCACCTGTTAAGCAAGTGGCGAAAACAGAGCCCGCAGTTCAAAAACCTACTCCCAAGAAAAAGGAAGAACCTCAAAAACCAACAGAGAAAGAATTGCGTGAAAGACGCATGGAAGAACTCAAAGGCCAAGGTGGTGGCGGAAAAAAATACGATCTCACCGACCAAACGTCCATCGCTGGAACATACGACTATAAGGGAAGCGTGAAAAGTGGAAAAGCGAACGGTTACGGTGTAGGCTATTTCACAAATGGAAATCGCTATGAAGGAAACTGGGTGAATGGAAATCGTGAAGGCCAGGGAACCTACTATTTTGAAGACGGTACCAAATACGTTGGCGAATGGGATGGCGACCGGTTTAATGGAAGAGGCAAAATGACATGGGCCGACGGCGATAGCTACGAAGGCAGTTATAAAAGTGGTCAACGTCATGGTCTTGGCACCTATATCACAACCAGCGGAACCTTAAATAACTGTCCGGATTGCACCAAATACCAAGGCTATTGGAAGGAAAACGACAAGCACGGTTTTGGTAAGTGCTATGATAAATATGGCAATCTGCTTTATGATGGCGATTTCCGGGATGGGAAACCAACGGGAAGATATCCGAATCAATAGATGCCTAGACGTTGAGATGGTGAGACGCTGAGACAAAGAGGACGTTCTTCGTCTAATTAGTTATAAGATGACAATCATTGACGCTGTGGTTTATGTACCTTTCAGGCATGCGTTGGGGATTGCTTTTTCTATCTATACTTGGGAGTTGGTATTCATCTGCTCAGCCCTACAAAGAGA
>Ga0100378_1005850_pt1 | contig 11211 bp, 8 predicted proteins | sample CryGeymeta201502_FD_81535 | JGI IMG/M metagenome (GOLD analysis project Ga0100378, IMG submission 81535) | Groundwater microbial communities from Crystal Geyser aquifers in Utah, USA - Crystal Geyser metaG 2015-02 | ecosystem: Environmental > Aquatic > Deep subsurface > Groundwater | place: USA...
TTAGTTATTTGGGTTTCGACCATGATCGTGGTAGAGATATTATTTGGAATATAATCGATATATCAAACATCACCGAAACTAACAAAGAAAACTTACTAATCGAATTTGAAAAACTTAAACTACTCCACCATGACAACATCAACGGAATTAGCGATGTCTGGAAAAGAAATTCTGAGTTAGTTTTCATCACCGACAGCTTTGTTGGTGGCTCAATTCGCCAACATTTAGCCAAAATCGGCGCACAAAAATTAAAAATTATAAAACTTTGGTTTAATATGATATTAAAAGGTCTCGAATATCTACATAGTAATAATATTATTTTTAGAGATTTAAATTGCGGAAGAATACTATATAATAATACACTCTCTATTACTAGTATTGGGGATATCTTTGTGTCTTCTGATTTATTTTATAAGTCATTTAATGAATTAGAATATGAAACGTTTCAGCCTAACTGTATGAGCCCTGAAATTATAAATAATACTGGTAAACTTACTGAGAAGTCGGATATATACTCTCTAGGTATGGTTTTACTTGAGATGATAACTTTGGAGAAGCCTTATTCAGAAATAAATGATCCGAATGAAGTTATTAAAAATGTAAGTGTACATATTAATTGTTTAATAGTTATTAATGTTAATTTATGTTAATTTATGTGTTTTATAATTTCTTTATTTGCTTATTTATTTTGTAAATTATTTAGATAACAAAAGGAATATTGCCGAGTAGTTTGGATAAAATTGAAGATGAAAGTATTAAAGAATTTATTAAAAAGTTTTTGTTTAAAAATCCTGATGATAGAATTTCCATCAAAGAAATCGAATTTGACGAGTATAATATAACAAGCTTTAAATAACCACTTAACCATATAAAATATAAAACATAAAACCTATTAACCTAATTACAGCTTCATGAAAGTATCTGAAAACGACAACAAAATAGTTAAACTAAAGAAACTCAAAGTTAAAAAGAATAAGAAAAACAAATACAATTTTAAATTTCTTGAAGAAGATGAAAACCCTGAAATCAATAAAAGAAGTAAGCTATTCAAAAAAAACTTTGAGGAATCACCTTTTCTGGCTTATCCTTATTTAAATGCAGATAACAATAAAGCAAATAGTCATAAGAGTCAAAAAGTTGAAACTAACGAAGCAAAGAAAGAAGTTAATTTTAATAATTTAAACCAAAATTCGGAAGTATTTAGTTCCCATATGGGAATTCAAAATTTCTTAGAAGTATCTCACGAAGATATTGAAAAAAAGAACTATATTTCAGGGAATAATTTACCAAATAATATGAACCCTAATTTTGAACATCCCGGAAATGTAAAATCTCAAGATTTAACAGAATTCATTGAACATTTAAATTTCCAAAGTACTGAATCTCATTCAAAAATATGGGATGAACATTATAATGTGGATATAAAGTTTTTAATAAATGAAGAAGGAAAACTTCATGAAATTCAATTTACTTATAATTTATTAAAGGATAAAAAAGCAAGTTTAATAGAAGAAATAAAAAGAGAGTTTAATTTTTCAAAAGATCATTTAAAACATATTTATGAGATACTTAAAAAAATATGTAAAATCATCTTAAAAACCTAATTAAATAATATTTCTAGCAATGTTTGCAAAGCTGAATAAAGACTCTGATACTTTTCCAGATAATTCCTTTTAATTTCTTATAAGAATTTCTTGAGTTTTAAATCAGTTTAAATAAAGTTGGTTAAGTTATTAAAGGTTATTAAAGATATTTAGATAAAATATAAATAATTAAAATGATTAAAATGATTATACAAATAATATAATATATATTAAAGTAATGAAATAATAGCTTAAAATATATAAGTCTTTTTATTAATTAGTATTAAATTAAACTAAAGGATTATATTTCTAAAACTACATCTTAAGCTACTATTAGCAAAAAGTAATCTTGAAGATATCATTTGTGCCTAAAATTATTAAATTATTATATTTACATAAATATGATCCAGATGAGGCGGCTAAATAAAGAGTTCTAACAAAGGGAATTGGGTTACTTTCATTTTCAATAAGAAGGAGTCCAGATACAAAGATTAAAATATTTCCATTTATTGAAGGTTGAATATCGTGATTGTTAATTTTATATTGACACTAAAAAAGTTTATATCAATATTTGAATGTAATAAAATACCTTGATTGAAGATAATTTCTCACTAATATTTTGTGGTCCAATGAAATCTTCGCTTTCGAATTTTAAAATTGATTCTTTAGCATAACAGTTAATGTAGTTCTTTTAAAATTGGTTAGAATTGGTTTAATATAGTTAATTTTACTGAAGTATTTGTTCCAAATAAAGCGTTTAGGAAAGTTTCTCCGAGATTTGTGATATTCATTTTATTTAAATGAATTAATTGAACAAAATAATATAAATAAGTATATTTAATTAAATACAATTATTTTTCATATATATAATATATAATAGACTTAATAACAAAATAAACAAATTAATACATAAAGGATATAATCAAATATAAACAAATTAATATATAAATATGAAATGTAATTATTACGTTATTAGAAGATTTTAAATTTAATTTTAAAAAAAATTATTAAATATTAAATATTAAAGTTAACAAAAATTGTTAGTTTAAAAGATATTTCTATCATAACTCTTATTCAAATACCTTTTCTTATTGAAGTTGAATAATAATCTCTATCTCTATCATTATTCTCAGTTGAATAATAATTATTCTTACTAATACTATCTTCAATCTCTTTCTTTTTTAGGAAACTATTATTATATCTAAGAATCTTAGTATAATCGTCTTCTTTTTTTATAATCAATAATTGTTTGGCACTTTCACTATTTCTGTTGTTCATTCCTAAGCCTTGATTAGTGTTGTCATTAAAACGTGAAGTATTAGTTTGCTTTTCTTTTTCTGATACTTTGTCTTTAAATTCTCTTTCGATTCGGCTGCTTGGTCGAGGCTCTTGATTTTCATAGTCAGTCATAGTATAAAATTTACTATTGCTTGAGTAGTTAAAATTCATATTAGGATTAGATTTTGTGTTCGACTTTAAACTTTTTTCAGGCATTCCTCTGGGAACTGTTACTAAGTTTCCTGATAATGTTTTAATTTGTTCTTTATAGTTGTTTATTTCGTGTGTAAGTTGTTTTATTTTTAATTCGTTGTCAAGTTGAGGATTGAGTTTACGATTGATATTGTCGTGGTTTTCTTTCATTTTATTTTCTGTTATACGTTGAACTCCAAGATTATCATCTAAATAATATTTAAAAAATAAATAATATTATTTGATTATATTATATATCAAACTTACTCATTTGTCTTTCTATACTAATTAAATTATCTCTATCAAGTAAAGTTTCTCTTGTTAAATCTCTGTTATTATTTTCTCTATCTTCGTTTCTATTCTTATTTATACTTTGCTCAACCTTCAATTTTTCTCTTTCCATTTCAAAAAATTGTTCATTTAAACCTAATAAATCATTAGCTAACTTCATTTGTTCATGATATACTCCAGTATTTATAAGTATAAGTAAATTATATATTAATTATATAGTTATTTATAGCAATATACTTAGATATTAAATCTTTTAAGGATTTTCTTTCTTTTATCATTATTTTAAGTCTTTCTTCAAAAGCATCAAGTTGATGGTTTAGTAAGCAAATATCACTATTTTTATCACGTAGTTCAAGTATTAAATCATTGTTTAGTTGTTGAAGTGCTTGACCCTATAATAATTATATGTTTATATTAAAGGATGTATTGTTATTACCTCTTTTAAGACTTTATCTTTTTCTTCGTAGATTTTTTCGATTTCATTTTTTAGTAAGAAGTTGTCTTCGTAAGTTTTGTTTATTCTATTAAGTTATTTTTTAATATTTAGTTTGTGATTATTACTTTTGGTTGAGAGTTTCGATTTCATTTTTTAAATTAGAATTATCTTCTTTAGAGTTTTTAAGTTGATTATTTAATACACGTTCTCTTTCTTCAACACTTCTCATTCTCTCTATCATATCTTCAAACTCATTGTTCTTCCTTTCTATCTGATTTACTAAATCTTTATTTTCTAATTCAGTGTTATAAGTTCTATTGAATAAGTTCTAAACAATTAATAATAAGATAAATAAAATAAATAAATTATTAAGACGATCATTTATATATAATTAGTATTATTACCTCAATTTCACTTGAAATAATTTTTTGATAGTCATCAACTCTCGCAAGTAATGATAATAAATCTTCTTCATTTCCCGGGACTGGGCTGACATTTTTTACTTCATTAATCATATTTATTTTTGATCGATGATTAGGAGAGTTATTTTGAGTAGCTTTATCAGGAGATATATTAGTATTAGAAATGTTATTTGAAATATTAGAAATAGTTGAAATATTAATTTTTGAACGGTGATCAGTCGGAGGTACTTTTAAAGGTTCCTTTTTACTCATATTATGGTCTAGCATTTTATCTTTAAATTTTTGAGAAAAAATTTTGAATTGGTCGTTTTTAATCATATTGTGGAATTTATGAGATTCAAATCGTTCATTAGATATTGTGGAATTAACGCGAGATTTGGTGTCATTTACTTCTTTGTTGAAAGAGTTAATTTGATTTATTAGTTCTAATCTAACTCGTTCTTTTTCTTCAATTAAGTTATTCTTCTGTTTGATCAAATTATCATTTTCGTCACTTAGTTTTATAAGTTTATCATTTAATATCTCATTTTTATTCTCCATTACATTTAAATTTTCATCCAAAGTTTGAATATTAAAACTTTGCTCCTGTACCTTCTGATTTAAATTTTTAATATCAATATCATTCCTGCTTATATTTTCTTTTAATTTAAAGTTTTCAGTTTCAGCTTCACGATTAAGACCTTCTAGTTCTGAAATTTCTTTGTTTTTATTATTAATAATGTTTTCTAAGGCTATCTCATCTCTTTCAAATTCTTCAATATCTAAATTAAGTTTAACTAAGTTTCTCATATATTCTTCATTTTTAGCCTCACATGTTTCTATTTCAATTTCCTTTTGGTAAATCTCATTGTTAAGTATTTTCTTTTCTTTATCAAAGTTATTTCGTAAGTCTTCTATTTGTTTCATATTATCAGTTATAGTTTGTTGGCGTGAGTTATTACTTTCTTGAAGTTTGTGAATTTCTTTTGATTTGCTATCAACCATATTTTTATAATCTACTATTTCTTTCTCAAGTAACTTTGTTTTACGGTGAAGTTTTTCATTGTCGAATGTTAAAGCGTTTTTATCAGATTGGAATTCTTCATTCATTGCATTATTCTTTTCTTCTAAATTTTTAATTTCAGCTCCAAGTGTCAACAAATCATCATTTAATTTTGATTTTTCAGTTACTAACTCATATTTTTCTTGTAATAAAGTTTCATACTCATCTTTTTGCTTTTCACTTGTCTTTTTCAACTCATTAAATTTCGTCTTAACAACATTTAAGTTTTCTTTTCCTCCTTGAACACCTATTAACGATCTGTTAACTTCTGAATAATCCTTTTCTAATTCATTATTTTTAGCAAATAACACACTAATATCTTTAGAAAGTTTCTCGTGATTTTTCTTCCATTTTTCTAATTCTTCTAATATAGTTTCATTCTCTTCCTTACCACTAAATATTATATTTTCCTTCTCGTCTAATTTTAATTGTAGGTTTTCTATTTCTTCATTCAATTTTGCGTTTTTAAGCTCGAAGTCCTCTACTTTCTTTTTTAGGTCCTCTACTTCATCTGAGTATTGCTCGTTAGTTAGCTGGGATTTTAGTAAATCTTTTCTGAACTTTTCACATTCAGCACGAATTAAAGTAACATCTACTAATATGTCTAAACTACTTGTGTCTCTAGGATAATTTAATTTTTGAGCGTTTAGTAAATCGTTAATTCCATTTTTAAGTATGGAGTTTTCTAAAGTTTGACGAAGCATTTCGATGTAATTTTTTTGTTCTTCGTTTGTGATAGTTTCCATTCTTAGTGATTGAAGAATTTGTTCTTTTTCTAATAGTAAGTCTTTGACGTAGTAAAATAATTTTTCGTAACAGGCTTTTAGGTCTTCTGGTTGTGAAATTTCTTCTGGCTCAGGGATTTCAGAAGGTAGTATTTGAACATTAGAGTTTTTAAGTTTGCGAGGATAAAGATTGTCTAATTTATCATTGAGTTGTTTTATTTCCTATATATTTTATGTTTATATTATTACTTCTTTTTGAGCCTCTAAAACTGATTTTAACTCTTGATTCTGTATTTTTAAATCCATCTCTTTAACTGAATAATTATTACTACTATTAACATTTCTTCCTGTATTCATATTCGAATTATAAGCTGATTCCCTACTTTGCTTTAAAGCATTTTCATTTTCCTGTAGATATCTTTTTTCTGATACATTTTTATCAACCTGATTATTATTATTACTACTATTGTTATTATTAACCATATTATTATATCTCCTATCACTATTTTGTTGACTAGTATCCATTTGTCTCGGAGTCCTTGAGTCATTATTATTACTTCTTGTCGCCGTAGGATTATACTGAGGGTTAGGGTTATACTGATTATAAGAAGTTTTCTGTTGAGGCTTTTTATTTACCTCAATTGAAGTATTACTTATATTTTGCTTTGGAGTAACTTTATTAGATGGATTTTTCCTATATCCTGTTGATGGTTTTGAATCGTTCTTTTCTCCTAATGGAGTGTGTGGATTATCATTTCCTTCAGTATTTACCTCTTCGTAATTCTTTTATTTAATTTTTATCATTTATTTATGTATTATATTATTACTTTAAATGAGTTTTCGTTTTGCTTGTTCATTTTTTTTCTTTTTATTAATAATTAAAATTTAAGTTAATTAAAGTAAAATTTAAGTAAAATTTAAGATAATTTAGTTTAAGTTAATTAATTATAAATGATTAAATATTTTAGTTTTTGTAAATTTATTATTAATATTAAAAAATCCTATATAATAATGGAGAGACTAAATCTTGTTAGAAATCATTTAAAATTCTCAACTACTAATTTGAAACCTTACTCGACTGTAGGTGGTTGGGTTACAAAATTCGAAGATTTAAATGAATTAGAGAAGTTTGGTGATCTAAAAGGAAAAACCTTATTTGTTTCAGGAGCTTCACGAGGAATTGGACTTGCTATTGCATTAAGGGCTGCAAGGGATGGAGCAAATGTTGCAATTGTTGCTAAAACTGTTACAGAACAGAAAACATTAGAGGGAACTATTTTTACAGCTGCAAAACAAATTGATGAGGCTGGTGGCAAAGGACTACCTATTCAATGTGATATTAGAAGCGAAGAAAGTGTTAAAAAGGCAGTTCAACAAACAGTTGAGACTTTTGGTGGAATTGATATCTTAATCAATAATGCCAGCGCAATTAACCTTACTAGTACTGAAGAAATCGACATGAAAAGATACGATTTAATGCATTCAATAAACACAAGAGGGACTTTCCTTTGCTCTAAATATTGTATTCCTCATTTGAAAAAGTCAAGCAATGGTCATATTCTAAACATCTCTCCTCCATTAATAATGGATAGTAAATGGTTTAAACCACATGTAGGATATACAATGGCTAAATTTGGAATGAGTATGTGTGTCTTAGGAATGTCTGAAGAATTCAGAGATTATGGAGTAGCTGTAAATGCCTTATGGCCAAGAACTAGTATAGCTACAGCAGCTGTTAAAAACTTACTAGGTGGAGATTCAATGGTAGACCGATCAAGAACCCCAGATATCATGGCAGATGCAGCATATGTTATATTAACAAGTAATAGTAGAAAGACAACTGGTAACTTCTTCATTGACGATGAGGTTTTAATTAGCAATGGTTGTCCTGATTTGAATAAGTATCAAATTGATAAGAAGTTAAAATTACATGAATTAGCACCCGATTTCTTTGTTTAAAACCTTCATTAATGTTATTCTAATGAATAATATTTAAAGTTAAAAAATTAAGTAAAGTTTTTATAGTTATTTAAAATAAATATACTATAGTATACTATAAAATACATAATATACTATAAAATACTATAATATACTATACTATAAAATGTTATTATATAATAATATAATAAAGTATTCAATTTAATGTTTATTATTTAATTTAAGTTTAAATTAATAAATAAACAATATAAATGAAAACCTTTTTGGACAATTCGAAGTCAATCGGTTTTCATAAACCAGTAACTACAATTAATACAACAAATGATACTACTAACAATAACAAGAAGCATATTAATATCAATAAAACTACTCTTTTTAACTCATTATTAAAGAATCAATTATTTAATTCTAACGCGCCAAAGAGAAATATCATATTAAATTACAAAGAGAGTTCAGAGAAACTGAAGAACATAAACAGGAATACTGAAAAATCAGATAAACCAACAAAATCATCTGATAATGGTTTTAATAAAAGAGTTCATGGATTAAAGTATTCAAAAACAAACACTCTTTCAGACTTTATGATAGAGAGTAATTCTGCCATAACAAGGAAGAATACTGAAAAAATTGAAAAGAATGAGGATAATAAACTAAATCAAAATTTTAATAATAATAAGCACAAGGAGTATATTTCGAAGTTTTCTAAACCTCAAAACATTCAGATCCAAAAACAGCCAACTAAGAATTCAACAAAATTTACTGAAAACTTTCACAAGATGTATAATGAATATACAAAAAACAGCAAAACTCTCAATACATATAAAAGTAAACAATCTAATACAAATAACAACTGTTCAACATCAACAAATAACTATAATACAAACACCTTCAACACAAACACCATATTTTCTTCAAATTCTAATGCAAACTCAATCAATTATAACAATAACCCAACAAAAAATTCTAAATCATTAACTCTAAACCTTAACAAAATAATTAATAATAATAATTCCAATCAATTAAATCATATTAATTTAGATAGTATTAATTCAGGAAATCAATACAACTCTATCGACGAAGAGATTGTACCAAATTCCCTTACATCTAGAGATGGCTTAATGGAGATATTAGAGAAAATCCCTAATGCAAAAACTACTAGAGAGTATACTAATACTAGTACTAGAGCAAGCACAAATGGCATAATTAAAAATGTAAAAAATGTAGTGAATAAAATTAAAGAAAATGCTGTAAAAGTAAAAAAGGCTAGTAGTAAAGGAATAAAAGCAATTAAATTTAACAGCAATAAAAATCTGAATAGTAATATTATTAATTCTGTTATTAGTGGAGTAAACTATCCTAAGAAAAATTCAGTTGATATTGTTGGCTATGCTAATAATAATGCTAATATTAGTAATTACATTAGTAATACTAATAATTATAATAGTAATACTAATAATATGAGGAAGAATGTAGATAAGCATCCAGAAAAAAATGAAAAGAAAACATTCGGGACAGATTTTACTACGTCAGATTTAAACACACTCAAAACTAAAATAAGAAATATTAAAAACCAACTAAACTCAAATAGTATCACAAATAGTATTAGTAGTCCTATCTACAACAATATAAGTGAGAAGCAGACAAACTTTCTAAGTTCAAAATTTATTTCTGATAATAAACTAGCAGAAGTTAAGACATCAAATTTTATAAGTAATAATGCAAGCAATACTGTCAAAACTAAAAATATTGAAAATAATAACAATGCTAATATTACTAATAAAAAGATATCAGAATTTAAATATGAAGACAACGACAATGACTTCGATTGTAATAATGATATTAATACAAGTATTAAAGAAGAGAAAGATGGGAATAATAGCAATGAAAGTATGGAAAATAAAGACATAATATGTAATGATAATTTAAAGTATTTGAGGAAAGATTTTATTTTTAAGCCTGTACTACAAGGAAATAGTGCTAATAATATTAATAATATTTATAATAATTGTGAGAATATTTATATTAATGATAGCTGTCTTGTTACGAAAACGAAACAATCTAATAATTCGGTATTGGAGAATAATACAGAAAAGTTAATTACTTATGATACAGAAAATAATGAGAATATTAATGATTTGGATGGAAGAGAGAATATTACTTTATTAAACTCTCAAAATTTACTTATACAATCTCAATCCTCATTTCATTCATTAAAATCTAACAAATCAAACAATTCAAACAAAACTAATAAAACAAACAAAACAAACAAAACTAACAAAACTAACAAAACTAACAAAACTAACAAAACTAACAAAACTAACAAAACTAACAAACTTAACAAACTTAACAAACTTAACAATATGATTATATCTACAACTTCATTTAATTCGCTAAAATTTGAAAACCAATTCAATATAGATAATATAAATAGTATTGATATTACAAATAACATTAACATTACAGATACAAATATAAATATTGAAAAGACATACATATCATCAAATAGAGAATCAATAAAAGACGGTTTAAAAGTCCTTCATAACGTCAAAGAAAATCCTAAATCTTACATACTAAAAGATTTTAAATCTTTAAACTTAGGAAATTTAATCAAAGAGAATATCAACCTAATAAAAATTAATAGGAATACCAATAACAATAGCAATAAAATTAGTGCAATCTTAACAGAAATGAACAACTCAAACCATATACACAACATAAACAACATAAACAACATAAACAATTTAAGTTCAGTTAACTGTAATATTAAAACTAAAAACTGCCCAAGTATGAATATCTTCTTAAGAAATGGGTTAAGTAATTCTAATAAGAAAAAACATAAGAAATTTAATAATGAAAATAAGCAGATTAACATAACTAATTTAACTAATGGAAATATTCTTGATATATTAAATGAGTCAACAAATAATACTGAAGATGTTATAAGAAAATTAAATTTTGACAATATCAATATGAATGATAGGGAGCTATTTGTGTCTTCTAGATTAAAAGTTGCTTCTGATTGGGAAAAGATATTTTTCTAACAACTTGTGAAAGGTTTATTTATAAAGAAGATTATGGTAAATTGGTATAATGGTATTTAAATAGTTTATAATATAATATAATTATTATTTTAATTAAATTTTTTTCTATTAATTTTAAAGTTATTTATTATGAATATCTACATATAATCTAATATAATTATACTTATTTCTTATTTATAACGATTTTGGGGATTGGGGATTGGGGATTGGGGATTGGGGATTGGGCCCAATCCCCAATCCCCAATCCCCAATCCCCATAAAAA
>Ga0100378_1005852_pt1 | contig 11209 bp, 8 predicted proteins | sample CryGeymeta201502_FD_81535 | JGI IMG/M metagenome (GOLD analysis project Ga0100378, IMG submission 81535) | Groundwater microbial communities from Crystal Geyser aquifers in Utah, USA - Crystal Geyser metaG 2015-02 | ecosystem: Environmental > Aquatic > Deep subsurface > Groundwater | place: USA...
GTTTCTAGACCCAAGGATTATATTTCGTATGGTTGAGAAATGCAGCCAAATCTTAATGATGGAACTATCCGTTGATAATTTTCTTTACTTGTTCTTCATACCATTGCTTGTAATCTAAAGTGCTGTATTATAAAGCTTCTTTGGCAATTTGTTTGAATATATTGGAGTAGTTCTCAAGAGCTAAAGAATTTTCGTTGAAGTTGGTGAACCATAAATTGGCAACGAAGCTGAATTAGTTTGCGAAGAATGGGCCAAAGTAGACATCGAGGTGACCGTTGGATTCAAGGGCCAATTCGATGTAGTTTTTCGATATTATGATGACTCCCTACTCTATGAAGTATGTGTTGAGATTATGTACTACCTCCACTTCAATTTTAGTGTACAATTTTGCTGGTTTGGCAGAAAGAGGAGGCAACCTCGACAAATGAATGAGCATACACTTGACATTCATCAAGTTAGTTTTGTTCCAGATCTTCCGATTGAAAGGAACCACCTCCATCTCTGGCACTTTTAATCCAAGTTCCTCCATCTCTTCTATGTTTTATATCTGTGCCAAAATAAGATGCATGTATAATGCAAAAGGTTGGCATTCTTGTGAGCACTCCATAGCATGCACTTCTTTTTGGATTTCTGTCAGATAGTCCAGGAAAAATTAATGTTGGTCTATTTGAGGATTTCTGAGTAAATTGATAAGAGCAATCGAGAGAGGAAAGCGATAAGCGATATCAAGATTCTCTTCGGATTATTTTTCTGTGAATTTAGTGTTAGTCTTTGTTTTTTTGTTGTCTGAGGTTTTTCTTTTTCTGAAGTCGACAGATTTGACCTCTACATCTAGTGACTCTGTCAAGAGTGAATTCAAGGAGTTTATACGTTAAAAACCCTTAGAAGTAGTTGCGAAGTCAATGGCAGGTTTGCTGTCCATTGTTGAGAAGATATTATTAAAATCCTATAATCAAGTCGTGCTACAACTAGACCTTTTGATTAAATATTACGTTATAGTTCAAACATAATTGGAATTAATAGTGTTTATTCTGATGACTGTCAGATTTTGATATTTTAGAAATTACGATATTTAATAGAAAATGCAAGGACAGAAGTAACAACACATGGAAGCGATACCATAAGAAAGTTAAAGGATTCAGAGTGATGGCAATTTGCCATCCAGTTCGGATGACTCTAGTTCTTTCTAATTGCTCATCAAAGCTCACGATAGGATCAGAGCTCTCTAATGTTAGAACGAAGAACTACAGCAGTAGCTAACTGTGATGTCTTCAATCCAAAGATCCTATGAATAGCTAAAATAAATCAACTAAAGACTGAAATAGGAACTAAACAGCAAAGACATCAAGATCGAAAATCTCTAAAAAATAAGTAATAGCTGAGATGATTCAGATTAAAAAGCGATTCTTGACTTTGTTCGGTTGTAGAGAGAATTGTATCTGGAAAGGAAGTAAGGTCGAATGAAAAGAAATTTAAGCGCACTTCCTAGCTAACTTTGCTCGCCTCTGCACCCCATGATCAGAACTGATAATCAGGAAAGAGCCTTTAGAAGGGTGGAAAACATACCGAAAAGTAGATAAGGTAGTTTGGATAAATCGAGACCTGTCCTGAGAATTGAATAGAATAGAATGAGTCAAAATCATGAATTTACCTTCGATTGCAGCAAAGAAAAAACTCTTAAAAATTGTTGTTCTGTAGCTGAGATGTCAAAATTGGTCAACAAAATTCACACTCGTCATTAGAGCAAGATCAGCTATCAAAAAGACAAAATCAAAGACTACAGAACTTACTGCGCAAGTATGGAGAAAAAATATTCTCCAAGCAAATCCATCACAAACTAGCGCAAATAAAATCGCCTTTCTCGTCCTCAATACCCTCCATCAATCAAAAAATGTGCCTCCCCGAAAACCCATCAGTTCCGGTCATCTTTCGCCCCCAAGTGGTAACTCTCTTCGACATCCACCTCCAACACTTTTGGTATATGGACAGCCGACAAGTACACATTTGCATGATATCTGTCTGAGTATATACTTTTGTCTATTCACTATAAGGTATATTAATCAAAGTTTAGAGGTAACAACAATGCATCATCGCAAATTAGGAATGCTCAAAAATTACACTAAGATCATTAAGTGTAAAAAAAGAAATGGGGAGGTTGAGGAGGTCAAAGTTTAGCTCGAACCTGAAGAAAAGCACTAAGAACAGGCTCAAATACATCCTGATCTGAAAAATGAAGATTTTGAGGATCCTGTCGATGACGAGTATGAAGATTAGGAGGAATGGATCAGTTAGGGCTAAGACGAGGAGGAATAAATGGAAGAGGAGGTCAACTAATCTGGTACAATGATGTCCGAACCGAAACCCAAGAGATAGAGACCATAGTAGATGAAAGAGGAACAAGCTAAAAAATAACTGTATTTGGGTAACAACAAAAATTTGAGCAAAGGAGAGGTGCTTGAATTCGACAACAAAGCTTATGACATGCTACATAGGCTCAATATAGAATGGCCTTCAATGTCAATTGATTTTGTAGCCAAAAGCTCACCTTTCGATCCTGCACTAACCAGCTATCAACCCATGGTGTAATATCCCTTCGAAATATTCACAGTTCAAGGTTCATGTAACAACAGCAACAAAAATAGCATCTATCTCACCAAATGGTCCAATCTATGCCAAACAAAATACGATGACGATCCTGAAGCAGAAGATGACGATCCTGAAGTTGTTGTACAGGAAATCGAGACTACATTTGATGTGAGTCGAATAAGAGCCTTGAATAATTCTCCTGTGGTGGCTTTCTGGAACGATAATGGGCATACCGGCCAGGTGAGAATCATGGACTTGAGTGCTAATTATTAAAAATTGAGACAAAACGTCGGCAGCAAACGACGTGAAAAAGGCAAATAAATTATAATCCCCTGTGAAGCTGCAGGTTACGGTCTAGCATGGAACCCTCACAAAGTAGGTCAGTTGATCATCGGTGACAATTAAGGCAGAGTATCAGTTCTAGCCAACAATTCTAGTTACAGTCAATGGTCGACCTCTCAGACCTACACATACCATCAAGGTTCAGTATAAGATATAGTCTTTTCACCCAATCAATAATTCGTTTTTGCTACTTGTACATTTCATGTTATTTTTAGGTTCGTCTGATGGAACATTGCAGGTGGTCGATATGCGAGTGGGTAATCCTAAGAAGGCACAAATATGCATCAAGGCGCATAATAGGGATGTTAATGTTTGTGATTGGAATAAAATTGCTTCTCATTTGCTGGTGACAGGATCTGATGACTCGAGTGTTAAAGTTTGGGATTTGAGATTAGTATCAGAAGGAGCTGAGGAATAACTGCTTACTTTCAGCTGGCATACATAGCCTATCACTTCTATTAAATTCCAACCTAACGAATAATCTGTGGTGGCAGTAGCAAGTGAAGATAACAGATTATCAATTTGGGACATGTCAATGTAAAACTAAGAAGCTGATCCCGAAATCCCCAACGAACTCATGTTCTTACATCAGGGTCAACAGGAGATAAAATAAATCAGTTACCACCCTGTTTACTTCGAAATGTTGGTGAGTACTTCTCTCGATGCTGTAAACATCTTCAAACCTGCCTTTGAAATGCCTGAGGAAGATCTGGATTAGCGAGCCGATAAGGAAGATCTCAAACGTCCACCTATTTATGAGTAGGATCTTGACAAGTATTTATAGAGGATGAGTTTGTAATGATTTTGCTGCCTATTTATCCTGCCTATAACAAACATAATAGCTAGGTATTAACTGAGTTAGTGTGCTAAATAGATGATAATTGCTGTTTGATCAGTAATCATTCTCAGCATCGATTTGAGCCTGCAATTCCTCAAAGCCGCTGACGCCTTCGATTCTATTCTCGAATTCAATGGCTCGATCGTACTTGTCGCCCAGCAATTCCATGATCATTTTTTTGCGACTGCGTTCGAGGGTGGGGTTGTATTGAACCTGGAAACCAAAATGATTGCGATTGTGCTCAGCTCTTCTCTTGTTTTCTGCCACTGTTTATCCTCTTTGTGCTTTGACAGCCTCCTTTCCGAAGAAATAGTATCTGTGGAAGATAGCATAAGCCCAGATTGCACATGCGCCCATCCAGATAGGTCTGACTCTTCTCAGCCACCAAGCGTTAGTCTCCACAATGAAGTTAGTGTAGTAAAACATCAATATCAATATATATCAACTCATCAAATATCGATGTAGATGTCATGTAACAAATCAATAATTTGAAGTGCCGGCGATCATCAGCACATTGCGTGAGAGGTATTGACAATGAGTCAGGTTGGTCTCTGCACCTAGATAGAGAACTTCACGTGGTTCGAGTAAAGTGAGATTATCGTTGTCGGCGTTACTTCTGTAAAAAGTGTAGATGTTTTTGGCTGTCTTTTTCTCGAGTTTTTACATGTTGTAGATCAAAAGATAGTGGCCGCAGACTACACTCAACTCTCGCTCATCTTCAGAGAGACAGACATCGTGGATCATGAGAGTTGACAAAGTTTGATCCTCTTTCTGGCGACCTTGAGGATCATAGAAGTAGAAAGAGTTGACCACTTTACCCTAGAACAAGTTGATGACTGATACTCTGCCATCTCCTTCAACTGCAATCAAGTATGCCCCTGAGAAGCCCAGGTTAAAGTTGAGTACAGGTTGGTTCAGCTGGATTTTCTAAGTAAAATAATGAGTACTCTGATAAGCGTGGCCTCCAAGGTAGACCAGATGCGCACCGATGCATCCTAACTACATGAAACCACGTAAGTTGGATCTTTGGCAAAGCTGACTTTATAGATATCGGCATCATGCTGATATGCTCTTTGAGCGTTGGGTTCATCTGTTTTCCACAGTAGCATTAATTTATCTGCTGATCCAGTGAGGAAGTACAACCCTGAGGGTGAGAAATGCACATCCCATATAGTTCTAGTGTGTCCTCTGAAAACAGCCAGACACATCTTCATCCTGAGACACCACAATCTAGCAGTCCTATCAGCACTGCCAGTGACAGCATAGAATTCGTCTTGTGAGAGCGAAACTGATGTTATTTTAGCAGTGTGACCTACAAATTTGTGCTGAAACTACAATTTAAGCGGGTTTAGCACTTCTTCAGGCTTTTATTTTTCCTTCTTTTCCTCCTCTTTTTTCTTCTCTAACTCCTCTTCAGTAGGTAGAGTTAGCACAGGTATGGGGAAATTGTTACTTTATTGCGCCCATAACTCCAAAGCTTGTTGATTGGCCACTAGTTGAACTTTCCCACTAGCAATATTTTGCCCATGGTAATGCACATAAACGATATCTCCTTTGTGTTGGTCATTATTTTTGAAGTGGGCAAACTATTCAAATCTATTAATCAATCTGGGCTCAGTGAAGAAATCCCTATTTTTGTTCTTAGGGTGATATTGTGCCAAATGTGATTTTTCTTGCTTCGACATCCTGTAATACGAATCGTAGTCAGGATACAACAACTCCAGGCGTTCAATAATCAACTCTTACAGCTTCTTTGACTAAGATTGACTTTGGGCGGTTGAAGTAGATTCGAGATATTAGGTAATACTGTCAAGTCTGTTGAGTAAGGCCTTAGGTTGCAATAGCTATGCGTAGTTGTGAACCAAAGGACCAGCGTTGGGCAAAGGTTGATGATGTTCAATGGGGTGTTGTTCGAGATAGTTTGCAAGTCGAGTGTTGTTGGGTTGTTATTTTTGGAGGACACGCAGGTAGGGTAGGAATTGTGCTTGGATGAGTTTAGGTGCCCGTGGGAGATTACTGAGTAAGTGTACTAGATCGTTGTCGATGCTGCGCTCTTGTATGGGGATCAGAGGCCGCATAATCTACAATATAAATCCCAAATGAGTCACTCAATATACCATTCTTCATACAGTTCCATATCACACCCACACTGCAACTTATATCACAATTCTAACACAATCATCTGATCATCTGAATGAAGTTGTAGTGGTCTCGTTTGTCTTCCTGGGTCTACCTCCAGTTCAAAAAAATTATGAGAATGCCGAGACCTAACAAACAGAGGATCGAAATGTAGATCATGTCGTAGACTCGTGAGTTGTCCTTAAGGAGGGTCTAGAGGACCCATTATTATTGGGGGACTAAAATCAGTTGACTGTTGGGGATGACTGGAGTCCAACTGTTTTGAACTTAAGAGCCACTGTAACCGACTGTTAGATCTTATATGTAGTTGTTAGTGCGTCCAAGACCATGAGTAGCAAAAGGAAGCTGAAGGACTCCATAGTTCCATTGGGTTTTTTGACTAGCACTACTGATGGTTTTGTCACCATTGAGGTTAGTAAACCTCCATTGGATGGTCACACCAACTGCTGCAGTCAGAGCTGTACTTCTAAAATCACCAGAAGATGAAGGCAGCAAAGGGAGTACTTTGATGAAGAGCGTATCTTCTATCAAATTATTGATGATCGAATAGCGTGGCAGGCCAATTGAGCCATCTGATTTGTTAGCTTCACTAATGATGAGAACACTGAGTTTACCTTATTACGAGAAATCATAAAGCAAAGCTTGGATAGGGTTTATAACTTGTGTCAATGCGCTCAGGTCAGTCTCCAAGGCTTAAAATTTAATTCCTTAGTGATTGGCCAGAATAGTCACAGATCTATAAGAACTCACCGAAAAAATACCCAACAAATCCGGCAAGCCATCCAAATTAAAATCAGCAATTTGTATATTGCTATCCGCCAGTAACTTATAATTATTCGGTAGTGTGATTGGTGCTAAATTGGAAAGAGGATAGGAGGAGTGTTCATAGAGCTGGCATAGATCTTCAGGATGGTAGGCATTGGTTAGGACATAAGGGTTGTAGTTGTGCTGTTCGTAGGCAATAATGAATATATCAATGGCTCCGTTGGCATCCAAATCGGCAAAGGTGAGCCAACTGACATTGAGATTCAAGGAAATTTGTTCATAAGTATACAAGTTGTTTGGTCGTTTTGTGTATATTTCCAGATAGCCATTGCTGAGACCTGACAACAAGACTATATCAGATGAGCAATCGCCATTGATATCAACCATTGCTGCGAAGTGTTTGTTTGCTATTTCGAAGGAAGTAGGAGGGTTGGTCACAATCTAGCTCCATTGTTGGGAGTAGCTGAATTGAAGTGAAGGTACATGGTGTTTTGAAAGGGATTAGCGGTTACTATGGTTCTTTGATTGTTTTTGAAGGTGAAAATGCTGACGGATCCATTGCTGTATCTGTCAAAAATGAAGGGGAGGGCTTCCATATCACTAAGTAGAGTAAGATCGGTGGTCCACTGGGTCAAAACACAGGAAGGATTGCACTTGCTACTATAGATTTGTGAAGTATAGGTATTATTGACCAAGTATGTAATGACGAGATCGGTCAACGCATCTGCATTGACATCACCTGTATTATTGTACATCTACATGGCATGATTTCCTTGAGGGTTGAAGAAGTAGGTGGGACGATGGTTAGTTGCGAGACCTCAAAAGATGTGACATCTTATTACCAGTGGTAATACAACAAGATTGTACTGCTGCGGTTCTATGTAGCTAGATAGTCAGTGCTGCTTAAGATACAAGGTACTATTTGTCTCCATTGAGATCGACGAAAGCAAGGATCTATCCTGAGTTGGGTGAGCCAGTATCGACGTTATAGAACCCTGAAGCTTTAGATGAACTGAATAGTGCAGGTCTGAAATCTTTGACGGTGAGGGTGGTGACTAGAGAAAGACAGAGAAGAAGGGCGAGTAAGTTTAAAATGGTCATTACTATATTAGGTTATAAATCATCAGAAGAATTGCTTAGCAATAGCATTGAATTTAAGCTATGCTTCCCCTGCTACACTTCGAGCAGTGCCCACCTAACTGATCAGATATTTCAACTGCTTGCTTATAGCCTTCCCATCAGCTATCGTCTATCTCCTTTCTTCCTTGTAGGAAAAATGAATATTTGCTAAACTAATTCTGATTTATTCGGCTATGTCATCCAGTTGGATTTAGATTTTAGTTTTCAAGTTGGATAGTCCTTCTTTGAGTTGGGCTTGTTAGGTGGATAAATATTGGATTGTTTTTGTTGCTAGATGGGTTTGTTCGAGGGCTTACTTCTTCATTGATTTGAAAGAGCTGGCTGCTTCTAGCTAGCTTTGGAGGTGGTCCTTGCCGTTGATGTTTTAGTATTGTGGGTTACTTTCTACCAAAGAATAATCATGGTTCTAACGTTATTTGTGGAAGAAAGATTTGCTACTGCGTTTAGAAGTGCGAAAAGAGCGATCGGTGTCCATCCAAGATCGATATCGTTTGTTATCACCTGATTGGAACAATCGACGAGTAGAAGATTGATTATTTTCCTTGATGTTAAAGTGGCTGCTGCGAAGATGAATGGAGAAGTGTCCTCCTATTTTTTGAGGTGCTAAAGGTTGACTCTTAGAAGAAGCAAACAGCTAGGGTAGACAACTCATGTTAATAAATATATTGAAGCAAGTAAAACTAATTAATCAAAAAGGTCATCTGATTTTCATTCGGATAGAGCTATTGTTAGATTTTTTCTAAGCCTTGCCAACATTGGATCTGAGGGTATTTCTCAGAAAAGTTGTAGATTTGCTGGCTCCTGGTTCATCTGCTGTTATTTTGGAGTGCAGTTGGCTTTTATCACTTTTTCGGCTTATTTTGCTCTTCTGATTCTGAAGGTTGGTCTTTGACTGTTTCAGTGGTTCTTTCTTGTATGTAAGAACCTTGTAATGGATGGTCTTTGTACTACTACTCTTTCGATGGTTGTTATAAGATGCTTTCGTTTTGACTTCCTTTAAATCTAATGTAGGAGCATCTTTGGTATGTGATTTTTTATCCTTTTTGCTTCTGCTCCTGCTTTTCATGTTTTAAGATTGTTGGTAATATGGTTATCCTTTTCTCTTGCGGTTTACATAATAAACTATGTTTTCTTTCTATTCAGAATGTTTGCAAGATTTGTTCAAAGTTTTCTTCTTCTTTCGGCTTTAACGTTCCTTGTCTTTGGGTTTCTCTCGAGATTGCTTTCTGAATTTTTTGTATCTTTTCAGAGTGTCCTCAACTAATTTGATCTATTTGGAAAGATCTGCGATTTGTATGCTGTGATGGGTGGTCATAAAGTCTTCAAGCATCTTGAACACCGACACTCGAGGTGAAAGCATGTATTGATTGAGCTGAACTTTGTTGTGCATCAACTGACCTGAATATGGATAGAAATACGGATAAGCACCAAAAATATAGCCAGAGCCAATTGACGCATACCTTGGGAGATGCTCTCGAATGGTATGTTTTAGACTAGATGGTTGAGATTGTAGAGACAGATACAAGTTTGGGAAGCTAAGTAGTTGTGATTATCAGCGCTGTGAGGGTCATGCTGAGGATTTCCTTAGAATCTGAGTGGAAAATCTTTAAGAAAACTGGTGTGCTGATCCCATAGCTCAGCCTGAGCAAGTACCTAATCATACAGCAAAGGAACAGCCAGTTTCCATCTCATCCATATCGTGATCTTAACTTCCCATTCCTTTATTGCTTCTTATATCTCACACAAACCTCCAGACACCTTCCCCCTAGCCACATGTTCCTTTCTACTTGAACAATTTTCAAGTTCCCACACATCGATAGTCTGATAACTAACATGTATTATTTTTGCCAGAGCTCTCTGTTTGGGAGGGGTATGCTCATGCAATTTAGCGCATAGAGACAGCAAAGCCAATGCCATCGTGTACAAATGTTGGGAATGTTGCTGATTGGGATGATGCCGGAGGGTGTGATTGATGCGAGGTGCATGGTAGGCATCTAGCAGGTTAAGCGTTTGTATAGCTTGGAGAGTAGATTGATAGGTGAGTTTAAGTTGTTCTGAGGCTGATTGCAGAAAGCGTACTATTTGTTATTTGAATATCATCCTTTATTATTCGTTGATAACTGATTCTTAAAAACATTGTATACTAATTATCAGCAATTCAGACCTCGCTCGATGCGCCGCAGGCTACCCATTCTTTACTTTATCTGCAGTTTGTTGAGAGTAGAAAATGTCAAGGGGTGGGAGGAAGATGTGGAGTAGTTTGAATTTGTTCCTTTTATATTTTGTTTCGAGTTATAGGCCTGGCTTTAAAAATAGTGATGAGTTTGTTTACTGTTGATTTTGTGGAGGACAACGTTTTAGACTGTTTGTAGAAAAGTTTATGTTTTTTTGATTGAAGCTTGTGCTGAAGAGGTCACCATATTTGTGAGTTGCTGGTTGGTCACCTTCAATCTATGTTCTTCCTCTTTGGCTCTTCTCAATTCTTCTTGCAAGCATTCAATCCTTACCAAAAGATCAGAAGGGCCATCGAACTACTCCTGTTCAGTTATGACTCTGCCAATATACGATTCGCAGTCGCTGGTGGTGGTGTGAACTCTTTGCATTTGTGTTTTTTATTCTTATAATAACGGATAACTATCATAGTTATCTGAAGCAATCCACTAATTGTTGATATTTTATGAAACTTACTATCTTTGAAATTTCTTATCCATATACTAACTTATGAATTGAATAGATGGTTGGAAGTTTATTATTTGATAAAATATAACTTAAAGATGCCCCCTAAAAAGAAATAGTAATAAATCGACCTTTCGACCCTACCGGAGTGCACATCTCTCAATACAATCATTCTCCTCAAAGGCAAAAAAGCAAGAGCGACAGCTATTTTCGAAAGGATCCGTAAGTAAGCAGAAAAATTCATGTTCAAAATAAAAAAAAGTGAGGTGCTTGATCATGCCAAAGAGAAAAATATCTACATTGATCCTAGTACTCTCACAGACAAACAAAAAAAAGATGCCAAGTTCATGGAATCTATCAACACAGAACTGACAGCAGGAGTTGTTGCTAAAGCTGTCCAAAGCTTGATCTCTTCACTTGTTGTCAAGGCGAGAATAGAAAAGAAGAATAATCCTGATGCTTTTGCAAATTAGAAAAGGAAATACGATGTCATTTACGTATTTGATGATTTTCCTGATTCAAAAGAGGAATTTGAAGAGTTGGCGACAGTCAACTAAGGAGTGAAGTATGTGATCGTTATCGATCCAAAGATCAACTGGGCCAATGCTCCTGAGCTACCAGAGTAGTAATAACCAGCTGAAGGATAAGAACCTGAAGAGGAGGAAGAATAAATCAAAGAATACAAATCTCTGCTAAAGAAAGAAGAAAAGACAGAAGAAGACA
>Ga0100378_1005862_pt1 | contig 11197 bp, 7 predicted proteins | sample CryGeymeta201502_FD_81535 | JGI IMG/M metagenome (GOLD analysis project Ga0100378, IMG submission 81535) | Groundwater microbial communities from Crystal Geyser aquifers in Utah, USA - Crystal Geyser metaG 2015-02 | ecosystem: Environmental > Aquatic > Deep subsurface > Groundwater | place: USA...
AAAAATATATCGACACATAAATCATCACTACCCTTCGTCTGATGAATTTATGAGAAATAAAAAACTATTAATGATAAGTGGTGTTATCTCAATGACATCGTGGACTTTTGCATTAATACTCGGTGGACTTAGATTTATTCCGATCACTTTCACAGAAGCTTTATTTGTTTATGTGATCTTCGAATTAGTTAGTATTTTCATCGCTTTAAGATTCTTCAAAAAAGCTTTTTAGTATAAACCTCCTTTTTCACTAAAAATACACCTAATATCAATACATAGTCCCGCCACCGTCACTTTCTTGAAAACCACTACCATCATCCTCGGGCCCTGCCTACCGGCAGGCAGGTTGATCCGGGGATCCACGTTTTAAACAATTGTAAATAACATTTTTTAGGGCCTAGGTTGCTGTCTCCACAGGAATGACGTATTGAATGGCTGATTTATAACGTTGCTCTGAGGCTCAGCATAGTGTAAGATTCAATTCATTATGTCAAGAAATGCAGGACTAGTTACATTTAAGGATGTTTCCTTTGAATATGGACCAAACAACCCGATATTAGTCGAATCAAATTTTTCCCTGAGAAGAGGGGCTAAATTTACCTTGATGGGACAAAACGGTGCAGGAAAAAGTACTATTTTTGATTTGATTATGAAAAATCATGATGCAGATGAAGGGGATGTAAACATAATGCCTGGTACAAGCGTAGCTATTTCACGACAAGTTATTCCACAAGATGAACTGGATTTAACTGTCAGGGCCTTTTTTGAAAAATGTTTTAAGGAAAAAATTTATGCAATTGATCCTATGATCGATAAAATTCTAGAAGTCGTGAATCTTCAGCCAAAGGACGATGAAGTTAAAAAAACTTTTAAAGAAAGAATTGTAAGAAGTTTTTCTGGAGGACAACAGGCTCGACTTCTTTTAGCTTCTGCGCTTATTCAAGAGCCAGATGTATTACTACTTGATGAACCAACAAACAATCTTGATAAAGAGGGAATTGCTCATCTGACAGATTTTCTAAAGGAGTACAGAAAAACTGTTATTGTCATTTCGCACGATGCTGATTTCTTGAATGCTTTTACTCAAGGTGTTTTATATTTAAATGTACAGACAAGAAAAATTGAAAAATTTGATGGGAACTATTTTGATGTGGTAAAAGAAATTAGTGCTCAAGTAGAAAAGGAAAAAAGAAAGAATGCACAGATGGCAAAGGAAATTCAAGAAAACAAAGACAAAGCTAACTTTTTTGCTAAGAAAGGAGGAAACATGAGAATGGTTGCCAAGAGGATGAGGGAGAAAGTTGAGGACTATGAAGAAAATAAAGTGGATGTTAGGAGAGAAGATAGAACTATTAGGCCATTTACAATTCCAGTTCAACAGGACTTACCAACAGAAGTTTTGAAATTATCTTCGTATAAAGTTATCAGAGATCATCAAGCAAAAGATGTTCCTTGTAATATTGTTTTAAAGAGAAAACAGCATATGCAAATAATCGGACCAAATGGAATTGGAAAGACAACACTTCTCGAGTCTCTTGCTTCTGGACATACAAAAGGTGAAGAAATCGCAGATGGTGTAACTATTGGATATTATAGACAAGATTTTTCAAACCTAGATTTTGATCAAAGTGTTTATGAATGTCTAATGTCTGTTGCGAACGGAAGAAACCCAGAAGAAATACGATCTATTGCTGCAGGGTTTTTGATTACAGGAGATGTTATAGGTTCAAGAATCGGTGTTCTATCTGAAGGTCAAAAAGGACTTGTGGCTTTTACGAGGCTTGTACTTTTGGAACCTGGAATTCTTATTTTAGATGAGCCTACTAATCATATAAATTTTAGACATATTCCGGTTATTGCAAAAGCATTAGATGAGTATGAGGGGACAATGATTCTTGTTTCTCATGTTCCTGAATTCGTTGATCAGATTAGGATCGATGAAGTTTTAGATTTGGATAAGAAGTAATTTTAAAGAAAGAGTAATAGAAAAAATTTTATTTGAGGCTTGGCTCATGACAAGTGTTTTTTTATATAACTGTTCTTAAGCTTATTTTGTCTGTTTTTATCATGCTATGATTGATAATGAAAGTAGATCTTTAAAAAGAAATGAAAAAAATGTACATTCCAAAAATTATTCAAGGTGGAATGGGGGTCAATATCTCATGTCCACGTCTGGCGCGTGCTGTTTCAATGCTTAGTAAAAAAGGTAGAGAAACACTCGGTACCATATCAGGGGTCACTCTTGAAAAAGTGCTGGCTCGCAAGCTTCAACAAGGAGGCAATGATGCTCAGGATATTATTCGTGTTCTCAAGGATTTTCCTTTTATTGGGGTTACAGAGAGAATTGTGTCACGATATTACAGAAATCCGAAACAAGGGATTCCTGCGGTCACCATTAACTCTTCAAGATATCTGATTGAACTTATTATCTGTGCCAACTATGTTTTTGTAAAATTAGCAAAAGAAGGTCATGATAATAAAATTAGTATCAATTATTTAGAAAAGATTGCGATGCCACACTTGTATGCAATTTTTGGAGCTATGCTAGCCGGAGTTGATTTCGTTACAATGGGTGCCGGAATCCCTGTTCAGGTACCGGCAGTTTTTGAGGCATTTGTAGAGGGAAAAACTGCTAGATATAAAATTCCTGTAATTGGTGGAAATGATTATGAGATGACTTTTGATCCAGAAACCTTTTTTGGAAAAAAGATTCCACCCCTAAAAAAACCGGACTTTATTCCAATTATTGCCTCAAATGTTTTGGGGGCAATGTTAGTGAAGAAACTTCCTCCGGAGAGTATCTACGGATTTATAATCGAGGAACCAACAGCTGGTGGGCACAATGCACCACCTCGAAACAAGGTCGATTATGGACCGAAGGATGTAGTTGATTATTCTGAAATTGCTAAAATTGGCCTCCCTTTTTGGATTGCTGGTTCATGTGCTTCTAGTGATAAGTTGAAATATGCATTATCTGCAGGAGCAAGCGGAATTCAAGCAGGAAGCATTTTTGCACTTTGTGAAGAGTCTGGAATGCGAGAAGATATTCGCGAGGAAATTCTCAAACAAGGTTTTAATAAAACTCTCAAAATTAGAACAGATATGGACATGTCTCCAACGGGGTTCCCATTTAAAGTGGTGGATCTTGAGGGAACTGTTTCTGAATCCTTTGTCTATGAGAGTAAACCCCGAGTATGTGATCAGTGCGCATTGGTTTCTCTCTACACGAAGCCTGATGGTTCGATAGGATATCGCTGTGCTAGTGAACCAGAGGATGATTACGAGAAAAAAGGTGGAAAAAGAGAGGACACAATCGGAAGAGGATGCATATGTAATGGCCTAATTGTAACAGCTGGTCTCGAAATTGAAGGAGAAAAATTCGAACCCCCAGTTGTGACTTTAGGAGACAATACCAATTTCCTAGAACATTTGATGTCAGACGAAGATGGTTCATATACCGCATCGGATGTTGTCAATTTCCTGTTGGGAGATTGATTTATTTGAACATAAACCAAACAACAGTCGCCCGAGCCAAACCTCGAGCGGCTGTTTTTCTTTATTTTTTAAACAAAAAAGCCCTGCAAGGTTCAACCTCGAGGTTGAACCTTGCAGGACAAGAAAGCTTCCATTATTGCTTTTTTTGTGTTTTAATTGTCTTTCTTACAATCAGACATTAAAACAAATTTATATATTATGGAAATTAGAAACATTGCAATTATCGCTCACGTTGACCACGGAAAAACAACACTGACCGATGAAATATTGAAACAAACAGGGGCTAATGGTCAAGGTGTTTCTATGGACTCAAATGATCTTGAAAAAGAGAGGGGGATCACTATCTATGCTAAGAATACTTCTGTATTTTATAAAGATACAAAAATCAATATTTTGGATACACCAGGCCACGCCGATTTTGGCTCTGAGGTAGAGCGAGTACTTCGGTCAATCGATTCAGTTCTTCTTATTGTTGATGCTGCAGAGGGTCCTATGCCACAGACTAAATTTGTTCTGAAAAAATCTCTTGAACTTGGTTTAAAACCAATTCTTATCTTAAATAAAATTGATAAACCAGCTGCTGATGTAGATATGGCACATGATCAGGTATTTGATCTCTTTGCTGATCTTGGTGCAACTGATGAACAACTTGATTTTCAGACAGTGTATGCGATAGGACGAGATGGTGTAGCAAAAAGAAATATGGAAGACGAGGCAAAAGACCTGTCGCCAATCCTTGATCTTGTTTTGGAAATAGTCCCAGCTGCGAATGTTGATGAAGAGGAAACCTTAAAGGCTCAAGTATTTAATCTTGCATACGATAATTTCCTTGGGAGAATGGGTATTTGTAGAATTTATTCTGGAAAGATTAAAGATGGACAGACACTTCATGTCAAGACTCATGCTGGTGATCCTTTTTCAGGAAAAGTTACAAAACTATTTACATTCGAAGGTCTCGAGAAGAAAGCTGTTGCTGAGGCAAAATCAGGAGATATTGTTATGGTTGCAGGACTTCCTGATATTTTCATTGGACAGACATTGCTTGAGACAGCAGAAGGTGAATTACTTCCAGAAATTAGTGTAGATGAACCAACACTTTCTCTTAATGTTTTAGTAAACAATTCTCCGTTTGGGGGTCAATCAGGAAAATTTCTTACTTCACGACAAATTAGAGATAGACTTGAAAAAGAATTAGAGGTGAATGTGGGTCTTCATGTTGATTTTGATGGTTCGAATATGAAAGTGTATGGAAGAGGAGAACTTCACTTAGCTGTTCTTCTTGAAAATATGAGAAGAGAAGGTTACGAAGTTGCCGTTTCTCAACCAGAAGTAATCATAAAAGAAGTTGACGGTAAGAAGGTAGAACCCTTTGAAGAAGTTACTGTTCTTGTTCCAGAGGAATTTGCTGGAGTCGTTATTGAAAAACTTGGTAATAGAAAAGGTATCATGACAAATATGGTTGATGATCATGCTCAGAAGAGAATTACTTTTGATGTGCCGACACGAGGGTTGCTTGGATACGCAAACGAATTCGTTATTGCAACAAGGGGTGAGGGGATTATGACAAGCGTGTTTAAAGATTTTATGCCTTATGCGGGCTCAATAATAAAGACAGAGTACGGATCAATGATCTCTATGGCAAAAGGAAAAGCTCTTGGATTCTCATTAGCGAACTTACAAGAAAGAGGAGTTCTATACATTGGGGCAGCAACTGAAGTATATGAGGGAATGGTTATTGGTTATACAACAAAGGGTGAGGATATGATTGTTAATCCAACAAAAGGAAAACAACTTACAAACATGCGAGCATCTGGTTCTGATGAAAATATAAAGCTTATTCCTCCTTTTGATCTTACTCTTGAGCGAGCTCTTGGTATGATGGGCGAAGATGAATATCTTGAAATTACTCCGACAGATATTAGACTTAGAAAGAAACTATTGACTGAGTCTGAGAGAAAGAAGGCAGGATTTAAAATTTAGTTCGAATAATAAATCCTTCGAGCTAAATTAAAAAGCACCTCGCGGAACTTGCTTCACTCAAACAGTACTCAGGTGTTTTTTAATTTACTCTGTGGTGCACAGTTTTCATTGGGAGTGTAGAAAAAGCGGCGACCTTCGGTCGCCGCTTTTTCTTTTAATTAGTCTATTAACTAAATTAGTATCTTCCTCCAGTAACAAAAGTAAGTGCTTTTCCTTTATTTTCTGCTCTACCTGTTCTACCAATTCTATGAATGTAATCCTCTAGTGTGTTTGGGAGGTCGTAGTTTATAACATGAGATACATTATCAACATGAATTCCTCTGGCTGCAACGTCTGTTGCAACAAGGACCTTCACTCCACCTTCTTTAAAACTCTTTAGAGCCCTCTGTCTTTGGCCATGGTTCTTGTCACCATGAATAGAATCTGATTTAATCATACTCTTGTTAAGTTCCTTTGCTAGTTTTTCTGCTGAGTGTTTCATTGAGCAGAAAATAATAACTCTATCCATTAACGCATCTTTTTTGAATAATTCAATTAGAGTCTCAAATTTTGAATCCTTATGATACTGAACAACATCCTGCTCAATACTGTTTGTAACATCTTTCTTTTTAACCGAGATTGTTACAGGATTCTTTAAGAAATCTTTTACTAATCCTTCAGTTCTGTCATCCATTGTTGCAGAGAAAAATAGTGTTTCTCTGTTCTCTGGAGTTGCAGATAAGATTTTTTTAATATCCCCAATAAATCCCATATCAAGCATTCTGTCTGCTTCATCTAGAACAATAGTTCCTATTTGAGTCGTATCAATGTTTCCTCTGTTAATTAGATCAAGTACACGACCAGGTGTTCCAATTATGAAGTTATTTAGTTTTCTAAGTCTGCTCATTTGAGGTCTGATATTGATTCCACCTACACAAGTTACAGAAAAGATCCTCATTCCTTTCGAGATTCTCCATAGTTCAGTTTCTATCTGAATTGCTAGCTCTCTTGTTGGTGCAAGAATTAATGTTTGTCTGTTCTTGTCATGAAGTGTCTTTTGGATTAGTGGGATCAAGAACGCTGCAGTTTTACCTGTACCAGTTTCTGCTAATCCAATTACATCGTTATTTTTCAAAATTTCAGGAATAATTTTGTCCTGAATAGGTGACGGAGTAATAAGACCCATATCAGCAATTGTTCTCTCTAGTTTTGTCGCTAGACCAAAATCGGTAAACTTATGTTTTGGCTCATAAGCATCTAATTTTATCTCAACAGGGTTTTTGTTTATAAATTGAGAAGGGTCAAATGTAGGCATTTTTTTGCCTCCACCTCTTTTTCCTCCTCTACTATTTCCGCCAAATCTTCTTCCTCCGCCACTAGATTTTCTAAAAGAACCTGCAGATTTTGAAAAAGTTCTACCTCCAGTACTTGGCTTAGAGCTTGAATTTGATCCTGTTGATTTACCAAAAGATCTTCCTCCTGAGCTAGGTTTACTAGTAGAGCTTGATTTGTAATTCGAGTTAAATTTCTTTGTCGTACCAGTTTTTTTAGCTGTAGAAGTAGAATTACTTCGGCCATTTCTGGGTCGTGTGTTTGTTGCCATTATTTAATTTAGTTAATTGAAACCTCTGTGAGTTTCAGGGCAGTGCAGGTGATAATTCAAATGATAGTCTAATAGTTAGACAATATCTGCAGCCGTAGAGCCCTACACGAGTAATCCAAAGCTTCCAAGGATAATAACTTATACAAATATATTTGTCAAATATTAAATCGGGGACAGATTAGTAATATTTCTCAAGCGGTGTATTACTCTATACATTAAGAGATTAGTCTATTTAGTACAAACTCTTTCTTTAAAGCTAAAAAACTCATATAATCTATATATCTTTAATAAATTAAATAAATTGATATGGTAGAACTAAAAGCACTTTGTATGAGTTGTCGAGATGAAAACAAGAAACCAACTATGCAAGATATGACAAACCCAGTTGTTTCTGAGAAAAATAATAGATATTCTGCAAAAGGAACTTGTGGAAAATGCGGAGGAAATATGTTCAAGTTTCTTTCAAAAGATGATGCAAAAAAACTACAAGCCTTTTTTATTTATTGTGCCAAGTTTCCATCAAGTATTGATTGTTCCTTCTGCTCTTCTCGAATGATCACTATAATATTTTCTGGTTCTATTTTTTCCACAGAAAGGAAACTTGGAATAGGTATCATCTGAGGAGTTAATTCAATCTGGTTTTCTCCAGGTTGTAAATTCTTTGCGTCTATTTTTATTTCAATTTTTGTCTTATCGAGGGATGTTATGTCTGGACTCTTACCTTTTAATGTCACATTTATCTTCGTCTTAACAATATCACTATCGATTTCGTATTTACTAGGCAATAGTTGGAAGGAAAGGGGTATCTCGTATTCTTCTCTAATTATTCCTGTTTGAGCAACAATTGATGACCAAAGAATAAAGGCAATAAGAAAAGCAACAATTTTTGATTTAAAGTTACTTAAGAAAAAATATGTCCAAAAGTTTCCTTCAGTGGATTCGTTTTCTCCAGTCAAATTTCTGAGAGTCTCTCTTAGTTCATCCTCGTCACTTAATATTCTCATTTTACCGTTTTCACAAATACTAATCCCTCCTCGTTCCTCTGAAACAATTATTGAGATTGAATCTGTATCTTCAGTGATTCCGACACCTGCCCTATGCCTTGTTCCGGTTTTCCTATAATTATCAAAATTTCGAGCTAAAGGAAGGTGAACTCCAAACTGCCTCACCAAATCGTTTTCGATAATTACTGCACCGTCGTGTCCAGGAGAACTAGAATCAAAAATACTCAACAGTAATTCTTTTGATATTTTTCCTCCAAGATATTGGCCACCTTCAATAATGTCATCTATGTCTTGTTTGCCTGGGAAAACTAGAATGGCACCAATTCTTTTCTGTGCCATAAAAACAAGAGATTCTGCAATTTCTGCTGAAGTATTTTTACTTATCTGTTTCATCTTTGTGAAGATGTGATGTTTCCCGAAGATAACCCATTTGAAAAATCTTCTAATTTCTCTTTGAAATACAATCGCTATAATTACAAAAGTTAGGGTTGAAAGTGGTTGAAGTATTGATCTTGTGAGTGTCAGATTTAGATTCTGAGAAATAAGACTTGTTATTATTAGTGTTAAAGAAACTATTACAACAAAATATGATTTAGTTTGTTTAACGAAAAGTAAGACAATATAGACAGCTATAGATACAATCAGTATGTCTATTATTTCTCTAAAGGATATATTAGAAACCGCGAATGGTACATTTGATATAAGTGATACTTGAGTTAAAAATAAGGTATTCATTCATGAAATATACCACCAAGAGAGATAGTTGTAAAAGTGTTGAAAAATAATGTCCAAATGTCACTCAGGCAGGATTTTATGTTTTTGGTTGATATATTGTTCTTCTGATTATAATTGAATCTGCTATAATCATTTTATTATGGCAAGGAAAAAAAATCATAAATACATTTTTGTAATTGGAGGAGTTATGTCTGGAGTTGGTAAAGGAATTGCGACCGCATCCATAGGAACCATTCTGGAATCTATGAATTATAAAGTTAATCTAGTAAAAGTTGATCCGTATTTGAATGTTGATGCGGGTACTATGAACCCCACCGAACATGGTGAGGTTTTTGTTTTGAATTCTGGACTAGAAACTGATCAGGATATGGGAAACTACGAAAGATTTCTTAATAAAGATGCCGATGATTTTTCTTATATGACATCAGGAATGGTATACAAAGAGGTTATCGAGAAAGAAAGAAATCTCGCATATGGAGGAAAATGTGTTGAAGCTATACCACATATTAGGGAACAAATTGTGGAGAAATTAAAAAAATCTGCGAAAAATTCAAAGACAGAGATTTCAATTGTTGAAATAGGGGGAACAATTGGAGATTTTCAGAATGCACTTTTCTATGAGGCTGCTCGTGTAATGAAAGTAGATAATCCTGATGATGTGATTTTTGTCATGGTTTCTTATTTACCGATTCCTGGAACACTTGGTGAGATGAAAACTAGACCAACACAAAACGCAGTGAGGCAGTTGAACTCTTTTGGAATCCAAACTGATTTTATAATTGCTCGAAGTTCTGTGGAAATGGACGAGAAGAGAAAAGAGAAATTAGCACTTACTTGTAATGTAAAAAAAGAAAATGTGATATCAGCTCCAGATATAAAAAGTATTTATGATGTCCCTTTGAATTTTGAGAAAGATAAAATTGGAGAAATGGTTGCTAAATCTCTAAAACTACCAGTTAGAAAACCAAACCTAAAAGAGTGGGCTCATTTTGTTAGTAAAACTAAAAATGGAGACGGAGAAGTAAATATTGCTGTTATTGGTAAATATTTTGATACTGGGGATTTTGTTTTGTCAGATTCATATTTATCTGTTATTGAGTCTATAAAATTTTCTGCTTTTCATTTGAACAAAAGAGCTAATATTACATGGCTCAACTCAAAGGCATTTGAAAAGAATCCAAAGGAAGTAAAGGATTTGAAAAAATTTGATGGGGTAATCGTCCCTGGTGGTTTTGGTTCAACAGGAATTGAAGGAAAAATAAATGTAATTAAATATTGTAGAGAAAATAAAATACCTTATTTTGGACTTTGCTATGGAATGCAACTTATGACTTTGGAATTTGCTAGAAATGTCGCCAAAATAAAAAATGCTCATACTGCGGAAATAGAACATGATGCAGAAAATTTGGTTATAGACATAATGCCAGACCAAAAGAAGAAATTGGAAGATAAAGATTATGGTGGAACGATGAGGCTTGGTTCTTATGACTGTGTGTTAAAACCAAAGACGATAGCACATGAATCTTATACAAAGACAAAATATTGGGAAATTAAAAAGGACAATATTATTTCAGAAAGACACAGGCATAGATACGAAGTGAACCCCAACTATATAAAACAGATTGAAGATGCGGGCCTTGTGTTTTCCGGAACTTCTCCAAGTGGGGTTTTGATGGAAATAGCTGAGCTTCCAAAGAAAGAGCACCCATTTTTCCTTGGGACTCAATTCCATCCAGAATTTAAAGGAAGACCGATTTCACCACATCCTCTATTTAATGCGTTTATGAAAGCAGCGATAAGTAAGAGTAAAAAATAGATACAGGAGTGAAGAAAAATAAAATAGCGCCGCTGCTATTTTATTAACTTTTGGTTATTATATCCACCCCCATTTTTTAAGCTTTTTGAAGTCAACTTTATCGAATTTCTCTCCAATATCTATCCTATAAAACATTTTAGGTATTTTTATTTTTTTAATTATACTTAAGGCATGTTTTCGTGCCTTGGTGACTTTATTATCAAATCCAGTAACGTATAATACAAAACCATCTGTTTGTTTTGAGATATAGTAGCGAGCTTCATCTTTGTCATAAGCAACTTCATCTAGATGGACATGTTTTTGTTCTTTTTCTGATAATTCATCCATATATATAGTTAGTCCACTACAAACATCTGTATCGAAGTGTTTTTCAAAAGGGAAAGGAGGTACAGATATAGAGAAGACAACTCCTGCACCTTTTCTCCATTTGAGTATAAAATCTTCCTGATCGGCAATTGCTTTCATAAATTCTCCCCACCCACTCTCGTGAATTTCTGTCTGTAGATGGACAATAGGACAACCAATTCTCGCTGTTGTTTCTAGGGCAACAAGGTCAGTCTCATTTACAATACAGTTTATTCCAAT
>Ga0100378_1005864_pt1 | contig 11192 bp, 9 predicted proteins | sample CryGeymeta201502_FD_81535 | JGI IMG/M metagenome (GOLD analysis project Ga0100378, IMG submission 81535) | Groundwater microbial communities from Crystal Geyser aquifers in Utah, USA - Crystal Geyser metaG 2015-02 | ecosystem: Environmental > Aquatic > Deep subsurface > Groundwater | place: USA...
TTAAACAATGAAAGCAAAGGGGAGGAAGTCAAAGAGTCAGAATAAAAGCCAACTGAACTACCTGAAGAAAAAGAAGATCCTGAGAATACGGTTGAATAGAAGGAGAAGAAATCCAGCGATGGGTAAGAACCAAAATAATAGTGATTTTTGACATTATAATAAAATTTGAATATGAATCCAACTCAACCTCAACAGCCCATCAAAATCAAAGGATACATTTACATCCTCATTGAAAAATTTGAGCTCTAAGGAGTTGAGAAAGATGTTTCCTGTCGCTTGTCAATAGGAGAAAATGCCCACTGCCAAACCAAAGCATATCCATCTGGCCCTGTCAACGAGGTCTTTCTGATCGAGGTTCCCTAAGGTCCTACCAGTCGCTTGGTAGCTGAGTTCAAGGCAGAAGATGAAACCATTGGAGAGTGCAGATTCGGTATCGATCCATTTTTCTAACACGCAGGATCTTCGCATGGTATGGTTAGTGAAATTACTGACAATGATCAAAAAAAGAAAGGAACGGTAGGCATCAAGTTGACATACTATTCAGCTGAGCATGGAAAGCTTCGAATTCGAGTATTTCACTTGTCTTTGCTTGAGCCTATTGTCGAACATTACAAAAAAGCAAAATTAAAACTGAGAATAGGGATTTTTGCACAATCGAGTCAGGAGTGGGATATGAGCAAGTAGTTCGACCAGACTATGGAGCTTCTAGTGCTAACAAAAACTAGCAATCTGGAGTTCAATGTCGTAAATGAGGAAGGAATATTGGCTCAGTATACAATCAACGACATTGAAAAATCGAACCTTCTCATAAACGAAACTAAGGCTTACCAGGTGAGTCTGTTCAACAAGGACAAGGCAGTTGGCACGATCAAGTACCAAGTCGACTGGATTCACTGAATGATTCCTCATGTAAACTGTCAACAACGTATCAATTCAATCTTTGTTTCAGCTTCACAGAAAGCAAATTCTTTTTCTTCACTTTTTTACCTGAGATTCTGCTGAAGAGCTTGAGTGTTTGACTAATAATATTAAAAGGTCAAATGTTTAGCTTAGATAGTATAATTTTTAGTCAAAATGTCCAATCTCAGCGACGCCGCTCTTAGAAAAGCTATTGATGCTGCTTACATGAAATACGACAAAAACAACAACAACGTTCTGGAGAATAACGAGGTCTATCCTGTCATAAGCTAAGCCATGGGTATCCTCGGTCATAGTGCTCCTCCCAAGATGGTAGTTGACAAGTGTATCTCGGCAATCGATTCAAACAATGACGGAGTTATTCAGAAGATGGAGCTGTTCAACATTCTCAAGAAAGTACTGCCAGTTTGATTATGTATGCTCTTCGAGATTTTTGTATACTCTCTTGTTTTATAGTAGTATAATATGTGGGCGCAAACTATCAAAAATTACAGTAACTACTTAAGGAATACTCAAAGCTTTGAAATAACAGTCTTTGATTGGTAAATTATGAATTGAAAAAAGATCCTCATATTGACATCAGAATGCTTCTGCTGAAAATGGAGGGTACTAGATTCTAGTTTGATAATGTTTGATATTAAAAAGAACTGAATTTTGAAAGGTGTAGTTTAATCGAAAACTAATGCCTATAATAAATGCAGCTCTTATGGAAGATATGTTAGTAATATATTGAAAATCAAAATGGGATATTCCGACCAGCAACTCAGAGAAGCCGTTGATGCCGTCTTCGGACAATTCGACAAGGACAACAGCAACTCCCTTGATGCCAATGAGACCTACAACCTCATCTGTGCTGCTACCGCTAAGCTCGGTGGGCAACAGCCATCCCAAGAACAAGTCAACCAATTCATCCAGGCCGTTGACAAGAGTGGAGACGGAAAGATCCAAAAGCCTGAGCTCTTCCAGATCTTCAGAAAGGTCATGCCCGAATGATTCATCATAACCCTCATTATCTGAACATATCATATATCATGCCTTGAATTACTCTTTACCTTCAGTACGCCTAAGCTCTAAAGGTACAGCCCTGGCTTCTTGACTGTATGACTGATGACAAGAACAGGATCTTAGGAGTCAATAATCAGACTATCAGTAGTTTCGAGAGTCTTCGAGTTATAACAGATGATTGGGTTTGAATAAATCGCATATTCTAATAAGATACAAAGTCAGCTATTAATTTCATAGAAAAATATGTATTAGAATATGTTTGCAAAAGTCAGGAAAAATAGGGGACAATCATGACATTGGGAGCATAACTCCATGGATTTGACCAGGTAAACGGGTTATCGAATGACAGAGATTGTCTTTTAATCGCTTGGGGGACAATCGGTTCCTAAGTCTGTATAGACTTCTCTGCGGTCTTTTTTCCTTGACTGACAAGAAGATTCTCCAGTTCTGTTTTGAACTTGATTCCAGGTTCTTAGCAGATCTATTTGTAGTCTCTTTCGAACTTGTCTCTACCATAATTGGTCTTGAATGCAGATATAATGTTTCTGAAATTTTTGAACTTTCTGAAGAGTCTTTGATTTTGACTTCTGCACTGTACAGAAGTCCTGGTGCCGATAAAGTCAGACATTTGTTTGAATACTTTGCTAGTTCTTGATAGGAGTATAAATACCTTCGTTGTAGTTTGAGTTTGAGAGTATCTCGATTGTGAACGAGAAAGGCAATAAATCGAAATAGTTAAGCTTCGTTCCAGTGGCCATCCTTGATGTTTTGCTCTGATGACTTGCTGAGTGAGATCTACTCTGATGCTTAGGGGTAGTCTGGGAAATAACGGGATTTATCTAAGGGAGCCAGTGTTTCTGTCATTGATGTTTTTAAAAAATAGATTATATGTTCGAAATTTCAAATTAACAGTTATATGGGCACACATACCTTTGTATCTTTTCAGTTTCGTGGAATATTGAAGAAAGTACGACAAATACTTCCATGATTTTCCTATTTTCAACCCAGCACCTTCATTTGATAGTTATGAACCTTTTTTCTGGAATTTCACTCTTTATTCAGGTACTGAGCTCCGTATCAGTATAAAAATGGAGAGTTTCCATGATATTCTCTAACGGAATTTGAATACATTATATTAAGAATAATAATCTATATACGGTTGTAGAATATTAGATTTTTCTTCGAAGTAAGAGACCCAATGGACAAATAGTGGCAGATAATATCATTCCTAGGGGTATTGCTTCAATAAAGTGGCAGTTTTCTGATTCCAGTCTTTCCATATTTATACCAAATTTTGAACCATGTTGATTTCATAGCCTCCTACTTTGCGTAGAAGAGTCTCGTAAAACTCTGTCTTTTAACGTTTGAAGCGGTCAATCTCGATGAAGGCTACCAAAGCAATGATGATATCCGTGAGACACTCGACTAACTCTTTTTATTTCTTGTGTGTCTAATTTTGCACCTCTAACTTGTATTTTTGTTCAGAACTGCTCTTCTTATCCAAAATGAGCTCATTGATAGCTTTATTGTTTTCACTTATCTTCAAATCCAGCTCATACTTCTTATTCTCATATGCCTCAACAGCAGTGATGGCTTCGAGGAAAGCTTTGCTATCTCTCTCCTCATGTCGAATCAGATCATAAAACAGCCAATAAGGATTCTGTTTGAGACTTTCTTTGATCACCAGCTCATGTTCGAGGAATTTTGCTTCAGCTTGATTGATTGAGATCAATTCTGACTCATCTTTCACGCATTAGACTATGCATTGTTGTTCGTAGGAGGGTAAGCATTTGCTAAAAAGAATAGCTGAGTAAGGTCACAAGTACGGAAAGTTTTATCGAATGTATCTCTGGAACTTGCCAATTTTTTGACCATTTCCTTAAATGGAAGCATCATTTTTTCAGTCTTTCCGATCAATTTCCCAAAATCATGAATCTGTGTTCTCACATCAGTGGTGATGACTTTCTAACTATCCCATTAATTACCCCTGCAAGTCCATTGAAATGCTCCTTGTACTTATTGATGATATCGGAGGTTGTAGGATTAGGCCATTTTTCAAACATGGAGGTGAGATCTTTTGATTCTGATCTGACCAAAGCTTGAAATTATTCACTGTTGTAGAGATGTGGTAATTTTGTGATTTTTCGTACGAAATCATTCAGGTACCTTTGTCTTTTGTTCACGATCTCTGAGTCAACAATACTGATAGTTTTATCAGGTATCGAAGGGATGAAACAACCAGGAAATCGCTTGACCAATGCTACTCTCATTTTGTAAAATTCATTAAACCTACGCATGACATCTATCTTGCCATTTTTATCCTAGCCGACGATGTGATACACTACATATTTCATGAAGGCAGATCCTCGGGTCTAGTTACCGGTGATATGAATGTTGATGCCTTCTCCGACTTCATTAGCCTTTTCGAGCTCAGAGTCTGCATAGGAGCCAAAATCTTCATGGTTGAAGAAAAGTTTAGGAGGTTAGATGGTGGACATACGAGCTGTGAATACAGGTTATTAGGGTTCACGATCGTCGATTTATTCCAAATGTTATTTATGTTCATCCTCCATGTGTCAAAAGATAACTATATATGTTGGGACACTATCAGATTTAGAGATCAATCAGTCCTATTACAATTACTCCCGTTCTTGTCTTAATTTTTCTCGCATTTTCTCCAACATCTTAGTATTGTCTTCTTCTTCGTCTTATTCGTCTTATTATGAACCTTATTCCTAGTTGTCTTAGAAAAAGAGAGCGGGAGGTTGGTATTCTCCTTTATCGCCGTTTTCGTAATTATCTGATTTTGTCTATATCTTCGGAGCAGATGCTTCTTTGGGTTTTGATTGGGCTGGAGGAGATGTAGAGTGAGGGGTCTGATTTTTGACCTCAGGCTTATCTTTTTTGACTTCGGGTGCTTTGACATCATTCTTTTATTTTTGTTGATTCTCTATCTTTTTGAGCTTCTGAGCCTTATATTCCTCTTCTCTTCGCTTCCTCTATTTCTCGTATTACTATCTTTCTTGCTGCTTTTCTCTTCTTTCCCTATCCTTAGCCGACCTGATTTCCAATTGCTCTTTGACTTCCTCAGCTTTCACCAATTTCTGATGAATGATCTGCTTATCTTTAGCCTCCTGCTCCAGAACGTGATTCTGCATTTTATTCACATTTTACTTTTTTTGCAATTTTGGCCTGTAATTTTTTGATCTCAATCGACAACTCTTCATTTCCTTCCAGCAACTACCTATTAGCATGGGTTACTTTGTTGTTGTCGAGGTTGAGCTGTCCGAGTTATTCCGCACATTTTTTGAGAGTCATCTCCACAGCTTTAAGCTCCTCATCTGCAGTGGTCATTGGATCGAGTTTGGTGTATAATAAATAGAAAAAAGGATGGCATAGTAAAATATGCAGCAAAACAGTGGAAGGACCTAAATGCAATAAACCACACCTCAAATACAAACTCCTCTTCAGTCATCAACATACAAAATATATGACCTGATCAGCTCTGAGACTCTTTTTCTTCATGAAATGAGTCTGGATCAACTGAAAAGGGTATTAGACTGGACTCGCAAGGTATATGCCAAGCTAACATGGGGAACTACTAAAAGTTCGAGAGTAAATTAAACGTAAGGAGGCCGATAAAAAGAAATATTCAAGGCAACAAACTGGTGGGCAGCTATGGGGATCATCTTTCTTTGCCTGTCTGCGATCATTACTGGTGGAGCATACTCAAGAAGTTAAATTCAGCATGCCGAGAACTCAATCTTAAAATGGCTACTCACCGTTGCCGTCGCAAGAGGTAGATTTGTAACGCTCTTAGCCATCTGAAAGGGGATCAGGCCCCGCAGGAACATAAACTAAATTGTAGGCTTATTTGAAAAAGTAGTAATTGTAGGCTTATTTAAAAAAGAAGAAAAAGGAGTGATTATATTATTCGTAAATTGTATTTTTCACTATTATTGAACTTGTAATTGTTGGATCGAGTTTGGTGTATAATAAATAGCAACGTAAGGATGGCATAGTAAAATATCTGGAAACGACAGATGCAGCAAAACAGAGGAAGGACCTAAAAGCAATAAACCACACCTCGGTCTTAAATTGATGTAAATATGACCCTATTCAGACGAGCAGTCCGATCAACCAATTCATGAAAAATAACAATAACTCCACAGCGTCACCACCGTGGGCCAAAAATAATGCAGCCGACAGTAGTCCGAATCAACCTCCTTGGGCTAAAAACAACACACCATCACCGGAAAGCTCATCCAACACACCATCGTGGATGGCCAATCGGGCTAAACAACCATAGAATGTGGTAAATGCACCAAAATAAGCAGTCAGCAATGCCCCTTGGATGAAAAATAGCACGAATCAAGGGAATTTACCTCCTTGGGCTAAAAATAATGCCCAGAATGAGGACAATAGTAAGCCGCAATAGACTTCTTCGCAGCCTTCCTGGATGAAGAATAATGCTCCTACTACATCTGCTAACTCTAATCAACCTGCGTGGATGAAAGTTAGTGCTCAGAGCAATAATCAGGCGCCGTGGATGAAAAAGACAGAAAGTCCAACAGCCAATAGTGGCAGCAATGTACCTGCTTGGGCAAAAAATGCAGGACGAGCATAATCTCCCTCTCAACAGGATATCAATGCCAGTAAGCCAGCAGAGAATAAACCTTCATGGGTGACAAAAGCACAATAAAACATCAGTAAAGGTGAAACTCCAGGTCCTCAGATGGCCAAAAGAGACAGTAAAGAGGGAGTCAGTTCAACTCCTTGGGCCAAAAACAGTGACGACAGCCCATAGGTCAAAAGGAACAGCTGGAAGCGACAGCAAAGTCAGTAGATATAAAAGCAGAAAAAATAGTTATAAGAAAAAATCAAGCAGCAAGAAGATTAAGAGAAAGAGAAGAAGAGATTGGAGAAGGAGGAGAAGAGTATGATGAGATAGCTTGAACAAATGGGGGTGGAGGATGAGCAATCTGCCTAGAGGGAGAAGTTCGATCTTTAGGAGCAGTTGAGAAAAGAGCAAGAGAGATAGGAATAGTAGAGAAAAAAGAAGGAAGAAGAGGAAATAAAATAAAAGGAAAGATTGGAGGAATAGCAAAAGTAGAAGTAGAGACAATAAGAGCTATAGAAGCAGAAGTCATTGTAATAATAAGACAAAAAGCAGCCCTAGCCAACCAAGCCCAAGAAAAAGCCATCCTCATCAAGCCGTCGCAAAAAATCAGTCCTCTAAAGTTCAAAAATATCGCACATTTCATCAATCAAAGGTTTTGAAAATGTAAACGCCATTTCTTCACAAGATCCCTAACTTCCATAAAAACTTTACCATAAGTATCTGAGATTAATCAACCAGTAAACCTTGGAATTCGACTACAAGAAAAAAATATGCTGCAGAAGGGGCTCTATCGGTTGCAGTTGGAAAACCGCAAATAATGTGAGTAATAACTTGTGAGGTTGTTTGCCAGCAAAAGAATCACAAATCGCAAACGCAAGTATATATTCAGTAACAGCATGTAAATCCCGGATGCTCTTGTTGAAGGTCGCAACAGTGATACTGGACTTCAATTCGAGAAAAACGAGGTTGAGGAGTTGAGGATTCGGTTCTTACAATATTAGCTGTTGAGCAGATGTGTCTTTAGTCTCATCAAGAAGAAAGTAAATCTTCACCTGAGAGTGCCCCTGCTTAAATACGCTGAGCACAAAGGAGTTTCTTTCCTGGTTGAGCATGTCTGTCAAGAATTGGTCGATATAATTGAGATCGAGATTGGAATGTTCCGGGAAATAGCTAATGAAGTCTGTCCCAGCTCATGCCTAACTAAATACGGCCATCAAACGATCTTTCAGTACTCTAGCATCTCATAGGGTACAACAATCTTCTACTATATCTCCAACAACCTCTCGAAATCAGCAAAACTGCTTATATCACTATAGGCACTTGAAACTGATTCATTTGATGGAAGATTAAAGGAGTAACTAGCTTTTCTCAGGAGGGTAACTGATGCTAGGTAAGCTCCCTAAGCTTAATCTTTGAAGTGAGATCCAAAATACATAAAAACATACCAATTCAGAAAGCAGAGGCTTCAGGCTTGGGAAAAACAAAAAGAATGGTCCATAGACCTGAAGGACATGACAAGTAGGCGTATTTTGATTATTTGGCGGTGGTTTGAGTCCACCACTGTCACAAAAATATAAGGACTCGTTATTTTGCTAAAATATGAAAGAAAAATTGCGTGGGAGGTCTGGGCAGTTCTCTAAAGAGCAACAACGGCCGACTCAAAAAATATATTATATTCCAACAACAACAGCTCGACTCCTGAAAGTAATCAATTTTCAGATAAGCAAGTCGAATTGAGTGTTGGACTTGCTTGCTTATAGACTTCCCAACATTATTCTAGAGTAAATGTCAATCGAGAACTGCCCAGTACTTACTCCAACATGGAAAGAGTTTCAGAATTTTTCACAGTTTGTTTAGAAAATCGACAAACTTTATAAATCCCGCTATGGGATGGTCAAGGTATGAATTATCTATAGGACTTTGAGTCCTTTCCCTCCCACTCTCTTTTAATATTTAGGTCATCCCTCCTCCCCAATGGAAGCCTGCCTCCTCAGCCTACCACTCAAGACTGCACGGACTCATGATCAACGGGCCCATCTAGCAAAACATCTTCGGCAAGGGAGGTGTCTACTAGTGCCTCCACATTCAAAAAAAGTCCCTCTCCCTCAAATAATACAAAACTAAAATGGGGGTCTTTGATAAAATCACAAATGGTCACACTCCTGAATAGGTCGAAGATATGGTAATCCAACTCTTACTCAGTTCTGGAAAAATATAGTTTTTTCTCCTCCTCTTTATGGAGCTGACCTTCTCAATACTCTCATGGACTAGAAGGCTGGATCTTGGCAGTTGAGCAACCTAAATTCTTTGCTTAAACACTCAGTTAAGACAGATGTGAGAGGAGTCACTACACCTTATTGCTATGTAGGCTCATGGAAAACCCTCTTCTGTTGGCACAAAGAGGACCTTGACCTCGAATCGATCAACTATCTCCATGAAGGAAAGTCCAAATTTTGGTATAGCATTCCTTACAACCAATCTCACATCCTTGAAAAGGAAGCCAAACTATACTTCCCTTAACATTTCAGTCAATGCAGCTAGCACATGAGGCACAAAACTACACTCTTCAATCCTTACCAATTGAAGAAAAAATACCCGGAACTGAAGATCAGCAAAACTGAACATAAAGCTGGATAGTTCATGCTTATCTTGGGTGGCAGCTATCACTGCGGATTCAACTTTGGCTTCAACATTGCAGAAGCTGTGAACTACGCCACTGTTGGCTGGCTGTCAAGACTGTCTAATAGCAAGTCTTGCTCTTGCTCCAGACACAGTGTTAGGGCCTCTCACCGATAGATCCTCAATAATTTGCTCTAAAGTATTTCATTTTTTATTTAGGCCCTTACTCTTCATCAAAAGAAGTGCTTAACTTCGAGAAAATAGTTCTCGATGATGAATAAAAAAATATATAGTCTGAGCATCGACTGAAATAGATAGACAACGTCAAGAAAGAGTTTTCCAAGAAGATAAAGAAATCAAGAAAAATCAAAAACCTCAAGATATCAGGTTAAGAATACTAAATTGACGAATGGGCTGCCTGCGATAATTGCAACCAATGGCGAAAGATCAGCCAATATATCAAAGAAGGTAGCTCATTCAGATGCAGTGAAGTTGGCAAGCAATGCTTCATACGAGAACGCATTGGAAAAGAGTACATTACCTTGTGATACTTGATAGATGTTTGTGAAAAATATAGGAATATTATCAAAAAGACTGATGATCACTCATCTGACAGCATTTTCTAACTGCCCTGACGTGAACTCGTTCTTGAGATGGTTATTGGCTGTTATGATGCGCATGGGAATCAGATTTAGCAGACCTTTTGTTCTCCAAATCTTGATGTTGAGAGTTGAAAGATAGTTGGCCCAGATAAATTTCCAGCATAATAGTAAAATAAGTATGAAGACGCTGCCCGAAAGAACAATTATGAGCTTAGATAGTTCAACTCGACTGTCAATACTGGCCTCAATTGATCTCATCACTGCCAACATAGGAGTCTCAATGTATTTCACTATTTTGTCATATTCGATAATTTTGTCTCTATGCACATTTTGTGGTATGGTAGTTGGATACAAAGATAGCACAGATCTCATGTCCTACAAAACACTTACAACACCTGTCTTGAGACCTTTTTTAAAAACTCCAGAATTGAGAGACAAACATTCAGCAACACTCATCTGCTCATTGAAGATGCTATAGGCACTATAGCTCGATACTGTGCTGCAACAATCACCACTGTTGTACATATTATAAAGATCTGTGCTGCCTTCGAGATCCAGATAGAGAAGATTGGCTTCAAGGAGATAAAATTCATTAATTATATCTTGGTTGAGGGTGCGAATTGATGTGAATCCAGTAGGTTGACGAGTTGGATCAGTCAAGTATTAAGTCAGAAGCATTTTGACATTTCTTATGAGAGCCGGCCTCCTTCCAACAAGCTGATAATCACTGACATTTCTTTCTGTGCTTGTGATGATATTAAGACTGAAGAAAAGATTGAAAACAGCAAACCCAAGAATGAGAATCGATATGATGATGAACTTAAAGATAATTATCTTTTTGTTGCGATCCTCACTGTTGTTCATTTTTTAAAATTTATCTTGCATATCGACCATGTTGTCGGTCTCAAGAGTACCCCTCTATCCTCTTCTGAGTTGCCCCTCTATATAAAACAAAAAGAACGTGTTTAGGTAAGAAGCATGTTGAATTGTGAAGGTGATTACAGGTTACTTTAATTTAGAGATTTTTAAAGTCCATGACCTTTTAATTATCTTTATCTGTTTTGATTGTAAAAATCAACCTCTTCATAGTTGATAGCAGCTTCTTTCAGATTGTGATGCAAAAAAGAGAGACAACTGTATATCAGTTTGGATATCTCTTGACTTGGAATGAGAGTAAACTGGATAAGCAAATAAGTACCAGAGACAAGACCCGATTATTGATTTTGGTTACTGATAGGATATATGGCAGCAGCAGAATGACCCATAAGATGGTGACTCCCATCATTACAGCATTAACAGCAATGATGATAGTCCTTCTTGTGCTAATCCTAGAGCTATACCACTTATGACTGACCTGATTGCTGGCATTGAGTGCACTTCTGATACTATACAACATATCCAGCTGTACTTAATTGTATTCCTTGTAA
>Ga0100378_1005865_pt1 | contig 11192 bp, 7 predicted proteins | sample CryGeymeta201502_FD_81535 | JGI IMG/M metagenome (GOLD analysis project Ga0100378, IMG submission 81535) | Groundwater microbial communities from Crystal Geyser aquifers in Utah, USA - Crystal Geyser metaG 2015-02 | ecosystem: Environmental > Aquatic > Deep subsurface > Groundwater | place: USA...
GACGTGCAGTTGGCGAAGATCGACCCAGCCGACAACCTGGTGCTGACAGCGGCCGCTGCGCCGGTCAAGCAAGGGTGCGAACCCCAGCCCGACGAAGGAGCGCTCGGGGGGCAGTGTCTGAGCATCACCGCCGGCGGCACAGGCAGCTTCGGGTTCGAGATCGTTCCCAAGAAGACCGGCCAGTACTACCTCTGGATGCGCGCCACCTGCCCCGGCGAGAACCTTCTCGCCGTGCAGACTGCCGACGGAACGGCGTGGCAGTTCCGCTCTCAGACGCCCGCCACCGAGTGGCGTTGGGTGCGACCCATTCTCCCCGAGTTGCTGCTGAACGAAGGCACGCAGCAGCTCAACTTCGCGGCCGAGGGCGAGGGTCTCGCCGTCGACCAGGTTGTTCTGACGATGGATCCGTTCTGGCAGCCGGAAGGCGCCGCTGACTTCCGGCCTGCCGTGCACGCAATCGCGTCCCAGCGGAAATCAGCCCCCGAGCCCGAACGCCGCGGCGCAGTGGAACTCTCCGTGTTGGGGGCCGGGAGGGCTCGCCCGTGGGCGGAGCTGCACTGGCCGCTCTCGCAGTGCGTGCCGTTCCCGCGCGGCGCGCTGCGGGACGCGGGGCATGTGCGGCTGATCGACGCCAACGGCGTCCCGCTCCTTTGCCAGCCGGCAGCGTTCACGCGGTGGCCGGACGGCAGCGTGAAGTGGCTGCTGCTATCCACCTTCGCGCCGACAGACTCACGGTGCCGACTTGAGTACGGAACCGAGCTTGAGCCCGCGGCGAGCAGCTCGCGGCTACGCGTGTCCGAAGACTCCAAGGGCGTGGCGCTTGACACCGGGGCGTTGCGGCTGCTCCTTGGAAGAGGCGGCTCGCCACTGATCCAGGGAGTCTGGATCGACAGCGACAAGGACGGGACCTACAGCGCCGAGGAGCAGGTGGTCGAGTCCGGCTACCTGCGCGCCAACCGCACCTTCCGTTCCACCGGGCAGCCGCCCGAACTCACCATCGAGGAGCGCGGCCCGGTGCGCGTGACGGTGAAGGTGACGGGAGCCTACGGGTCACCGGTGGGCAAGCTGATGGACTACGTGCTTCGCTTGCACGCGTATGCGGGTGCGGATTTCGTGACCGTGGAGCACACGTTCCTGCGTCGGGACGGGGAGACGAAGATTGCCCTGGACGACGTCTCCCTGGTGCTGACGCTCCCCGAGTCCCGGCCGCTGACGGAGTTGCTCTGGCAGGAAGGCGACCGCACGAATCCCGTGGCACTGGCGGGCGAGACGGCGACGCTGGTGTCGCGGCTCTCCAGCGATCCGCAGAAGCCAAATGACTATCCCTACACGGTCCGCGTTGGGCAGGAGGAAGTCTGGAGGGGCGCGCGCTACCCGGGGATGGTTCGCGCCTTTGGCCCGACGGTGGCTCTCGGCGCCTGCGTCCGCCGCTTCTGGGAGAATTCGCCCAAGAGCTTCTCGGTCAGCCCGCGGCAGTTCGAGGTCGGTCTGATTGCGCCGGGCGAGAGGGTCGAGTTCTTCAAGGGCATGGCGAAGACGCACGAAGTCATGCTCTCCTTCGGCACAGAACTGGCGTCGCTCCAGTGCTTCGCTGAGAAGCCGCTTTTGGTCGCCTCTCCCGAGTGGTACTGCAGTACGAAGGCGTTTGACGCCTTCCCCGAGCCGCGAACAGCGGGCGCCTTCGCCAACTACGAGCGCTGTGTCGACGACACGTTGGCCCGCTGGCTGAAGGCCATTGGCGACTCCGCGCTGAAGCCCGGCGCGGGCGGCATGATCCACGCTGGCGATTACGGCGGCGGCTCCGAATTCATGAACCTCGAATCGGCGCTCGGCGAGGGGCTCATGGTGCAGTTTTTCCGGACGGGGCGGCGCGACCTGTTCGATCAGGCCGACGCGTCCCTCAACCACTTCAGCGATATCGACGTCGACCACAGCGGCGAAAACGCGGGGCTCCTCTACGGCCACGGACCCCACGGCCGCGAGGTGACCGACCTCATGGCGGAGGGAGTCAACGGTCACTCCTGGTTCAATGGCGTCACCTACTACGGTCTGCTCACGGGTTCGCGACGGATCGTCGAGCAAGCTGCCGAGGTGGGCCACTTCTACGCGCGCCACGCAGTTCCACCGCAGCCGTATCTGCACTACTGGCGGCAGGTTGCCTGGAAACTGATGGACCTGATGTGCGCCTACGACCTGACCGGTGACCCGACGTTCCTCGAGGCGGCGCGCAGAGACGTCCTCCTCACCCGCCACCAACGCGACCACGTGGTGACGCTCTGGCCCTACCTGTGCGGCGTGGGCCTCAAGGCGCTGCGCCACTACTACGACGTGACGGGCGACCCCGAGGCGCGCGAGCTGCACCTGCAGATGATGGACAGCTTCCTCCGCTTGCGCGAGCGCCCGGGCGACACTATCAACGGCGAGAGCCAGAAACTGCCTGGGATGCTGCTTGGCAACTTCCCCAACGACCGCAGTTGCGCCTTCTACAACGAGCTGGCGCAGGCGTACTTCCTAACCGGTGGCCGCGGCTACGCTGAGTTGGGTGCTGGCGATCTCGACTGGCAGGTGAAGTTCGGTGTCAACGACCCGACGCTGCTGTGGGGCTCGGCAGACCTCGTGCGGGCAATGCACGAGCGGAGCTTGTCTGAACCGGTCGTCGTGCAGACGCTTCCACTCGTCTACATGAACCAGCCTTCGGGGGTAACCACGCCGCTCCCGCCGCACACGCGTCCCACAGTCTATCTCCAGGTCGTGGAAGCCTCCGACCAGGACTTCACCATCAGCCTCTTCAAGGGCTGCTACAGTAAGTACACCACCAACTACCACAGCACGGCCACCTTGTACGACCCCGAGGGTCAAGTCGTCGGCAGGCAGCGCGCTGGCACCGAAGGGCTGCGCGAGCTGAAGTTCGCCGTGCCGAAGGACGCCAAGACCGGCGTCTACACGGTGGAGGTCGCCCTCGACTACGTCTGGCGGTGGTCGTTGGAGGACGTCGCCTTCGAGCTGGCGCCTGGCGACCACGTCCTCAAGGTTGCCTCCCGCTACGACCAGCTCTGCCTCGACCAACTCCTGCTCGTGCCCGGTCTCACCTACTTCCCTTCGAGGGGCGGCCGGTTCCCGGAGGGGTCGATTCTGTTTGAGGCAGAGAACGGGCGGTTGGCCGACGGCTACGAAGGCTTCGAGAACCCGGCAGCTTCCGAACGGTTGTACGTGCGCAGCGCCGTCAGCCGGAACGCAGCCGCGATCAGCTACCCGTTCAGCGTGCCTCGCGGCGAGGACCCGACGGGCAAGCGCACCTACCGCCTCTTCGCCCGCCTCTGGAAGCCGGCCCCCGATTTGCTCACCGCCGCGGTCGACGACCAGCCGACGGTCGAGCTGCAGCAGCTCCACGACATGGACGCCAACACCTTCCCCCTCTGGTCGGTCGCTACGAGCCTGGGCGATGGAGCGGTCGGCCGCTACTGGGAGACCGACGAACCAGGCAAGCCGAGCCGGTACAGCGCGAAGTACCTGAAAGCGGAAGGCTTGCTGGGCAAGCGCCGTTGATCCCCTGCACAGGCTGATCGCGGCACCGATCGCAGTGCGCCGACCCGAACGACTCCCTCCGCTGCCGCCTCGAATCCGCAGGGCCACGTGGGTCAGAGGTGCGAATGCGGGCGCTCAGCCCCGCCTTTGCAGCCTCCGCAAGAGCGCGTCCGTGGCAGTCTGGCGTCCTGGGTTGAACTGGGCCTTCGCTGCCGCGAAGTAGGGGCGCAGCGCGTGCGTTGCGTACGTCCGCAGCCCGACCGACAAGATCGTGCGCAGGGACTGGTGGTAGTAGTCGAACAGATGCTCGTGCCCCATTCGTGCCCCGGCTTTGAGCGCCCCCAGCGCGATGAGTGACGAGACCGAGGCGACGGAGCGCCCCTCGCGCTGCGCCGCCTGCTGCAACTGGGCGCAGAGGCCGGCAAGCTGCTTCGCGTCGGGGAGGTCGGCTGCCGCCTTGAGCGCCTCCCACGTCTGCCGCATGTCGGCGACCGTAAGCGGCGGAACGTCGATGGTCTCCGCCATCACCCCGGACGTGCCCTCCAGCGCGCCGAACAGCTCATCCACCGAACCGATGTCGGCGTCCTGGGGCAGCACGCCGGTGCCCTTGAGTTCCTCGACCAGTGCGCGCAGGTACGTCCGCGAGCCGCCTGCCAGGTCGGCCGCCGGCGCCAGCAGCCACAGGGGCGACCAGCCGGTGGCCAGGAAACTGGCCAGCTCAATGGCGTTGCCCGCGGCCTTGCGCACGAACAACTCGCGCACCGCGAGGTCGTCGGCTCGCAGCAGACCCTCGACGCCGCCGACAAGCTCAATGGCGACACGCAGTCCCTTGCCCACAACCGCCTGGTACACGCGCGACCGCCGAAGCCAGTCGGGCAACGCCAGTTCGGCGGTTTCGTAGAACAAGCCGCCCACGCCGGCCGCCGCGGCGCGGACACTGCGCTCGGGCAGCGACAGCAAGTAGCGACTGCCGGCTGCGTATCGGGAGGGGTGTGCCATGCGCTTGCACCACAAACGAAAAGGCGACGCAGAGGGTTCGGTCTCTGCGTCGCCTGACAGGAGCGCCTTGAGTCAGAAGTGGGGCCGTTCTACACCTGCTCGGTCACCGCGTCATAGAAGCTCACGATGCTCTCGCGCTGGTCTTTGGGCTTGTCGAGGTAGGCCATCGCTGCGCGCGGGTGTTGGTTCAGCAGCCCGGTCAGCATGTACGAGAGATCGAAGCCCCACTGCATCGTCTCGCGCAGTGGCTCGATGTACTTCTCGATGCAGTCCAGGATCGGGCGAAGCCGGTACCGCGGGTTGTGCAGGAAGCCGACGAGCAGCTCGAGCGGGCAGTTGCCCGCCCCGCGCCCCAGCCCGGAGAACGTGGCGTCGAGGCGGTTCGCCCCCAACACGATGGACTCGATGGTGTTGGCGTAGGCGAGTTGCTGGTTGTTGTGGGCGTGTATGCCGACTTGCTTGCCGGTTCCCGCGCAGGCGTCCATGTACTTCTTGGTGAGCGATTGGACCTCTTCGGAGTAGAACGCGCCGAAGCTGTCGACCACGTAGATGGTGCTCACCGGCGTCTGCGCCAGTACCTGAAGCCCCTCGTCGAGGTCGCTCTCGTGGACGGTGGACACGGCCATGAGGTTGACCGTGACCTCGTAGCCCTTCTCATGGGCGTCGTTGATCATGTCGATGGCGATGGGGATCTGATGGATGTACGTCGCCACCCGGACCATGTCGAGAACGCTCTCGTCGGCGGGGAGGATGTCTTCCTTGTAGTCGCTCTTCTCCGCGTCTGCCATGACCGACAGCTTGAGGTCCGTCGGGTTATCGCCGACGATCCGGCGCAGGTCTTCTTCGTCGCAGAACTTCCACGGGCCGAAATCATCTTTGGAAAACTGCCGCTTCGAGTTTTTGTAGCCAAGTTCCAGGTAGTCAACACCGGCAGCGACGCAGCAGTCATACACGGCGCGCACAACGGCGTCGTCGAACCGGTGGTCGTTCATCAGACCGCCGTCGCGGATGGTGCAGTCATGGACTTTGATCTCGGGTCGGTAGGTCAACCAGGTGCCCTTCTCTTTCGTGGATTCCTGTTCTGGGTTTGCACTCATCGTGTTGGACACACTCCTGTTGCTTTTTGGTGCGCCACCGCCGCGCCCCGGAGATCGTCCGGTCCGCTGTGTGCCTTCGAGGGAGCCTTCTGCGGAACCGGGCCGAAGATAGTAGCTTACCTCGATTCGGCGCCGGAGGGAAGCCGGCCGCGTGGTGCGGGCAGGAAGGAAAAGCGTTTTCCGAGACGTACTTCTCACCGTTGTCACGCCGGCGGGACGCACCAGGTCCTGCGGTTCCGCGGACCGGGACGCCAGTTCGTAGTCCCGTATCCATGCGGGGCGTGCGCCATCCAGCCGCGGCGGAGACGGCCCGCCTGAAGGCGGAACTACAAGCGCAGTCTCTGGAGAGACGTAACAGCATGAGTGACCAAGTCGCGTACCGAATTGAGGAGCGCCTTGCCTGCGACGTGTTGGTAATCGGCAGTGGGATGGCCGGTCTGTGCGCGGCCATCCAGGCCGGGCGCTCGGGGTGCGACACGATCCTGATCGAGAAGGACCCGCTGCTGGGCGGCAACGCCAGCCCGCTCTTGGGCGTCCACATTTCCGGTGCCCACAGCTTCCATCCCTATGCCAGCGAGACGGGGATCATCGGCGAGATCGAGGAAGAAGCCGCGTGGCTGCGCGCGAAGATTCACACCCACGGCTTCCACTACAACATCGCTCAGCAGTGGGACAGCTTGCTCAAGCGACTGTGCGAGGAGGCAGGGGTGCGCGTCCTGCGCCGCCACCTCGGGAAGCTGCCAGTCATGGGCGGGACGCGGATCGAGGCCGTGGTCGTCGAGGACGTCGCCACCTTCAAGACGAAGCGCGTGGAGGTGGCGGTGGCGGTGATCGAGGCCAGCGGTGATGGACACGTGGCTGCCGAGGCAGGGGCAAGCTTCCGCATGGGGCGGGAGGCGAAGAGCGAGTACGGCGAGCGCAGCGCGCCCGAGGTCACCGATGACATCACCATGGGTACCAGTATCACCGCGCTGGTCCGCAAGGCCCGTGAACCGGTCGAGTTCATCCCCCCGCCCGGCACTCCGCCCTTCGAGCCGGGCTACGGGTTCGCCGGCACGAAGGCGATGACCGACTGCCTCTACAAGCACAGCTCGTGGCATCCCGACGGCGAGTTCTGCTTCCTCTGGCACACCGAGACGGGCGGGCAGCGCCACACCATTGACGACGACCACGAGATCTACGAAGAGACGTTACACCAGCTCTACAGCGCGTGGAACCACATCAAGAACGAGGCGCACATCGAAGAAGCGCGGAACTGGGAGCTGATCTGGGTCAGCCCCAAGGCCGGCAAGCGAGAGAGCCGGCGATTCCTGGGCGACTACCTGCTCACCCAGCAGGATGTCGAGGAAGCCAGGCACTTCGAAGACGCCGTCGGCTACGGCGGCTATGCGGTGGACCTCCACGACCCAACCGGCGAGCGGGTGACCCAGGTCGACATCGTGTTCCACTCCATCCCGCCGTTGTGGAGCCTGCCCTACCGGTGCCTGTACTCGAAGGACCTCGACAACCTCTTCCTCGCCGGCCGGTTGGTCAGCGTGACACATCTCGCGCTGGGCACGGTCCGGCTGATGAAGACGTTGGCCACCGGCGGGCAGGCGGTCGGTCTGGCGGCCGGGCTGTGCAAGCGCTATGGATGCAGCCCGCGCGACGTGTACGCGCAGCACTGCGCCGAGCTTCAGCAGCAGCTTCTTAAGCGGGACGCCACGATCCTCACTGCGCCGAACGGCGACGAGACGGACCTCGCCCGCTCGGCGCGCGTGACCGCCTCGACCGAAGTGCGGCACGGCCGCACCGTCGCCGACGACTGGCTGGCGGTAGACTGCGTCCGCGGCAACGTGCTCTGGGACTGGGCGCCGCGGCTCGACCGCGTCAGCGCGCTGGTGATGAACCGGGCCGACTCGCCCGCCACGCTGCGGATGAAGCTCTCTCGCTATGAGGCTGCCGCGAAGTGGCAGCCCGATCACCTGCCGCACCGGTTCCGCTACGTCAAGGTGGCGAACCGCGCCGAATGGGGCGCGGACCACACCGTCGCCAAGTTCGCGCCGGTCGCCGACAGCGCGGTTGAGGTACCCGCCAACTTCGCTGGCTGGGTGGACTTCCCGCTCGAGATCGAGTTGGCGCCCAAGGACCCGACCTCTGACGACGACCGCTACTGCCTGACGCTGCTGTCGCACCCGCAGGTCTTCTGGGCGCGACAGCAGGGCTACTGCGACTACGCCCGCCGGTGCTGGCTGACTACCGACGCTGTCGAATACGAGATCGACTGCGACGCCCACTGCTTCCAGCTCTCGCCCCATCCGGCATTCGGCGAAGCGGCCAACGTCATCAACGGTTGGAACCGCCGGTTCGCCACCAACCCGGTCAACGCCTGGATCGCCCGGCCCGGCTTCCCCCAGGCGTTGACGCTGAGCTGGGACGAGCCGAAGTCGTTCAACACCGTCCACCTCGTCTTCGACACGTTGACCCGGGCGTACCAGGAGATGCCTTTCAACTGCGACCAGCGCGTGTCGCCCATGTGCGCGCGCGACTACGAACTGGAGGTCCGCGTCGGCGACGAGTGGCGCCCCGTCGCAGCGGCTGCCGACAACTACCGCCGCCGCCGCATACACGCCTTCGAGCGCGTGACAGCCGACGCGCTCCGCCTAACAGTGAAGAGCGTCTGGCACGACGCCCACCCCGCCCGCGTGTACGAAGTCCGCGTGTACGACGAGTGATCCCGGGCTTCCGTAGGGTAAAGCTCCAGCTTTGCCGCCCTTGACCGCAGGGGCGCGGCGCCTCACCGCGAAGAGCGGCAAAGCTGGAGCTTTACCCTACGTGGGATTTCGAGAGGTCAGCAGATGACACCAGCAGTGGAAAAGCACCTCAGCGGGGCGACCGCCTACGCCACCGACCTCCTCGGCGACTTGGTCGCAATCGCAACCATCAACCCTCCCGGTGAGAACTACCCCGCCCTGTGCGACCGACTCCGCCAGGAGTGCGGCCAGTGGGGCGTCGCGCATCGAGAGCTGCGGGTCCCCAAAGCGGCGGTCGCCCGCTTCGATCCGGCGTTGGCCGACTACCCGCGGCCGATGGTGCTGGCCAACTGGGCTGTCGACGCCGGCCTGCCCACGGTGCACTTCAACGCTCACTACGACGTGGTCCGTGTCGGCGACGGCTGGAAGGGCGACCCGTTTGCGCTGCGCGTGGAGAAAGGCCGGCTGTTCGGTCGCGGCACCTCCGACATGAAGGCTGCCATTGTGGCGCTGTTCGTCGCCGTGCGGGCGCTGCGGGAGGCGGGCGTTGAGCCGGCGTGCAACGTCGAGTTCTCGTTCACCCCCGACGAGGAGACCGGCGGCGACCTTGGCCCCGGCTGGCTGTGTCGGAGCGGGAAGATCAGGCCCGACTTGGTGATCGTCGGCGAAGGCGCGTGCAAAGGCAACGTGTGCGTCGCGCACCGCGGGGTGCTGTGGCTCGAGGTGGACGTACACGGGAAGGCCGCCCACGCCGCCGACCCCTTCGGCGGCGCGAACTCCTTCGAGGCGCTGTCGCCGATCATCGACGCACTGAGCACTCACCGCGAGCAACTCGGGAAGCGGCAGTCGCGCTTCCTGAGCGACAAAGGCAAGCCGATGACGCCCACGCTGATGATGGGCGGCCGATTCAACGGCCCCACTGCCGGCAACGTCAACACCATCCCCGACTTCGCCCGCTTCACCATCGACCGCCGCGTCCTCCCGGACGAGAAGCTCGACATCGCCGAACGGCGCCTGCGCGAAGCAATCGAGCGCGGCGCGAAGCGGGCGGGGAAGGTGAAGGTCACCTCGCAAACCCTCCTGCGGGTCGAACCAGCATGGACCTCTTCCCGCTGCCCCGAGCTGAAGGAGTTCGCCCGCTGTTTCCGCAGCGCCAAGCGTCGCGATCCCAACTGCGTCATCACTGGCGGCTTCCTCGACATGCGCTGGTTCCGCAACACCTTGGGCGTGCCGACGATCGGCTATGGAGTGGACGGCAAAGGCGGCCACGCCGCCAACGAGTCGGTGCGGCTCAGCGACCTCCTGGCTACGGCGAAGGTGTACGCGGAAGTGATGTTGCAGTACGGGTACCCTGCGTGAAGTCCGAGGCGAGACAGCCGTCGACCAGGAGACGCCGGAAGGTGGTCGGTCAGCAAGCGGGCGGCATGGACCCGCTGTTGTGGGACGGGCAAGCCAGCTCGATCGACTTCTCGCTGAAAACGTCACCCGTTGACCCCGGAAGCGCTATCGATCGGGAGAGCCTCACCTACCAAGTGCGCCTCGAGCGGCTTGGGAACAGCAGCGCCTTCCGAGTCGATCGAGAGCGTCTGGCGAACTACCACCGAGTGGAGGCCGGCGAGAAGGAGGAGCCGTTCAAGCTGATCGAGCGAGACGGACTCCGCGCCAGGGTGTTTGCTGAGGAAGAACACGGTCTGGTTGCACCGGAGGAGTCCCTCTCGGAAGAAGAGACGCTGCTCTCGATGTCGGCCGGTCCGTTTGCCGCCAACAAGCACATCCCGCCCTTTTGAGCGGAGCTTGCTGGTTGGTGTGTGTACCACGACTTGCACGTGAACCAGGATGCCGCCATCCGGCAGGCTGCCGTCGCCCGAACGGAGAAGCGAGTGGCGCCAGACGGGCAGAACCTGACACAGGTGCTGCATACGCTGTACACCAACAACCGCGACTTCAAGAAAGACATCGATCTGGCGATGCGGGCGGCATTCGGCGACGACTACGAGGAACTGGTGTTCCCGCCGGCCGCGGATCAGCGCGTGCAGCTTCGCGTCCGCTGGAAGAGCCTCCGGCGGGAACAGTCGGCGGCCGATCTGTCCGATGGCACACTACGGTTCCTCTTCCTCCTGATCGTCTTGACCTCACCTTGGCCACCTCCGCTCATTTGCCTCGAGGAGCCGGAGACGGGACTGCACTTCTCCATGCTACCCATCGTCGCCGAGCACGCAGTGGACGCGGCGGAACGCGTGCAGGTGATCCTGACGACCCATTCGCCCCAGTTCCTGGATGCGTTTGGCGAGACTCGGCCCGCGACCACAGTGGTGAAGTGGGCGGAAGGTCAGACGGTCCTGGCCCCGTTGGCGGCCAACGAGTTGGAGACTTGGCTTCAGGAGTACTCCCTTGGGGCGCTGTTCGAGTCGGGCGAACTGGAGGACCTGGGATGAAGTTCGGCCTCTTCGTGGAGGGGTACACCGAGAAGTCACTGCCCTCGTTCCTGAAGCGATGGTTGGACAGGGAACTGCCGCAGCCCGTTGGGCTCAAGGTGGTGCGGTTCAACGGCTGGGCGGACCTCCTCCGGGACGCACCTGAAAAAGCTACTGGACGAGATGGTCCTCATGGCGAGGACTGCGCCCACATGCTGAAGGGGTGCATCCCGCGATTACGGGGGGGGCGGAATGCTCCCCTCGGTTCACCTCGTAGCGCAGCCCCTTGTGGGCGTCACCGGTGCGCGGGGTGACGCCCACAAGATTTCCTAAGTTGTGTCAAGAGCGTTTGCCGGTCGTTCGGCCCGGCGTAGCGGCGTAGTGGCATAGTAGTGGACTGCTGTCGTAGCCGTGGCTGCGGCTCA
>Ga0100378_1005867_pt1 | contig 11192 bp, 7 predicted proteins | sample CryGeymeta201502_FD_81535 | JGI IMG/M metagenome (GOLD analysis project Ga0100378, IMG submission 81535) | Groundwater microbial communities from Crystal Geyser aquifers in Utah, USA - Crystal Geyser metaG 2015-02 | ecosystem: Environmental > Aquatic > Deep subsurface > Groundwater | place: USA...
AATGAGGAAGCCTCATTCTAGATATTTTACTCAAGTCAGAAGACTCAGAAACAAATGGGATAGTTCCGTACGATCTTGATCTACTAGCAGCTGTAAGTGCCTGCCCGACTCAAAAAATATGATTTCTTCCAACACCTCGATTACCGTCCTCTTCATCCCAACGTCCTCTCAAGAAAATAAAACGGTCTCAGAGGACTGTAAAATCTGGGAAATAGCTGCTACATGAATTCCTGTCTCCAATGTATCAGCTTTACAGAAGAGCTGACATAGAAGTTGGTGGCTCGTGACATCTCTCTGGACATTCTGAACAAAGACGACAATCGAGAAGGAATCATAACGTTTGCTCTCTCCGACCTGATGAAGAGACTGTGGAGAAGTGGGGATGAGAAATGTGTCTCACCCTTCAAGTTCAAAAAATATTTCAGTGACAAGCATACCATGTTTGAGGGTAAGACTCAATAAGATGCCCATTAATTTTTGCTCCAGCTTTTGAATTCACTCCATGAGGATGTCAAACTCTCAACTCTGAAAGTCAACCGCAACAACAGCAAGTTAGACGTGACTACAAATGTTGACAAAGTTAAAGAGTACTTTAATCGTCATGAGATCGAGGAAAATAAGTCCTTGATTATGGAGTCTTTTAGGGGCAATCTTCATACTACAATCCTTTGTAACCATTGTAAGACAGCCAGCCACTCTTTCGATGTCTTTCTAGCACTTGGTCTACCAATTCCCTTCGTTACATATCAAACACTAGACATCTACTTTGTCAAAACAAGAGGCAGGTTTACATACAAGTATGAAATTTGTCTGAGAGGGGTGTCAAATATCAATGACATATTCAAAATATTTTAGGTTGAGGTATTAAATACCAAACCTTAAGTATCGAAGCTGAACGGGAAGTCATAGAAATCAGAGCCATCTCCTCCTCTTCCTCCTCCTCCGAAAACAATGAAATATATCTTACTAACTTTTGACAAGGATGATGATCCTGAGTAAATATGGAACTATGGGTTCAAGAACAAACAGACTGGCAAAGCTTACACCATTGATGAACTGACTGCTATCAAAAAAGACCTCATTCTCTATCAAATTTAGGATCCTGTCGATTAGGATGAAAAACTGGTCTTAATCGAGTACAAATACAATCCTATGATCGGCGGATAAAGGACTCTAGGAATTCCTCGATTCATCTACGTTAAGGAATCACAGCTATTGAGGCAGACTGACTCATTCACTAAGATGATTATTTAAAATGATTGCGAGAATAAAATTTTCGAATCGGACATAAAGCAGGTCAAATCATATGAACTCAATAACAAACTGGGTAGCTTTTTCTACAGCTTTACAGTCTACTTCAAAAGGCAGGAAAGATTGTTCCTTGAAAGTGGAAATGTCGATCGGTAGCTCAACACAAATGCTGACAAATACTCCTTGAAAGATTGCTTCCAGTAAATGGGAAAGCCATAAATCATTTAGGATGGCTGGAAATGTGGGAACTGCCACAGCATCAATGGGGCTGAAAAGAAGGAAGCCATCACAGATACCGGTAACATTTTGATTATCAGCCTCAAGAGGTTTCAGATGAATGGAAACAAAATCAAAAATATGATAGAGTACCCCGTCAGAGACCTTGACATAACTGAGTGGCTTGAGCGGGATTCAAGCACCAGTGCTTTTGGCAGACATATTTATGACCTTTATGGCGTGTGCTTGCATCAGGGAACCATGGAGTATGGCCACTATAGAGCCTACTGCCGACACTTTGTCAGTGGGTAGTGGTATGAGTTTGACGATTAAAAGGTCAGAAAGATAGAGCCAGAAGAGATAGTGAGTCCTTATGCCTATATGCTTTTTTACAAGCTGAGATAAATATGATTTTATAGCATAATAATATCAATCTATTATACTACGTCATGCAAAAGGAAGGGATGAAGGCTATTGTCTACGGTTGCACTGGAGCTATCGGATCGGTATGCATTTACCTATTCAGGATCTAGTTGAAATGCTTATTGCTTCTCCAGTCTGGTCAAAGGTCTACTGCGTGGCAAGAAGACAACCTGAATAATGGGATAAGCTCCCTGGAAAAGATAAAATCGTTATGGAGGTATAAAAAGATTTAGATGAATACTTCAAAAAAGAGAACGGTCACTATGAAGGAGTTGATACTGTCTTTTGCTGCTTTGGATCGCAAGTTGGCAAAGGAAAGGAGACCTTCGTCAAGGTGGATTACACTTACCCTCTGTTGGCTGCAGACATTGCCCTGAAAAACAGTAAGAGTGCTTCTAAGTAGAAATTCCTCACTATGTTTTGTTCTCATCAACAGGAGGTGATCCAAAAAGTTGGTTCTTGTACATGAAAACAAAGGGAGAGGTTGAAAGGGATCTCAAGCTCAAAAAGCTGAACTTGCTGACCATCCTGAAGCCAGGGTTGCTCAAGCACAGAAAGGACGCCAGAACTATATAAAAAATCGGAACTTTTTTGCCTTTTGTTGGAGGAATAGAGGCTAAAGGTGCTTCACTGGTCTGCAAGATCCTTGCTGAAAAAGACCGATAATTATCGTATACTTCTAAGGAGGCTGTGAAGATTTATGAGAACAAAGATATGCTGAACCTGCTCTGAGAATGATAGCTCACAATTATAGATTGTATTCATCAATATTTTCTTCCAAGCTTTTGTGTCTCTGCTTCTACCCTGGAACGACGAAGAGCATCAGTAAGAGCTCTTTGCTGATAAATTCTGGATTGCTGCAATTCTGATTCCAATCTCGACATTTCCACAATCCTAGATACAACATCGTTTCTTATGCCAGTCTCAACTCTAGATCTTCTCAAAACTGCCTCTCTTTCCAATCTATCACACTCAACTTTGGCCTCAATTCTTGACCGTCTGATTGCTTCCTCTGCACTTTGCCTCTGAGCCTCTATCTAGGCCTAAACTCTGGATCTATGAAGGGCAGCCTCAGCAACAGCCTTCGAAGCTTCGATTTCAGCTTAAACTCTGGATCTTCTGAGAGCAGTTTAGACAGCTATTTCTGTTTATCTTCTCGACCTTTAGAGTTCAATAGCAGCTTCGACTCTGGACCTTCTGAGCCTTTAGTTTGCTGCCTCATTCGCAAGCATCGACCTTCTTAGTGCACTTTCGAGTTATATTTCCTGGAAGACTCTGCATAAGTAAATAAGGTACCTCAGATAGGACATTTCCCTTAACAAATAATTTTTATTATAGAAAACATGCCAATTATATTGCGTATAACATTCAAGGAATCATAGGCTGAGGACCGTCAAACTCCCACACCAGAAGCCGCCCGTCCCACCCTGCACTTGCGATGAGCTTTTCGTCAAACATGCTCCAATCGAGACCTGGAATAAACTCGGTGTGCTGGGCTCCCTTGAATTTCAAAGGATCTGTGAGCTCGTTCAGGTTATAGATGTGTACATTCATATCATAGCCACAGGAAGCAAAGAGCCAGGAGTGATGAGGAGAGAATCTCACTTTTTTAGGTGGGTATCGATGGTGAGGAAGAATATTCAAGGGTTGAGTGAGGTTTCTCAAATCCCAAAAGCGAATGGTTTTGTCAGTAGACCCAGTTGCGATGTGTTGATCATATTTGTTGAAATCTAAAGTCAGTATTTCGCTCTATATGACGCATCAATTACATCGTGAGCCCGATGAGTTGAAATGTTAGGCTTTGGGAGCGTATGATCCCATAATTTAAGAAGACCATCGGCTCCACAGGAGGCGAATACTTTTTCTGAAGTTGGGTGCCACTGAACTTGATTGCAATTTTTGACATGGGCAGGAATGGTGAACATCAACTTTCCATTTTCAGTTGATCCCACTTGTAGGTGTCCACTCATGCGACCTGCTACAAACAATGGATTTTTGTATGCGCATTCGACTGATACTACTTCAGAGTTTCCTGGAATAACCCAGCTTTTCCCCTTCCCAATGTTCCAGAATGAAATCTCTCCACTGCCACAGCCCATCAGAAGAAACTGGTCGTTAAGCTCAAACCACGATACATCAAAGATGGCTTCCTTAATAGCCGATATGTTACTATTTATTCAGATGCTGTTACTGTTTTCAGAGATACTCCTTCAATGGCCTTGATCTGAACGCCTCCTTTTCCAACCACTCCAAAGTTAGCGCCAGTTCCAAGGGCCATCAGACCTGGAGTGTGGGGTGACCATTTGACGCATGTGAAGGAAGTGGGCTCTTTGACGCCATACTGCCTAAAGGGTCTTTACATTAGATTTATAATAATGACTATTTACAATCAATTACAGTTGGCCATTTTCAATATTTTGTCATACCTGTCATCAATTTTCTTTTGACAAAATCTGCCCCAATTTTCTTGCACTTGTTTTTCCTTGAACATACTAGAGTTCAAAGCTTGAAGAGGAGTTAATCGCTTCACCGGATTGCTTTAAAGCAGACTTTGGAGAAATAAGCCTATCTCTGGTTATAATATTTTGAACTACTCTTTTGAAAAGCCATTCCAGACTATTTTTTTATCTAGAACACCTTCAGTCTCAACCTTGAAAGGCAGAGAGCCCACTATCAACTCATAGGCAATCACCCCTAGGGAATACAAGTCACATGCTGAGTTATATGATGTATGTTAGTTCGAACTGCAAGGCTGTTTTACCAATTAAGGAGCAATGTATCCCATCGTTCCACAAGTTTCATACAGAAGCTGATCTTACAAACAAGCAGATAGTCCAAAATCTACCAAGACCCACCTATTGTCCTCGCTTCTCAGCAAGATATTTTCAGGCTTCAAGTCTCTATGCATGATCTTTTTTTGCTGTAGATAAGCTAAAGCAGTGAGAGCATCAGAAAGGATCTGAATGATCACTTCTGCTCTGAGCTTTAGCTTGTCCCTCATAAACTCCTATAAAGTTCCGCCAGAAATATATTCAGTCACAAGATAGATCAGATTCTATGTTTAATATAATCCTTCGTATTGACTGACATTTGGATGGTCTAACATTTTCAAAATTTTTATCTCGTTCTCTAGAGACTCTTTCCCCTTGAATTACAGCTTCTGCCCCTCACGAGAAAATACTTTGGCAGCGTACCTTCTTTGATCCTTTTTGCTTTAAATAAGATAAACTGTCGCGAAGGCTCCCTTCCCCAATCTTCGAATGGGTTTAAAATACTAACTAAACCCTTTGTGAGACAGGCATCTCTTCAGTTTTCGGTAGATCTATTCAATATTATCTTGTTTTTGGACTCTTAAGGTCAATTATTGATCGCCCATGTGAAATTTAATTACTTGCAATTGCAATTTTTAGTCTTCCGAGAGGTTGTAGACTGGCTCCATCTTCACTTTGAGGCTCATCTTATAACATTCTTCACTTTTTTATTGGCCTCGGACAATAATAGTATTGGGAGCATCAATGAGTAGATCATAACTAAATGATTGTAAGGTGTCTCGAGCTTCAATAGTGACAGGAGTATATTTTTGATGGGCTGGGCAAGGTGGTTAAGGGCTGAAGAAAGAGGGGTAGTCTTTCATGCTTTAACTGTTATAACTTCGATCGTCGAATCATCGAATATCAATTTAAGTTAGTTTTGATAAATTTTATTACCAAAACATAATCAATATGGCCTGGTCTTGTTGAGATAATAGCTGTCTCTCCACGTCCTTGCTTCCTCTTCTGCACTTTTCAACTTTGATAGCAGCATCGTGTTTTCATTTGCTAAACTTAGGAACTCTTTCTTGCAGCGGTCCAACTACCCTGAACTCTAAATCAGCAATTCCCTTAAGCCGATGTTTTATTTCTACAAATCACCAGTTACGGCCATTTTGTCTTTGGTCAAAATTTAATTGTCTTTTCCAAGATACTATATCTCATCAATAAGCCTGTTTTTTTCGTGTGAGAGATGGTTGATTTATGTCTCATACTCCTGAGTCATCTTCAATATCCTGTTCTTTTCCTTGTTGTTTTCGATTGACAGATTCTCGATCATTCGATCTTTCACGCTCAATATATCTTTTAATCTGTTACTCTCGTTCTCAAAAGCTCGGGCTAACTCTTTTACTTATTAATTTTTGAGAATCAACTCATTTTTTCTTGTCGTTTAGACCATTTCAAGCTCAGCTCTGTGAGATCTCTCAAGGGCATCTATTTCCAGCTATTTCTTGTGCAGCTATTCATTCATTTTATTCTTTGCCTATACTTCAGCATGCAACATTTCTCGCTTCAGCTGATCATACTCGTCCTTGGCTCTCTGCTTATCCTCTTATGCTTTCCTGAGGCTTTCGTTGTACTTCTCCTTCAAATGATTGTTTTCAGCCTTTGATAGTTCCAATTAATTAAAAATAGAGGTCTTGTCTTAGGAGAAGTTAGCTAACTAATCTTTCAATGCCTGACCTTCTGCTTCTAATGCTTCAATTCTTTCCTCAAGCAGCTCCTTCTCTGATTGGAAATACCTGGCTTCTTCCTATTTGTCCTTGATATACTTTTGGATTTCTTCACTCCAACGTTTTTGGGATTATTTTAGTCTTTAGTCATTTTTACTTTCCATGTCAGCAATTATTCCCTTATACATTTCAATGATTCCGTTCAGAGATGTAGAAATCCCATCCCTCTCTTTCTTCAAGTAGTTTACTTGGTCAACCAAGATTTGATTTTGGGCCTCATATTATCGGGTCCTTGTGGATTCCTCTTCTATTTTTTTAAGATTGGAGACATCTCTGAACAGAACATTATCAGCTAGTTTGCTGGGGGTGTATGTCATATCGCAGTAGGCTCCCTTTCCATATTTTTAAGGAGAAATAGTCCCAAGTCGTTAATGGGGTTCATCTCTTTGGCGTCTTGAATCCAACAGTTTGTCCATATCTATCAATATTTTATTGATCTCAAACTACTAATTATAAATTTTATTGAAGCGTTTTATCATGAATTAGTCAATATGGAATGAATATCAAGAGCAATAGGCCACTTCAAAGCTATTGCCATACGAATACACGTCCACTTTTTTAAAATTAGTGAAGTTAGGCATTCAATGGAAGGTTCTCAGCTGATGTAAATAATCCATTTGACACTATTTTTTGTGGTTGATAAAATTACCTTCGCTATTTGGCATTCATTAAATGAATTTGTTCAATGAATAAATGGGGCTACTCTCTGGACTATGATTTATTGGCACTGACAGTATCTTTGAAATTAGTTCTTCTGTTTTTCTTGCCCTTCCACGATTTAGTCACGTATGAGTCAGCTGTGCCCCACATCTTATGCAAGGGATCGCCTTTGCTATTCATTATATCGGAGGCATCTTCTTCACTCTGTTACTCAAAGTCGGATCTATTTTACCTAAACCACATACTATGTTTGTTATTATTGTTCCGAGGACGCCCGTGAATAGTTAGTTTTGAAAAGGTGTGTGATGCAGAAATGGTTTGGCAAGCCTTCTTTCGGGACAGTCTGCTTTTGCCGGTCCCGCTCGCCAGCTTGCTTTTGGAAATATAGGTCAGCTATTTTGCAGATATTTATCCGTTGATACATTCGATCGGGGTGATGGTGATAGAGCTTCGATTCTTCCGTGTCAGTTTTTTATCGCATGCCAGGACATTAAGCTTGGAAAAAACAGTAGATGCCTGCTGCGTGCTTTTTCTATTATCATCAATATGTGCAGAGGTAAAATAACTAGGGTTTTTAATACTCACCTGATACGTACTATCTGTCTTGATTGGGTTTTTTGCACATATAACCAGTTCAGTTTGCTCATTCAGAGGAGAACTTCCCACATTATTTGGGGTCGAAAATGCTGTATTTTATGCCCTGGTTCTTCCATTGAAGCAAGCAGACTTAGGTCGACGTTCTTGTTCCTTAGGGCCTATATTTTTATGCAATTTTTCGTTGATGAAGATGGAGTTCAGTTGATTCCTTGCATATGAGGGCCCACTTAGATGCTTCTTCAAGGAAAAAACCTGGAGGAGGCTGTTCAAGAAGGGCTTTGTTTGCTTAAGGTGATGGCCTGACTGCCATTGGGAGCGTGTCTATTTTACATATCTATTATTTCTATCCTTTGAATCATCCTTGATTGCCGACCTGAAGTAGGCCTCCTTCCGAGACTCATTGCTGCTTTCTGATTTTATATCACAGGATTCAAACTGGCAATCTTCGATCTATGTGCCTGGCGTATTCTTCCCGAAGGAACACATCGAATAACTAAATTTCGAAATAATTAAAGAATAGGTCCAAAATCATATCTCAGGATTAATTCTAATTTATTGGTTATCGTCAGGCTTTTCCTCAACATATTTACCTGTCCATGGCCTGCAGATTTCCTCATGCTCGTGCTCTTGATTGCATCCTTTCGGATAGTTAGTAGGTTTCGGGCCTGGCTTGGGGCTTATACTGACCCAGCTTTTTCTTTTTCTTGAAGATGTATAAGCTGGCTTTCTTTGAGTAAAAAATAATTATCTTTCAATGAGTTCTGAGTATTTTAACTTTTCGCATGACTTCATATGGGAGGCTTATGGGATTGCTGTTTGGTACAGTCTTACTTAAGAGTTATTAATATCCTATTTTTATTTTGTTTTATCGAAAGGAAGGTCTTTCTTTGCTTCCAACAATTTGGATTTGTTCGCCTTCAGTCTATTTTTCAAAAGCAGGTGATCAGGAGAAAAACTATGTCTGCCAGAGTATTAGTGTTGTCTACGAACTTAAAGTGTTTCGATTTATAAAAAGTTAGCAATATTTTCATCGAGCTTCACCTTTTGAAACCTTTTATCTTGTTGTTTATTAATAATTGAAGTTGATCTGACGGGTAAGCTTCCATTTTTAAGGGTTGCTTTCTCTGTGCTAATCAATTAATTTGATGATCCTCGCTTTTGTGGTGTCTTCTTTCTCCGATAAGTTCTGCTCATAGTTGAGTTTCTCATTAAAGGCTTCTCCTAAGAATGCCCTAGAGCTCCCAATCTGCCTTTGTGTCTCTCCACAACCTCAAATAGATCGTCGTCTTTGATAGCCTTTGTCCTCTATATGGTCTCATACTGCCCAATTATTCTCTCCTTGGGATTTAAAGTGTATTTTTGACTTCTCAAGGAGTCATTATGGGCAAATGAGAGAACTTATCTATTGCAATGATTTTTCATCTTCAGATGAAGCATGCGAAATGCACTCGAGTTTGAGAAATTAATTCTAATCTAGTGCTTCTTCTGGATGAGGGCCTTGAGAGTTTGGTATTCCAGACATTGTTCAGTTAAGAACTCATTGTCATAATGATGGCTCATTGATAATTTTATAGTGTAGATAAGCAACATGGTACAATCAGAGACCCTCATTTAATGACGTGAGAACATTCATCATTTAGTTTTCTCCATTTTCATAGGCCTCATTCAACTTTTCACATATCTTGATTTTAAGCAGGCCCAGCTTTTTCTCAAGCTCTATGTTGTTGGAGTTTAAAGTATTGTTTTATCTTAGAAGCGTTTCCTGCTCACCACTCTTTTCTTTCAGTTTTTCCTTCAAAATTTAAATATTGTTGAGCTTACTAAGCAAGTCGTCTTTCAATTTTTTAAGCTCTGCTTTTGACATATCTTCATACTCTTTGTATTTTAATTTTTCCTTCTCCACCTCCTGGCTGTAGTTTTTCGATTACTTTTTATTTTTGTCCTTTTCCTTTTGAAGAGCCAACAGGTACTAATTTTTCTATTTTTCTAACTTTTTTATCTGTTACTGGAGATCCAGTTCGTCAGTATTTTTTTGATATCTCTCTTCGGTTTATCTGAAGAAACTTTCTGTTTTGTTCATCTGACGCTTCAAATCTTGATTTTCAGCCTTGAGCCTTGCTACTTACTTCTCTAGGTTGTTCGATTGTTCTCTAAGCTATTTTTGTCTAATTTTATCCTCTTGTAACCTTAAATCATAATCAGCTAACTGCTATTTAAGCTTTTCTGCTTATTTGAATCTATCTTTCAACTCTTTTATTTCAATATTCTTTGATTTTAATTACGAGTTTAATTTTTTTATTTCATTATCTTTTTCTTCAACCACCCTTTGAGGAACACTCTTCTACTGGGGTTCCTTTAGCCTTTGAAAATTTAATGCCTCAGGACTAATAGGTGGAACCTAAGGCTGTCTTTACTTTGGCTTTTCAGCTGGCTATTTAAAGTAGCTCTGTACATCACTCTGCTGACTACTTTCAAGCGATGGCTCAACTTCCTTTGAGCTGTTGACCTCCTTTCCTCTATTTGAGACTGTAACCTTGTTTTTGTTGAAGTTGGCATCTGCATTGTCAATGTTATCGCTATAAATTCGTTACCTTGACTACTTACTTTCTTTCGAATTAATCGCAAGGGTGCTTTCCTTTACTTTTTTGTTTCTTTTGGGAGTACCATAACTTTTCTAACTAGATGCTTCTTTTCGTGTCTCACTTTCATTGTTTTTGGTCTAGAAAGGAATTATTTTTTGTTATTGAAGATCCGTCTGAGCCTTCGGTAAATTTTGATATTGCTCTGGGTAGGTTTTGGGATCGTCAAAGAAAAATGGTTGGCTTTCTTGCATATCTGTTGGCTAGCTTTCAAATATGTTGGGTTCTTTCGTTTATTTTTTCACCCCTTTTTCTGACTTTGTGTCTTTGTTCGATTGATTTGCTATATTTTTGCTCCTCTTTGGCCCTTTCTTATCATAGTTTTCATCCTAGTAGAACTAGTCTACCTTCTTCCCCTTTGATGCAGCCCTCTCAAAAATATTTTCTGCCTTATCTATAACACCGTCTGACCCCTCGTCTTATGATTACTTCCTTGTTTTCTTTTTGATCTTAGGTTTGTCAAATGCTTTGTGATCAAAGAGCTGATTGGCTTGAGCAGTGACACCAGATGATCCCTCCTATTCAGCTGTTTTTTTGTGAGTTTTTTTGTGATTGGTCCTTGGTTACTATTCCTTCTGCCGGCCATAGCCAAACAGCTCTTCCTCATCCTAACTTCTACTCCCTCTTCTTGATTTGACCTTCCTGTTTTTCTATTCTTCTCTGAAAACTGTAGACTCCTGCTTGTTGATCTCTGAATATTAATCTCTCTTCCTCGATCGAGAAGATACCTTAGATGCTTGCCCTTTATCTCTCTTTGAACTGAAAAGCTCGTCTTAATCTTCGGACTGGGTTCTTTTCTTGAGTCTTGGAGGTCGATCTGAATGCTTTGATCTTCTGAGGTTATCCTATGCCCCGCTAACGCT
>Ga0100378_1005871_pt1 | contig 11187 bp, 12 predicted proteins | sample CryGeymeta201502_FD_81535 | JGI IMG/M metagenome (GOLD analysis project Ga0100378, IMG submission 81535) | Groundwater microbial communities from Crystal Geyser aquifers in Utah, USA - Crystal Geyser metaG 2015-02 | ecosystem: Environmental > Aquatic > Deep subsurface > Groundwater | place: USA...
GAAATAAAAATTTAAATCATCAATAACAATAATAGTACACAAGTAGCATAGACCTTACCATTCAATAAGTATAAATCAATATATCTCTTAACGCCAATTATCGTATCATTCTATCCATTTCATCTCATTCTGACATTGTTAGCTTTCAATAGTCCATTCAGATTTTTGTCACTATTTTTCCTTTAACTATTTTTCAGTTAGTGTCTCTTGTTTACTTGTTTCATTTATCTCTTAACTGTATTTTTCATTAGTTGTTTTGGATTATTTTTAAGCATTGTTTCAGAAGTTATCCGCCGAATAATAATAAACATGTCAGCTCTGTCTCTATCTCTGCTGTTGCTGATATTATTGGTTCCCTTCAGTTTGGGAGCTACATTGAAGGGTCAATGGCATGTGCAAGCAATTGCCAACAGATAAGTTAATCTCACTCTCAACATCACATAATTCATATTCAGAGAAACATAAGTCAGATACAAAATGTAATGGCTCGGTTGCAGATCGATACTGTACCAGATGGACACACAGGAAGATAACATGTGGATCGATGTGAGTAGTCAGTGGTAACAGGAGGTCGGCATATGTTCTGATGATCAGGCTCAGCAGATGGAGTTACTCAAAATATATGTACCCGGAGTACTCAAGTTCAGAATAGAGAAAGATAAGCTGATAATAATGGATCCATCATATGATCCTGTTTTCATAATGACACGGCAAGCTCCTGAAGGTTATGAGGAAGAATATAAAGATATTCAAGGACAGTACTTAGTTCAATTTGCTAGCAGTCCTAAAGAGGCTCATTCTATGAGTGTTTCATTTTCGCAATTGAGTATATGCAAGGGGGCGATATTCTCATATCAGATCCAGGCTAAGTATTATCTCAGCATTAGCAATAAGTAGTTAGGTGAATGTCAGGATTTTGAACTGGTAAGTAACCTTCTCAAGGTGGTATTCTACCAAAAAGACAACAATAAATTACTTATGTATGACAATCAGATCAAATTACTTGGCACTGCTCTTCTTAAAGATAATCCAACACCTGCCGTTATGCCAAATTCTCTTTCTACTCCTCCTCAAGTCAATCCTCAAATAATTGCACCTGCACTTGTAATGATTGCCAATCCTACTTCTTAAAGTGGGTTTTCTCAGGGTAATTACCTCGTTCTTTTGCTTTTCAATAGAAGCATGGGTCGCAAAAAAGTAGAGATAACTTAAGGTAAAATAATTGTTTAAATGTGCTCATAATTAATCTTTGAGTACCAGATATTTAATTCTGAGGAAATTGAGGTGAGCAGCAGTTCGGCCTACGACTAAAGCTGTAGCAAAGGTAGTTAAAAAATCATGATAGATACTATCACAACATCTAAGCAATATAAAGTAGCACAATACGGCAGCATAATGCTTATTGACAGTCAGGGAAGATAGATTGCCAACCTGAGCATGCAATGATCTTCATAGTAATAATTTATAATTTACACATATTCAACTTTTAACATCAGCATCATGATATGCTAATCACCACCATTCTAGCCAATTATTGATCCAACTGACACCAACAGGCCTGTTGACTCTTGTATAGGGGTAGACATCTTCCTGTACTTAGAGCTACATTTTGCCATTGCCTTCTTGTTTTATTCTTTCGGTCAATTCTGTTGCAACACGCTTTCCTGACTCAATTGCTCCATCCATGTAGCCTGTTGAAACTAGAGCGAGTTCAGTTCCAGCCCAGTGTATTCTACCCTCAGGTCTTCGCATATCTTCGATTTGAGAAAGCACGCCAGGCGGATAGCTGACCACTGGCGCACCCATCGATGCTGTATCCTCCCATCTCTACCAGTGAATTCTAGTGGGATTCAGCATTTGAGGTTATTTGAAGTAGGCAGCTAGCTTTCCCGTCAAAATTTTATCAAGATCTGGTTTATTCTTCCAGTAGTTGTAGGCTTGTCCTCCCAAAAATATGACCAAACATGCCTCCTCCTTGCCTTTATCATTGATGCGAGTGTTATCAAAAACATTCATCGCTGGGCCATCGTAGCAGTCAGAGATTACCTATCCAGAAAAACCAAGATTTTTCCAATACGGTTCTTTGTAGAAGACTAACAGCTTGCCCAACCCTCCCATAAAGGTCCGTTAGCAAATTGTACGCCTTTGGTGAGAAAGAACAGGCTAGAATGTCACCTTGCTGACAGCCGGAGGAGGGGTTGCAATCACCAAATAGTCACCTTCAAATTACTATCCATCTTGATTGATCACCACCACTTTATGTTCATCTTGAATGACCTTTCTTACTTTACAGTCCAATTTGATTGTTCCTCCCATTTCTTTGATTTTGTCACCAAGGTAGATACTCATGTGTTGAGTTCCTTTCAATGTTTTCTTTTCCTGCAGACCGTTCTAGACTGTGATGATGTTTTAGAAATCTTTTGATTGTTTTATGTAGTAAAGCATATATAGAAAACTGACTTCCGAAAGATCTGTGCCAAGAATTGTTCGAATGGCCCCCTAAAGCATCACTCGAGTTTTTGTTGCTCTCAAGTTGTTTTATACCCAAGTTTGAGCAGTCATTGAATCCCATGTCGGACCTTGAGGGCAGTCTCTTGGATTGTTCAAAGGCACCTTATTGGCCATTCTGTTAAGCTTGAACAGAGCCCATTGCATTTCGACCAAAGCTAGCATGTTCCCAATATTTGGTATACTGCTGTTATAGTAAAAGATGCCCTCCTTGAGGCCGATGACTTTTTTGCCTCTATCGTTCACAGGCAGCAGTTAGTTTTTCGATTCGATAGCCAATTCGATTGCATGATGTTGGGTTGGTCCGATGAATTAGGCCCCTAAGTCCCAAGGCTGTTCGTTGTAGGTGAGGGTTTTAGTTCTTCCACCCAGATAGTCATTGGCCTCGAGAAGAGTGAGCTGAGCTTGCGGATGGCTAGTCAGCAGTTGTCTGGCTGCAGTCAGACCTGAAAGTCCACCTCCTACCACTATGAAACGCGGTTGCTTTTCTGTGGTTGACTATGACTTCATATCTAGAATAAACCAATTAATGATGATTCAATAATTATCTGCAATTCCAAAATAAATCAATTATTATCAAGTTGGTTGTTAACTTGTTCAAATTAGATGTTTAAAGTCAAACAATATTGTACGGGAAATATAATAAGAGAAGTGCATGTCCAGCAAAGTCAAAAAAGCCTTTGTCAACTGAAAATATACTCAAAATCATTTTATAATGTACTTGGAAAGAGAACGATTTCTTTCAAGATATTTTAACCATTATTATTATTTTAATAAATGAATATATTGTACAATTTGAGCCATTTTATCCGATCCTCATCCATCTCCAAGCCTACAATACACAGCCATTAATAAAAAGAACTATTTCGTTACTATAACTACTCCTATTGCATTGCTCAACCTCATCACGGTGAATAGCTGCTTAGTTTGATAGTTCAAACTAACATTAAATATTTACCTCTACTCAAAACTTTCTTCGAAGGGGTCCCGAATGGAATAGCTCTCGCATAAAAATCAGAAAAGTTATACATTGGACCGAAGATCAATGAGTTTACAACAAACAACATATCAGTGCTCTGCCTTGATCGGCAAAACAACAACTAAATAGTCGGAGCTCTTTGTGCCATTTGTAAGACCAAATAAAGAGATGACTATCATCTTGACCCTGAAGGAATTTATTGTAAGGTTGAAACACAAATATTCGATACTCTTGAAAGTAGAATATCTAAAGAAAAAAGAGAGCTCATGAAGATTTAAGAAATGGTATGCGTAATTAATACGACTGTGATGAAGTAATCAGTTCATGGAAAGGGGCTTCAGAGCCAGATGGTTCCTCTTATGCTAAAATAAGCAAAAAAAAAAAAATTCAAATTTGTTTACTTTGTAGCAGCGAATCATCAACTGAGAAAAAGAATCGCAAGGTTTGGATTCAAGATGATTGCAGAGGTAAATATCAAAGAATTTTAATACCTAGGAAGGAAATATTTCAACAATATTGACAAGGAGAATTAGACTATCACGGCATTTTGGGGATAACTATGATTCAATTTGAGCTTCATTATCTTATTAATATTTTATGAATCTATATTTGATCTATGATAGCTAAATGTGTAGAGATCACATGTCATTGAGCCCATTGTGTACACCGCTCACAGTTTTGACTGTATTGAGGCCATTGAATTTGAAGGGACCACCATTGAAGGCTCGGCTGAAGTTGCTGTTGCAGGGGAAGTATTTTTCCTGGATTTCAAAATCGGCTGGTTTACTGCTGCCGTAGTTCATATTGTTTGTATGGTAGATGGGATTTCCGACATTCAGGCCATGCTGTGGATAGTCCGAGTACCCTTTACTCACATGAAACTGTGTGGTTTTCTGGAATTTGCTGTTCTCAGCTTGAGGATCGATTCCTTCTTTTTCTAAATTTTCCCTGATAACTTTCGCTTTGATGAGTCTTTAGGCTCTTTTGAAATCATTAAGCGAACCAACAATTTAGGAATAGGTAGGAATGACATCTTTCTTGATGTTGGTATGCTCAGGTCTCTGTTGATTTTGAACCCATGGTGTGCCATACTACTGGTTGCTGGTGTTGTATAGAGTGCTCCTAGCCGTCCGTGTGAAGGCGTTTTATCCTGAACTCATTTTATTTATAACTTCAATAAGGAAGAAATTCCAGAATGGTCTTATTCCTCAGATGATCCTGAGTGAAAGACAACCACGAAATAAATGTGTGAGTGTGACAAAGGAATGAAGAAGGATGAGATAGGCAGGTACTGTGATGACAAAGCTAGAATGGAATTATAGAATTAATGAACAGTATTCCAAAATAGACAGAGCAACCATAGATACAAATCTACTGGCAGCCAGTAGCTGTACCCAACCATATGGCAACAATCCAACATCTACAGCGTTAAAACGCCTATCTTAAAGAACAACTTGCTCGTCTTCAGAATCAGGTATACCTTGAAATATTTAGTAAGGACAGCAGCTACATCAGCGAAATTTTGCTAATACAACATCGCAGCATTCTACCTTGTCATCAACTACTAGATCGCCTCAGCCGCAACTGTGTTTGTCACCTCGAAACATGCCACATCAACGTATGTTTAGCAATATGTCACCTCAACCAAACAATTTTCTCTCACCGAGAGTTAACAATACATGCAAACACTCTATAATATTTGAACAACATCCAACAACTCCTGGATACAGTTACAGTCGAAGGCTTAAAGAAAATAAATTTTAGAACGATCAATCGCAATCGACTTTCAGCACACAACAACAAAAAATGTCCGGTTTTTTCAAAATGAACAGTCCTCAGAATTTCGACTATAGGTCTCCTTTGAAAAATCAACAGGTCCGAAGTCCAATGCGATGTAGTCAACTTCCCAGTGATCAACAAGGGTTCACTTACAAGCCTTTGAACAGGATGCATAGTCCTTCATTTCTGAAGAATAAGTAGAGAAAGATCAGCACGCCTTTTCCTAATACTTTTACATTGCATCAACAAGCTAAAATGACAGAGTCTGGCTGGGAAGATGCATCTCTAAATCGATCGGTGTCCCACACATATTCTGTCCAACCTACCAAAGATCCCCAAAAATCACGATCAAAACCAAAAAATCCAGACAGGAAGTCATTATCTCCAATGCGAGATTCTATTCGTTTACCAACTGTTGACCTATCAATGTAGAGATCCAGCTAAATCTCCATAGACAAAGCGATCCGTCAATTCAGGAAGAAAGGCAAATAGGAACATCGTGATACATTTTTATACGAAATGGAGTAGAAATTAGACACCTTATATGGAGTCAACGATTCACTCTGACATGATGATTTTATCACCTATCCAAATGCAGATCAATTGACTACATACATTTCAGCCAAATAAAATAAAATAATGAAAGCGTAGGAGAGCGAATACAAAGAACCTTTGATTCTGCTGAAGAAATATCGACAATATCTTGAAAATAGACCTCATTAACATACATAATTGCTGGTGCTAGAACGTTTAGTCTATCTTATTGGATCTGCCTTGGAGAATAAAGATCCCTTGCCTAAAGAGATGGGTGAAAGTTCGCTACTGCAAGAGTTGACTACGTTTATCAACAAGATATCAATTAAAGTTATGGGTGGTTCGGGTCTCTAATTCAGTGAGAAACTAAACCTGATCTCCAAATGTATCGATATGCTGTTTTACAAAGCAATTAGGAATAATGTCCGACCTCAGGAGAAGTTATTGCAATTACGAGCTCTGTCATTCAATAACCTTTCTTGTGTCTACAAGGAAAACAAACAGTACGAAGATGCCCTCAAATCTTTGGAGGTAGCTCTGGAGATATAGTAAACATTGCTGGAGAAAAACTTTGAAGAAACTTATAAATCTATTGCCTCGACCTACATTAACAAATGTGTGATTTTATCGAATCTGAGTTTGCATGAGGAAGCCATTTAGACAATCAAAACCAGTTTGGATAACCTGACAAAATACCAAGAGAGATTTGGAAGGACAATCAGTCAGAAAGACCAGGGTGAAATAAGACATATGACAATGCTGGCCTACTACAACATAGCAGTCTAGCATGAACACCTTCAGCAAAGTCAAATGGCAGTTCAATTTTACGAGTTAGCATTCAAGATAGCCAAAGAAATTGGCAACTGGGGCATCAGAAATCAAATAATAACTGCCCTCAAGAAGCTAAAAGCTATAAAAAAATGATCTTTATCTATTTTTGTTTGTAGCATCGGAATGCATCATATTTTGACTAAATGGAGCCAAATGGGAATACCTATGTAAATGCATATTGTCTCCTATTTCGCCTATAATTATTGCTTGTTCAAAATAATGGAAGACTCATCTTCTCTAACTTTGCTACCTCTTAGACCTAAGATGAAATCGGCACTGCCTCCAGGAGCCAAGGAAATCAGTCTTGTGACAAATATCTACCACATCGAGTTCACCTACCAACCTGCCATACATTCCTACACCATCAAATCGGATCCTTTCATCGCTCTTGAAGACAGTGACTGGCTGCACAAAAGATTGCTTAGTAGCAAGAGACGGGAACTGAGGTAGATGGTCGGAAGATACACATCATTAGGAGCTACCTTATATGCTATCTCATATGTCAAATCCATAACTCTGAATATATCCAAGAATGAGGATAAACAGATCTACAGGGATTATCAGTTGACGCTAACACATAACAAATAATTGGTTCCCAACCGGTATGACTAAATGACAACATGGAGTCAATAACAGATAAGGCAAGTGCTAGCAATCAACAAAATAGCAATCAAAAACGCCTTGCAGAAGATGAAAATGACGGCCACAAGTAGAAACAGATATCTAGAGCCAGCTAATCATCAAAATTCTTCGTGCAAAGATTACTTACCTTTGAGATGCTATGATATCAGGTTGACTCCCATTGGCAAATCACTTAAATTGGTGGTTGATGTAGGCTTTAGAGTCACAGGTCAACTAAATTGTCTCGAAGAGATAAAAAGTCTCAAGCAGCAAGGGATTAGCACTGATTTTCTTTTGGAAAAGAGAGTGGTTACTCTCTATAACAATCGATGCTATAAACTGCTCCGTATTCGAACTGACAAAACTCCTGAGAAGGAGATAATTCAGAAAGGAGGAAAATCTATGAACTTACTCCAATATATGAAAGAACACTACAACATTAACATCACAGATCAGAAGCAATTTCTTCTTGAGGTTGTCAGCAGATAGTATTATGTTGACAAATAAAAAAAAGAAAAGAAGATAGAGACGTGCTTCTTGGTACCTGATCTTTGCAGGTTTGTGAAGAACCTCAAAGAGATCCAAGAATAATGCAGAGACAGAAATATGTTCAAGAGTATCAGCAATGCCATCAAAATCACTCCTGATGAGAGGAAAAGGCAGGAGCAATGCTTCATAAGCATGTTCAATGCAGCTGAAGAAAACAAGAAGGAAAAAGACAGAATATGTTACATATCTGATGAAGCAGATAAAGTAAAAGGAATCTACTTTGACAAAGTCAATGTTCAGTTCAGAAACAATGTGCCTATTTACAATGGTCTTTTTGATGAGAAAAAACTGTAGAAACTACAGGAAAAATCAATCCTTAAAGATAAGTAGTGGCTGGTCCTCTTCTCAAAAGATCAAAAAACCAATCCATAATATGTAGTGGAAGATTTAATAAAATCTGGAACAGCTTATGATGTTGATTTTGGCATGCCTATCATTAAAGAAATCGATAATGGCAAAAAACTTGATTCCAAAATATGGATCAATGCCCTCTAAGAGTATGTACAAAACAAAGCTATCAAGATAGTTCTATTGGTATTCAATCATAAGAGGGAAAGAACTCTCTATGGACCGATCAAAAAATATCTGACCATGATAAAAATACCAAGTCAGGTCGTTTTTGGTCAAAAGACTGGAAGTATTGCTGTTAGTGGAAAGGTCATGGTGCAGATGGCGGCCAAATTGGGTGTGACTGCTTGGTCAGTTCCTACTCGTCATCCTTTCTGGAACAAAAAATTTATAACTGTTGGTGCCATTTCGATCACCAGAGATACCAAAATGGCTCAGCAGAAGGTTGCTCCTAATGTAGAGAAAAAATAATACATTGTCGGTCTTGTTGGAACATCAGATAAGAACATATCGAAAGGATACAGTCAGGTAGTAGCTGCTTCTGAAAAAGAGCTAACCGATTCAAAATTTTACTAAGATCTATTTTCAAACTGGATCAAATCAATTTCAGTAAATAATCCACTACCAGATGCTATTATTCTCTACAGAGATGGAATGAGTTAGTTGGAATTAAACAATAGAGGAAAGGCAGAAATCAAAGGAATGCAAGCTGTCTTAGTTAGAGCTAAGAAAAAAAAAGAAAATTATAATCCTACTTTTGTTTGTTTGCATGTTGTCAAGAATTCAAACAAAAGAGTGTATCAGATCAATGAAAATGGGGGTAAGTTCAGACCATTGGTCAATCCACCAGCTGGAACTATCGTCTTTGACCCTCTTTCAAGCAATCAGGTCTATGATTTCCACATAGCACCGATTATCCCCAAAAACACCAAAGATAGACAATAAGGAACCACCACTCTTACTCAATGTCAAGTGGTCCATTACCAAGGACCTGAGTAAGCACCTCAATAGGCTTTAGCTCAACTGACTCTTGAGCAGTGCTACAATCTATATCCGATTTGGATGGGAGCAGTGAAAGTTCCAGGGGTACTCCAAGGTGCGAACAGATTGACCAAATTATTCGGAGAGAATTTCCATGAAAGTCTAAGCAAAGATGATCCTGCTAGTGAGAGAGCTCTTCAGAACAAGCTGTTTTATTTGTGAGTGATTCTCATCCATTACATTTACACAAAAACTACAAAAGATTAATAACTAAGGTTATGAATCTATCAAGGTGACAAGAAAGGTTTTTGTCTTCTGGCCTGTCGACTATTGCTTCTGTGCTCTAGTCTACTTTTCAATCTGCTCTACTGGTCCATTAATTGTAGGTTGACCATTCTGCCACGTTTTTACATTTTCTTTTCGGATCCTTCTATCATTTGAGTTACTAAAGTACTGGACTGAGATTCATATGCTCCTATTTAGTTTCTGAGAGCCTTCTGATAATTTTATTGTTTGGGTTCTTTCTTTTTTTGATCGAAGAGAAGCAGAGTTTGAGGATTCGATAAGAGTGAGGTGAGTTTTCTTTGGAAATGTTTGGCTTTTTTGGGATCCTCATGAATGTAATATTCTACAGCATGTCGATATAGCTAATTAAGTTGCTTAACTGCTTCGATATCATAGGTCTCGACGAAGGATAATTTCATCTAGAGGTCCATGACCATTTGGGCAAAGTTTTGAGGTAATTGCTTAACTTTCATGCTGAAGAAGGTGCTATCTAGATCTGGTTTATTCTGGCTTTGGGCGAGCTATTCTTGGCGTTTGAACAAATTGAAGAACATTGTTTATATTTTCTCTCAGCCGAAACAAATATACTGCAAAACAGCCATTACATCAATATGCATTCTCTATATAACATAGCTTAGTATAGCATATTGACTCAAAAAAGGTAGTAGATAAGTTCAAATCATTTCCAGGTGCTACTGACGAATGAGGGACGTCGTTTGATCCCTCTATCAAGTTATTTGCAACGAATGTTTTGCATGTAACGAGGGGGACTGCCTACTTTGAACTTGGGATCAGAATATTGGATTCTGCTTCTACTTCCTCTTAGTTGTCGCACCTCTTCCGCTATTTGTTCTTTCTCTCGTTCTAATCTTTTAGGTATTACTGGTAATCTTTTCCTCAATTATTTTTTCCTTTCTTTCTGAGGTGACATTTTGATCGGGTGATCTGGTGACTCATCTTCTATAATTCTATCAACCATGACAGTTTTAGCGTTATTGATACCCTTCATCCAGGGATGTTCTTGTATATCGTTGATTGTTGGTCGCATTTTCGGGTCGATTGTCAACATGATCATGATGAGATCTTTGCACTCGATAGATACCATGTTTCTTTGGGGAAATTTGTAAGAACCTGTGATGATGGCTTAGGTTGTTGCTGCTGATGTAGAATAGGCAAAGGGTAATCGACCGAATACCATACAGTAAAGCATTACTCCACAGGCCCATACATCCACAGCTGCTGTATTACTTTTCTATTTTTTGCTCAGAACTTCAGGAGCCATGTATCTTAAAGTACCCACATCTACGTCAGGATTTTGTGCATCGGCGACTCCAGAAATACCAAAATCTGCTACTTTCACTCTCAACTTTTCCTTATTCTCCAGTAGCACATTTTCTAATTTCAAATCACGATGGATAATGCTTTATCGATGACAGTGACTTACAGCTGCTACAATTTGCTTAAATATTTTTCTGGCAGTTGGTTAATCAAACCTTGTTTTTTCTTTTAGTAAGGCCAACAATTCACCTCCTTCGAGAAATTCCATAACGACGATCATTTGCATGTTGGGCAAGGCATAACAATTGATAATTTTGACGATATTAGGATGACTAAGAGCTTTGAGGGTTTCGACTTCTCGAAATACAACATCGATATCTCTGGCTACGGCTACATTTGATAGATTGATTACTGATTTTTTACAGTTTTAGAATTTTGATTGCTGCTAGAGTACTGTTAATGCTGCTACGAGCCAACCATACTTTTCCGAATCC
>Ga0100378_1005872_pt1 | contig 11187 bp, 11 predicted proteins | sample CryGeymeta201502_FD_81535 | JGI IMG/M metagenome (GOLD analysis project Ga0100378, IMG submission 81535) | Groundwater microbial communities from Crystal Geyser aquifers in Utah, USA - Crystal Geyser metaG 2015-02 | ecosystem: Environmental > Aquatic > Deep subsurface > Groundwater | place: USA...
CCGAGCTCCAAAAACAGTTCTAATACATCATCTTCACAACGCTGTGTATCAGCCGCTGGTTTATCAATTTTATTGACAATCACAATCGGTTTAAGGCCCAGCTCAAGAGATTTCTTAAGCACGAAACGAGTCTGCGGCATTGGGCCCTCTTGGGCATCAACCACTAATAGTACACAATCAATAGAACGCAATACTCGCTCTACCTCGGAACCAAAGTCGGCGTGACCGGGCGTATCAACAATGTTGATTTTGGTGTCTTTGTATTCAACCGAAGTATTTTTGGCATAAATGGTAATACCCCGCTCTTTCTCAAGCGCGTTATTATCCATCGATGCTTCCCCTTCGCGAGCACCAGTAAATTCCATCAAACCATCGGTTAGTGTGGTTTTGCCGTGGTCTACGTGGGCGATGATGGCGATGTTGCGGATTTCTTGGCTCATACTGATAAATCAATTTAGAAAAATAAAAAGGCGCTCGGTTTCGGCAGCGCCACAAACGGCAGTAGTATGCCTTGTTATTGCTTAAAGGTCAACAACAAAATCTGCCGAATCAGTCTTTATAACTAGGGTATAATGTATTTCACTAAATAATATTTACATCAATATGCATCAAGGAAATTGGAAATGTAGTAGCTGTGGTGGGGCCATAACGGAGCTCCCCTTTCAACCAAGAAGCGAGTCTGGTCTGACTTGTCGGGCTTGCTACGCTAAAGGCAAGGAGCGTGAAAAAGAACAAGCCCCCGAAATGCCGACCGCCAGTGAGGCTCCCGATATACCCGAAGAAGCTGCTTTAGCTGGCGAACCAGCGCCGGCCGATGACTTCGGCGGAGCCGTAGCGACTGCTCCTGGAGACAAACCAAAGTTTGAAGGTGACTGGCAGTGTGCCGGCTGTGGGGCAAGTATCTCCTCCCTACCGTTTCAACCCAGAGACACCAGTAACTTAAAGTGTATTGACTGTTTCAAAAAAAGCCGAGGGTAGTTGCTCATAATTTAAAAACGGCCCACCTTACGGCGGGCCGTTTGTATTGAAATAAAAAGAGCCGATTGAACGACTCTTTCAGAAAATTAGACAGCCGGCTGTTGGTGGGGCGGTAAATTATTTCTCCTGACGAATGGTAATCTTCAGTTTACCTGCTCCCTGGGCAATTTTTTCATCAACATCTTCAGGATACCCTTCACTCTCGTATCGAGAACCATTGAAGCGAATAGCCTGACTGACGACGACACCAATGTTACCGCGATGATGTAAAGCGCCCCGCGGGATAAAAAAATCAACAGTATTCGGCTGCTCATTCTTGGCACCAAAATCACCGAAAAAGTAAAGGCCGCCGACTGCACCAAATACCCCAGTTTTCTCGTAGCGTACTATCTCAGCACATATGTCATGAACAAACTCAACTTCTTTCGCTTCGTAGATGGTACGCATTTGCACGGCAACACGACGCATCACCATCATTTCATCCGTCGGGATGAGTTGCCCGGACCAGTTGACGAGAAATGTATCAAGCATTGAAGCCTCCTTGGTGTACTAATTTCAGCCTGAATAGTACAACATATTATAAAAATATCTAGCTGCCGAACTTGGACTCGAAACTTACAGTTTCAGTACAGGTTGTCACTATTCTTCCTGACGTCAGAATAGCTGGCAACCTTCTAAAACAATTTCCCAAATTGTTTTAGCCTAGGTGACAAGTGCCAGAAACAACCTATTTTCTCGTTTTCTTTTCTAAGCTGCCGGACTTGGACTCGAACCAAGATAGCTGGTACCAGAAACCAGAGTCCTACCATTAGACGATCCGGCAAAGGACCATTTGATTAATTGTCATTTAAATCGAAAACGCACATTATGCGCGTCAATACAGTATCACATTTCCTTTTTAGGCTCTAGACGTAAAGGTACTTGCGAACGGCCAAGAAGCTAGAGATGGCACTAATAAGAACTCCCCCACCCACTATCACCACAAAGATGGTAGCAAATTCGGTTATAAAGTAATCAAAGAGAAAGGCTTGGACGGAAGCGTCGTTGAAGAATGGGAACGGGTAGAATAATGTCTCATCCCAGATTAAAACTGGGTAAAGCAAGAGAAGCACCAGCACTCCAGCAATCAATCCCTGCATCACTCCCACAATCACAAACGGCATGGTGATGTAGTAGTTACTCGCCCCCACCAGACGCATCACCGCGATTTCCTCACGAGAATTGTAGATAGCTAACTTTACGGTATTGAACATGACAAAGGCTGCTACCAATATCAATAGTAATGAAATGATTTCATTTTGACGACGCTCAGTATTGATGAGGTCGGTTAGTCGGTTGATGGCGTCTTTGTTTTTCTGGTAATTGACTCGGTCGATAAGTGGGGTACCAACTGTTTCTTTTGATTGACGCTCATTAAGAAAATTCGAGATACCTTCATACTGCTGAGTCTCGCGCGCTCGTATAGCTAAAGAGGCGCCTAACGGATTTTCACCAAGCTGTTCTAGACCCTGTAAAATAAGCTCATCGTCTTTGTGACGCTCTCGGAATTCTTGGAGAGCTTGTTCACGAGTAGTCAATTCTACTGAAGCTACTTCAGGTAAGGCCTCAATCTCGCTCTTAAGAGCGTCAATCGTCTCCGGCTTAGCGTCCACCACAAAATATAAGTTTATGTCCACTCGATCTTGAAAATCAGCCAAAGCGCTTTCCAGTGAGTATGAATTGAAAAGAGTAGAAGCAATTACAAAAAGAGCCACCACCATCACGATGATGGAGGTGAAGGATATGAAAGCGTTACGCCAAAAACCCACAAATCCAGCCCGCAAAATTCGTCTCATTGCAATCAACATAAATCAATTATAGTACGTATCGGCCCTCGGCGTCATCCCGAACTATTCGACCTTCATCCATAGTAATTACGCGGCGGCCAAGCTCGTCGATTACTCCTTTATTGTGAGTGGTCATAATTACCGTTGTACCAAGATCATTAATCTTGCGAAGAATCTGGACCACTTCATAGGTAGCGATTGGGTCAAGGTTGCCGGTCGGCTCGTCGGCGATGATGATATCGGGTTGATTGACGATTGCCCGAGCAATAGCGACCCGTTGCTTTTCACCACCAGACAGTTCGTGCGGAAAATTCCAAGCTTTGTCTTCAAGATCGACAAGCTCCAAAGCTTGGGGTACGTTCTCTTCTATTTCACTATCATGGCGACCGTTGGCTTCCATGGCAAAAGCGATGTTTTCGTAAGCGGTTTTGTGAGGTAGGAGTTTAAAGTCTTGAAAGACTGTTCCAATCTTGCGACGGAAGTGTGGCAGACGAGAACGCGGAATACGATGAATATCTAGAGACTCATAAAAAACCTGGCCGTGACTCGGCTGGTCTTCGGCAATCAACATTTTCAAAAGCGTAGTTTTTCCGGCACCAGAATGACCGACTATAGAAACAAATTCCTTCGGTGCAATCTCAAACGAAACATCTTCCAACGCTATTGATTTACCACTGTTGTAAATCTTGGATACCTTATCAAAGTAAATCATGTTGTACAGAACCACTCACGCCTTAAACCATTAATATGCACAATAATCATTTCGTCATGGTCGCTAGCGAAGTTACGGCATATTCCAATTTTTCTTCACTCACCAAACAGTTGTTCGGCTCACTCGTCAGCATTGTAATATTCTCGCACCTTCATCTAGCTTTGCCTAACGATTTAATGCGTAAGTGGTTCACTTATTTTATACTAGGTCACGCTCGGCGTCGAGAAACTTTTGTATATCACCTGAAAATACCTTGTCTATACTGCGTTCTTCGACTTCGGTGCGATGATCTTTTACTAGCTGGTAGGGGTGCAATACGTACGAACGAATCTGACTCCCCCATTCTATCTTCACGGTTTTTTCGACCGATAGTCCTTGAAGTTCTCGCGCTCGTTGCGCTTCCATAAAAGTAAAAACTTTTCCGGCTAAAAGCGCTAGGCCTTTCTCTCGATTTTGTTGCTGACTGCGTTCGCTAGAAACGTTCACTGAAATATTGGTTGGCAGATGCACAATTCGCACTGCTGTCTCGCGTTTGTTTACATTTTGTCCGCCAGCACCCCCAGAGCGAGCGAACGAAACTTCTAAATCTTCTTCGTTTAGCTCGACAGCTTTAAGGTCATCAACCTTGGGAGAGACTTCGACTAATACAAACGAAGTCTGTCTTTTACCGTTGGCATTAAATGGTGAAATGCGAACCAGGCGGTGTACCCCAGACTCACCCTTAAGCGTACCGTAAGCCTGCTTACCACCAATTTCAAAAGTGATATTACGATAGCCGTTTTGGTTGTTGGTGTTGGAATCAATCACTGTTGTGCTCCATGATACCCGCCCAGCATAGCTTTGATACATCTCGACCAACATTCGAGCAAAATCTTCGGCATCATCGCCACCGGCTCCGGCCACAATAGTAATGATGGCGTTGGCTTTATCAAATTTTCCCAAACCTTCGGCTTCGTCTTTAAGGTCTTGGAGCTCCTTTATCATCGCCTGCGCTTTCTGTGAATCGTTCCAGAACGTCGGCTCGAGCATAGCCGCTTCTATCTCAATAATTCTAGCCTGATTGTCCTGCATAAGAGCAGTATACCCCGCCCTAAATTTTAGTGCATTATCTAATACAAAAGCAACAACTATGCCACTCTCGCTAAATCCAATCTAAAATTAGGGCAGGGTATAGCAAAAGCAGTGACCGGCGCCTTTAGGCGCCGGTCACTGCTTTTGGAGCCAATGCCCAGGATTGAACTGGGGACCTACTAGTTACAGTCAAATGAGTAAGGGCCGTGAGAAAAAGTTTGATACGTTTTGTGAGCCACCTGACAGAATTGAACTGTCGACCTTTGCGTTACGAATGCAGTGCTCTACCAACTGAGCTAAGGTGGCCTTTCACCAAATCTAACACAATGAATTTTATTACACTATAACTTTGTATTCAAACTATTTTTTGGTATGCTATCGCAACAACTCAAAAGCCATCTTAGCTCAGTTGGTAGAGCGCATCCATGGTAAGGATGAGGTCAACAGTTCAATTCTGTTAGATGGCTCAATAAAGATGATCTTGCATTCGCACTTTAATATACCAACCAATAGCGACACACAGAGCCAGTAAGCAAATGGCTTTACCTAAAAATAGCCAGTGATTTGCGTATAAAAATCCGCCAACGTAATTTTCTAAAAAGTCAGACAGCCCAAAAATCAGCAGTGTTACTGAAGTAAAAACCCCTAAAAAACGATATTCTTTGGGCACACCCCTTAATACAAAAAAAGTGACCACAAAGCCAAGAGCAATCCAAAATATTCCCTCTAAAGTATTGAACGTGTAAAAATCTAAATTAAACATTGTCTTTCTTTATTACCAAATATGTTATCACAGCTATTGCCGCTCCGCTGAAGTTGAAAATTAAATCCAACACTGTATTTTCGTACCCGCCTACACCATTGCCAGGGATATTAACTGCCGCCCAAAATTCTACAATTTCGTTGATAATACTAAACCCAGCAGCGGCGAAGATAGCTACCACCGCTATAAAAATTTTATGGGTTTTAATGCCGACCACATTTCTAAGCAGATGAAAGAACATTAGCCCAATCACACCATACAAATACGCATGAATGAGCTGGTCCATTTTCAATACATAGAAATCGCCACCACCGTCAAAGAAAGGATAAATTTTATAAGCATAGAGGACCCCATCAGCTGTTTGCACACTCCCACCCATCATGTGGAGAATTCCCCAAATGGTTACGCCAGCTAATAAATAAGTCGGAAACTTTGTAATATAAAGCGTGCTGTACAAAATGGTAATAACCAATATTATCGACACTGCGTAAGCTATAAATTCATAGTTCAATTCTCGTAAATAATACGAACCGAAGCTTAAAACTGAGATAGCATTTATTGCCAAAATTATGAGTTGGTTTTTGGTAAAGTGTCTGAGCATACAAAAATTATACCATTGTCAAAAACTGACAGGGTTAATCTTATCTAACTCCGGACGGGACTCGAACATTACATGTTCGGTATATCTTTTGGATGTATTTTCACTTCATTCAAATACATCACAAAAGATTTTCGAGTCCCTTTAAAAGTGCTCCCAGCACTTTTAACCGCTCTTGCAGTAACGTAAAAAGACCCTCATCGGGTCTTTTTACTAACTGCGCGGCGGACGGGACTCGAACATTACATGTTCGGTACAGGTTGTCGGTATTTTCTTCGAAAATACCTGGCAACCTTTTCGAGTCCCTAAAATTACTTCGTAATTTTCCGCCGCTCGTAACACAAAACCGCGCTCTTGCGAGACGCGGTTTTGTTAACTGCGCGGCGGACGGGACTCGAACCCGCAACCTCCCGCGTGACAGGCGGGTGCTCTAACCAGTTGAGCTACCACCGCAGTTATTTTCTTTCATAAACCTTTCAAATACACGCTTTTTACGGTCTAAGAAAAGTTTGTGACGGCTATTATACATGATTTTATAGATTGTTAAAGCATCATATTTCCTAGTTTATTTAAGTTTGGAAAGACTCACCACTCTCATCCGTCTTCATACTATATTCCACCGTACAATGTTAATATAGAAGCATATGCTTAAATTGAACCCAAACTTGAAAAAACCTTTAGTGATACTTATTACGGTAGCTCTACTGATATTAATAATTGGACTTGTACTATTTAATAATAAAAAAGATAGCTCGACCCCTGAAGAAGTGCGAGGTATTGCTGGTGACCCGACCGACGTTACTATGGACTTTTTAGGTGATTGGCTGGAAGCGAGAAAATCATCAACCACCGATCCTTATACCGAAAATCTAGCTAATTCAATGATACTAAGCATCGAGATGGTTAAAAAACTCAGTGCCGCCGAAGCGGATTTTAGAGAAAACGGTAATGACCCAGTCTTATGCCAATCAACCATTCCTGGAAAATTGCGCTCTAAATCAGTGTTTGAAACTATTGATAAAGCGCAAATAATGATTTTACCTAAAGACAATCAAACCACTATTATTCCAGTAGTAACACTAACTGGACACGATGGGCTTTGGGAAATAATCGACATAACCTGCAGTAACGGTGAGGAAGCCCCGGATCAAGGTGAGTTTAGTTTTAACAAAGAGGGTCAACTTTTAAAAGCTAGTCTAAAACCACCGCTAGATAATCAATACTGGCATCTAGTATTTGAGCAGGACGGAACTTTTGGATATACGGCTCCTCTCTTCTTAAGTGAAACTAGTGTTTGTAAACTAAGTGACGGCGACGAAGAGACTTGCCGGGATAATATGTTTTCCGAAACCCAGAAAGTTTTTGTGCAAGGCAATATGACTGAAGCAGGGGTTGATGTGAAAAGGATTGAAATTGGCCAGTAACAATTCAATTAGATATAAAGTATAAAAAATTGTTTTTATCTTTTCCCAACCGCATCGATGTATCGATATATGACATGCGGCAACCACACCAGAGCACTAGCTAGTCCTAGAATAAAGGTGGTTGGCACTATCAGAAAAAACCTGGTGGTTTCCGGTTCTTTGCCCATCCAAATCATAACCACGGCTGAGAATGCACAAACAAGCATGAAAAGCCAAAATAAACGTAGTGAATTTTTTTCTATCATTGCTTTATAAAACACAATATATAGACTTTAAGTCACAGGTTCTCCCTCTCGCAAGCAATCCCGTTGCTTCTCTATCGACAGTCAAAAACCGCCTCCGGGCGGGTTTCTTTGTGCCGATGGCAGGAATTGAACCTGCGACCTCTTCTTTATGAGTGAAACGCTCTAACCAACTGAGCTACATCGGCATACATAATATGTAAGTGGGAGAAGCATAACAAATTAATTTATTTTTTTCTACCCGTCTTGCAACCTTCTATCAAACCTAAAATACGATATTTTAAATCAGTTCCTTTCCTAACACGAAGTTGCAAGACACCAAAATATTCTTTATGGTTATGATAAATTTTTTTGGAAGTATTTTTAATTATAATTACTTTAAATTGGTCTTTGGGAATGTTTAAAATTTTTGACCAAAAACTGGTAATTTTGCCACTACTGTTTTTGTATTGTATAGAAACATAAATATAGGGTCTAAAATCCTGTAAACTGACACCTAAACAACTCATAAACCATTCTTTACCCATTGCTACTATACCCGGATCAGAATTTACTAACGTAGCAATACCAGTATTAGATTTAACCCCTTCACCCCAGTATAGACCAAGTCCTAGTAGAAACAAATCTCTTTGACTCAAATTACCAATTTGGTCTTTTCCAATTTTATTATAATTTTTAATTGATGTAAGCTTTTTTTGTCTGTTAACTTCTGCTCCTCGTAATCTACCAATATGACCTGCTTTTATTTGTTTTGTTTTTAGTTTTTCTTTTTGTACTCTCGAAAGACTAATCTCTCTACACCAGACACTAGCAGAGCCTTTGGAAATCCCAAGCTTTAAAGCTATCTCTTTTATACTATTTCCTTGTTTCTAAGTTTAAGAGCTTGTTTCTTTTCCTTGATTTTAGCCATATATTAATAATAACATATGACAGTTGTTCAAAATTAGACTTCAACCTCTTTTTTCGTATGTATAGTCAGATATTTCTCTGCCCTAATAACGTCTTCAGGATAACCAATCGGAATCCATAATTGCTCCTCCACTACAGCCATAGGATACTTCACCTTATAACGCATAATAATCTCGGGCATAAAATATTCTCCATTAATTGGCGTCTCGGGATTAAAGTTAAAAATATTTTCATCAAGAACCATTGGTCCTGTAGTAACAAGATTAGACGACGGAGCCGCTGGCTTCTCTTCAATGTCACTGATAGTTCCATCAGGATTACGTACTATCACACCAAATCTCTCAGGGTTGTCGCTAGTCGTGGCTAAAATGGAACGACTAAAAGAAACGGCCCTGGCCAAATCTTTTGCGCCATGAATGTCGTCAGCAAACATAAACAAAAACCTTCCCTTAATTAAATCTTTGCACAACCACAATGCTTTGGCGGGGCCGTTAATTTCTGTTTGTTCAACATACTTTACTGGTCTGCCATGAAACTCGCTTCCACAGTAATCTCTTAGCATCTCTCCTTTATATCCGGTTACAATAATAAGTTCTTTAATCGCACTAGGGAAAGCTTCGACAATATGGTCTAGAAGTGGTTTACCAGCGACCTCAACTAAAGGTTTTGGTTTGTTTTCTGTGAGAGGAAGTAATCGCGTTCCCTTTCCAGCTGCTAAAATTACGCATTGCATAGTGTTTTTTATAACACAAAACTCGCCACAAATGTAGCGAGATTTTATTTATACTAGACCTATCACCGAACAAATGATACACTCTTGCTCACAACAATTTTTGTTGTTTTAACTAAATATCGCGGAGTAGAGGAGTGGTACCTCGGGAGGCTCATAACCTCCAGACTCCGGTTCGAGTCCGGACTCCGCAACTAATATTGTAAAAGCCCAACTTTTTGTTGGGCTTTTACAATATTCATTTACAGTGTAAATGTGCGGACTATTTTAGTGTTTGCATTAACCCTCTTATAGTACGGTTAACCGTACTATAAGAGGGGTTGCATTACTTGTTTGAGTTAGTGGTGAAATGAGCTATCCCGATACAAGCATGCGGGGTAAATTCTTGTAAAATAATCGAACAACATTAAAAAGCCGCGCCCTAAAAGGGCGCGGCTTTTTAATGATTACACCTTCCCCAACTCCACAAATACTCGCTGGTATTGATTGATAGTTTCTTGAGCTATCCTTTGTGTTAGTACAAAGTCTGCGCCAGCATGCGCAATCTCATTACGTACTCGATGCGCTCTCCAAGCATCATCCAGACTTCGCAGTTGGTTCGAAGAAGCGCTTTTTAGTTTTTCACCAATGGTATTTCCAGCCAATCCGATTTCACTCAAGGCCTCTTCGAGAAGAATATCGGCCTCGATAATAGCCAAACGCCAATCATTAGGATTGGCTGATTGAATGTGAGTGGTAACATCCTGCCAACGAGAATTATTACTTCCACCCTCATTTATTTGTGAAAACAGTCTTTCTGCGTCCCTTATTGAAGCCTCTTCTTCAGCTTCTAATTGACTCATTCTCTGCATAGCATAAATAGTGCCGAAGATAAAAAACCCCGCGAAAACAAAAGCTATCAACGAAAAAATATTCCAAAAGGAATTAAGAAACGAAACGACCACCATTCCGTCAGGAGCTTCGAATAAAAAAACTCTGAGCGGCGCGAAGACATCGTTAGCCCCCCCTAATACTTGTGGGGCTGATGTGGCGTTAGAAAAAGTTGGTGGCATAATTAGGACAAAGAGGTGTCGTAGACCAATTTGCCTAAGGCAAACAGTCGTGCGTCACCACCGTGTGGTCCCATATATTGTACACCGATAGGGAGTGATTTCCCTTCCCGTTCAACAGTTCCCATAGGAATTGATATAGCCGGAATACCAGTTAAGTTTACCGGCACAGTGAAGATATCTTGGGCATAGACAGAGAGAGGATCAGATAATTCACCGATTTTGAAAGCAGGAGCCGGAGTAGTTGGGGTCATTACCAAATCTACTTTCTTAAATACTCCCGCCAATTCGGCTCGCATCATATTTCGCACTTGTTCAGCTTTTCCATAATAGGCATCAAAATAGCCGGCCGAAAGCACATAGGTACCAAGCAAAATTCGTCTCTTTACTTCAGCTCCAAAGCCCGCGGCCCGGGTCTTCATGTAATCCTCGAGTAAATCTTTTCCTCCCACGTGTAAGCCGTAGCGAACACCATCATAGCGAGCCAAGTTTGAAGACACTTCAGCTGGCATGGAAATGTAGTAAGCAGCTAAGCCCTGTTCGAACAAAGGTAACTCCACATCAACCACACTATGCCCAGCAGCAACCAAGACTTTAATGGTACTTTCAAATTTTTCCATTACATCTTTATCAACCCCAGATTTTAGAAAACCACGTGGTACACCAATTGTATATTTATCTTTGATTGGTACTTCAGGATATGTGTCGTCAGAAATGGTGGTCATGTCCATTTTATCTTTTCCGGCCATCACTTCGTGAAGTAATTGTGCATCGGCCACGCAGTTGGTTAGCGGTCCAGCTTGGTCTAAACTTGAACCCATGGCCATCAGTCCGTAGCGAGAGACCGCACCGTAAGTTGGCTTAAACCCCACCAAACCACAAAAG
>Ga0100378_1005877_pt1 | contig 11182 bp, 7 predicted proteins | sample CryGeymeta201502_FD_81535 | JGI IMG/M metagenome (GOLD analysis project Ga0100378, IMG submission 81535) | Groundwater microbial communities from Crystal Geyser aquifers in Utah, USA - Crystal Geyser metaG 2015-02 | ecosystem: Environmental > Aquatic > Deep subsurface > Groundwater | place: USA...
GGATTGGGGATTGGGGATTGGGGATTGGGCCCAATCCCCAATCCCCAATCCCCAATCCCCATTATAGTTTAATAACATAATCAAGTAACAATTACATTTAATTAAATAAATATTAAAATTAATTTACATTTTATTTAAAAGGAGTTTAATAATAAAATAGTAATAAATTCTTTATTATTCTATTAAATTCTATTATTAATTAGTATCTGATTAATGCTCGTCTCTTCTACTTGGATCTCTCCAATCAATCATTTCAATGTCAAATGCAATATCAGCATTGGGTGGGATAGCACCACCAGCTCCTCTTGAACCATAAGCTAAAGCTGATGGACATATTACTTCAATTCTTTCTCCTTTGCTCATTCTTTCTACAACCATATCCCAACATCTGATAACTTGTCCTTGACCTAAAGTAAATGTGAATGGATCTCCTCTATCTCTACTAGAATCGAATTTTTTTCCGGTTTCAGGGAAAGTTCCGGTATAATGGACTTTTACTTGATTTCCTTTTTGAGGGAATGATTTGCCATCACCTGCAGTAACATGTTTTACTTGAAATTGTTTAACGAATTCTTCATCTTTTGTATCAAGTGAAAATACACTAAGAATAAAACTTGTGAATATGATTAACTTTAGAACTTTCATGTTTTTAATATTAAAAATAAAATTAATTTAATTAAATAACACAAATTAAATAATAACACGTAATAACACTTAATAAAATATTGTAAATAATGTAATTATTAGGTAAGTATTATGTAATTAATATGTTTTTTAGTAAATTACTAACATCATATAAAAAGACTATTTAAGTAAAATTTTATTTTATAAATAATTCTTTATTCTTTATTTATAACTTCATCTCTTTACTTAGTTATTAATTCCTAACATCTCGATATCAAAAGCAATATTCGCATTAGGAGGGATATCTCTACCAGCTCCTCTTGTACCATAAGCTAAATTTGATGGACAAACAACTTTTAATCTTTCTCCTAAGCTCATTTTGGCTACAACCATATCCCAACATTTAATTACTTCTCCAGCGCCGAGTCTAAATGTAAAGGGTTGCCCTCTTGTTCTGCTTGAATCGAAGACTTTTCCTGTTTCAGGGAAAGTACCAGTATAATGTACTTGTACTCTATCTCCTCTTCCTCCAAAAGATTGATTGTCACCTTTTTGTAATTGTTTTACTTGGAACATTGTTTTAAAATCATCTTTTATTTTTAAGTTTAGTCCCAATAGAGAACTTATTAAGCATGATAAAATTGTTAAGTAAATTACAGACTTCATATTATAAATTAATAATTAAGTTGATTATGGTGTTGTAATAAATAATAAGTAATAAATAATATTAATATATAAAATAATATGTAAAATTCTATTACGTAATAATATGTATATGTATTTAAAAGAAAAACGTGTGTAAATGTAAAATAATAATACTTAATTTAATATTACTTAATTTAAGTTAATTATATTTCTACAAATGAGCAATGGCAATAGTATCGGTAGTAATAATAAATTGAATTTTAAAACTAAGAATGAATTAGTAGATTATTACAGAAATATGTATAAAACTATACCTGATTACTTTATAGAAAAAATACAAAAAATAATAACTTTTCTTCGAACAAGTCTATCAGAACAATTAGAACAAGAATATTTTTTTGCATTTACAGGTGGTAAAGACTGCCTAGCTGCTTTAATAATAATTAAACTCTACTATTTTCTTAAACAAAAGATTGATTATACAGTAACAGACAAACTATTATTAAATTTCTTTGCTAATTACAGCATGCTTAAATTGCCTAAGAATTTATTTAAAGTTGCTTACTTTATGAATAATGAAGACTTTGAAGAAGAGGAAGATTACATAATTAACTTTGTAAAAGAGGAGGATTTAGATATATTTTATGTATATTCTGATTTTGTAAAGGGATTGAAATATTTAATAAATAAATATAATATGAGTTATATAATAATGGGAACAAGATCAACAGATTTAAAAAACAATAATGGAGATATCGATATCTACCAATTTTTACATAAGTCTACATATCCCTACCCAGAATTCAAAAGAGTATATCCTGTCTTCCATTTTGATTTAGAAGACGTATGGAGAATAATACTACTATCTAAAGTAAAATACTTAGATTTATACAATCGTGGTTATTCTTCAATTGGAAAAGTTAAAAATTCTAAAGTTAATGAAAACCTAATGTTTAAAAATGAGAGTCTCCCTGCATGGTGTTTGAATAAAGAGTACTCAAATACAGAAAGATCTTATAGATAAGAATGATCTATAAAGCTAATTTATATATTTTATAGTTAATACGTTATGTATAGATTTATTTATAGAATTAACTATGGAATTATGGATTTTATAGCTAATTTTCTTTTATATTATAAATTATGTATAATATAAACTATTAAACAAATGAGAAACAAATGCTATAACAAATGTTAAACAAATGATAAACAAATGCTAAACAAATGAGTAATAGAATATAATATACGATGTAAAAACTTCGACTGACATTATGTATAGATTGATACATAAGCTAATTTTTTTTTATTACTATAATATTAAGATTTGAATATTTTAATAATCATTTACTAAATACGTTAAAAATCTAATATAGCAATAAATCATTGCAAAACAAATTTGTATTTGTTGCTTTCTAAAATAATTATAAATGTTTTTATGGTAACATTATAAATTATTGAATTAATATGAAATAATAAGAAATAATATGAATTATTGATTAAATTACTCATTTAATGATAACATATATTTAATTAATACTTATATTATGAAATTTAATATTATAATATGAGTTTTATCATATTTAATTCGCTTATTAAGCTATAAATCTTAATTCAAATTCTTTACTAATAATTCACTTTTATTCAATTTTTTCTTTAGGTTTTACACAAGTAGCAAGAGCCCTTCCTATTATCCACCATTTCCTTCCTGTATATGGAATTACATAATCTTCTTCTAAATATGTTCTTAGTCTTTTATAACAGGCTGCTCTACTTCTTCTTTGTATTCCTTCTTTTCTTCTTATTAATGCTCGTCTTTTTTTCTCTTTACGAGTTAATGCTTTCTTCTTATGTTTCTTCTTTCCTCTTTTTGCCTTATGATTAAATATTGGTCTGGCATGATGTTTTAATTTTTTAGCAGCCATTCTGACGTCTTTATCATATTGATCTTTAAAAGCTTTAACATCATCCCATAATCTTCCTGTAAATCTACCTTTTGGTTTAACTGGTGCATGTATAACTTGTGAAGTTACTGTTGTTGTAACATGATTATTTGCGTGGTGTCCATGATGATGGTGATGATGATGTTTCTTAGTAACAGATATTACTTTACCTTTAAATGCTGGGAAAAATGTTCTCAATTGTTTTAATAAATCGTAACCGTTATCAGTATCACATGTTATATTTTCAGGTGTTTTTTCTTTCTTTACACCGAATACTCCTGGTGGCCAAGGCCATCTTCGTTCATATTTACTACGCTTTATAGGTCTTTTAGGTGAAAAGTATGCTCTTACTACAGTGCACCCTCGATCGTCATCGTCGTCACTACTACTGCTACTTTGTTGACTTCCCGAAGAAGAAGATCCTGAAGAAGAACTGCTTGATGAACTGCTTGATGAACTACTTGATGAACTACTTGATGAACTACTTGATGAGGACTGTGATGCTCTTGACGACATTGAAGAAGAAGATGATGCTCCTTGATAATCTCTATTTTTACGCCTTAATAATGTTTCTTCTGAATTTAAATTTAAAAAGTTTGTATTCACTAAAAATATCATCATATTAAAGCATAAACAAATTAAAATTAACCTATTTATACACTTCATTTTTTAATTTGTAATTATATATTAAATTATTATTTATGAAATTATAAGAGGTTATATTGAATTTACATAAATTTAATTATATTAATTTATAATATAAACTGATTATTTTTTAAAATAAAAATAAATTTGGAAGAGTAATTAATAATATAAATGAGCCGTTCTAAAAGTCCAGAAAAAGACAGAATAGCTCTACAAAAGTTAAGACTATCACCTTCTAAAAAACTATCAAGTAATAGTAATGAAGTTTCTGTACAGGATTATAATGAATACGATCATCAAAATGGTGACAATGATAGTAACAATAATGATAGCAACGGTAACAAATATATAAAAATTTCTGTTGACTCTGAACGAGAATCAAAAACTAAAGAAAATAAGGCATCTACTAAAGAAGCCTTTAAATCGATTGAAATAAACAAAGAGAAAAAACCAACATATAAATTAAGTGATATTATATATAAACCTGAAACAAATGTAAAGAAAAAATTATCACAGAAATCAACATTGAGAAGTCTTGGCGACTCAACAAAGAAGTTTATTAATGTCATAGATTCCGCGAAAAATCTTGATAAAGGTAAATAATATAAAAATAATTTAAATTTTCAATAAATTAGATGATCATGAGCAAATCGAATATGCAAGCAAAAATGTTGTTTATATTGGTACTCATAATGACGATGATGAACTTTCAATATCACAGAGATTTGACGATAACGCAATTGTTAACATAAATAACATTAATCCAAACAGAAAAGTAAATAACTTTTTGGCAATTCAACCTACATTAGATGATACATTAAATACAGCTCAAAATACTCCTAAGAAGGTTGTAACAGGACATAAATATAAATTATCAATTACAAATAATGAAACTGATGCCCAAATTAAAGTTATTGATACATTAAATTTGAAAGATAATAATAGTATTCAAAATAGTTTTGTAAGTGTTAGTAATATGACCCACGAATTAGCCTTAAATGCTAAAGACGAACAAGAAAGTATTCTATGTAAAATATGCTACGAAGCGGGAAACGAAGATAAACCTATTAGTAAACCTTGTAAATGTCAAGGATCTATGAGATATATTCATCTTGAATGTTTAAAGCACTGGCTTGGAGATAAAAATGTTAAAGAAGTTAAACCATCATGTGAAATATGTAAATACGTGTATAGACTTATATATGATTATGAATATATTTATTCTAGAAAGAAAACAACAGCTATGATGAAAAATTTAGCTTTAGTAATTGTAGTGACAATAGTAGTGTTGGTTTTAATAGATGTATTGATAATGGTATTATTAGGAAGCGTCTCAAGTATGGCTGAAGAAGAAAAACAAAAAATATTACATGTGTTGGTTGGGATATCAGCAGTTATTGTATTCGTTGTATTAATGTCATATTTTCGAGACTTCAGAGAAACATATTACGATAAAATACTCATTGATTGGAAAGTAAAAGACTACGAAATAGGTATGAATACTCTATATATTCTATTAACTAATTATTAAATTATAGGAGATGAAAACTTACCACCACAGGATGAAGATCATATAACAGATAATAATAACGAAGATCCTAATAGAGAACATCAAGATGAAAGTAGTGTAAGTTCAAGGAATTAATTTTATTGAATTATATATTAAAGCGATGTGTAATATTTTATAAAGTTAAGTGAAGTTGCTAATTAAATGTATGATAATTCTGATTGAAGTATATTTTTCTGTAAATATGAAGTAATATGATATACTATAATTAATGAATAGTATTTACTTTATTACATATATTAAAATGAATTTTAGAAATAAGTATAATTAAGTATAAATAAATTTAAATATTTATAAATATTTATAAATAAGTATAAATAAATATAAATAAGTATAAATAAGTATAGTAAGTATAAATAAGTATAAATAATATTCTGTAGAATAAATAATATGATTGTTAAGTAACTAATAAACTAAAACAACAATATAAGTGTAATTAAGTACTAATAATCATATTCATATATAACAATACACAATACTTAATTTTGAATTAATTATTCTATTAATATTAACTGTAATTTAATTATTTACATAAATAATTCAATTATCTGAAAAATAATTCTATAATACTTATATAATATTAAAATATTTCTCTGTTAACAAAAATTTATTTAATTATTAAAATATAAGTAAGCATTGTGTCTATACAATTATAATATAAAATTATGGTAAAGTTGAGTATCACCAAGATTAGCTTAATTGCTTTTATATTTATTACCGTTTTAACTAATGGTTTTTTAAGTAAGTCCCTCCGTGTCCTATTAGACTCAAACGACGCTGTTAATGCTTTCACAAAAGGAATTAAAGTTTTAGACGATGTCGAAGATAAAGCCAGAGATGAAATGAATACAGCCAGAAAGGCCCAATTAGAAGCTGAAATTAAAACAAAATCAGCAAAAGATGCACTAGCCAACTTCGAAAAAAAGTGTGCAAGTGACAGAGAAGAAACAAATAAAAGACTTACAGAAGAAACCAATAAATTTGTAAAAGAAGCTCAAGATAGCTTAAATAGATTTAATTTTGATGTAGTAAAAGAAACTATCAATAAAGACTATGAAAAAAAGAAAGCTGTTCAAGATAGTCATCACAAAGAAATTATGGACGGACTTGATAAATCTGCTAAAGAAGCCTCAAAAAAATCAGTTGATGATATTAGAGCTAAAGCAACTTCAAAAATTGATGAATTAACAAAAAAAGCTGAATTAGCAAAAAAATCATATGAAGCCGAAGCTACTAAATTAAAAAGTTCTCATTCAATTAACAGTGCTGATGTTGAAAAAGTAAAAGCTGATGTAGAGAAAAAAGCCAAAGAAGCAGAAGAAGCTGCAATCAAGGAAGGATATCAAGCAGCTGACAAATTCGAAAATGAAGCTAAAACCGTTGCAATTCAAGATGAAGCAACTAGAAACCCTTTAATTGCAGCCCAAAATAAAGAAGTTAATAAATTAAAAAACGAACTTGATGCTGCCAATCTTGATTTAGTTAAAAAGAAACAAAATAAAAGTAAAGACCCTCAAGCATATGATGATGCAAAAGAAGTAAGCAAAGATGCTACTAAAGCATGGTTAAAAGCTAAAGAAGCTCTTTCTAATTTATATGATATGACTCCAGAAAACGAAAAAAAACAAAAAGATTTAAAAGCCCAAGCTCAACAAGCTATCGTTGATGGTAAAGCTAAAGGAGCTGCTGCCGCCAAAAAAATCAGAGATGATGCTGCTGAACAATTAAAAAAAGCTGAGTCAAATCTTAAAGCAAGTGGAAGTGAATTACAAAAATTATCTGATGCTGAAACACTTAGACTACAAGAATTAGCTAATTCTATCAAAGAAAGACAAGACGAAATTGTTGAAGGAGAAAAACAATCTGACAAAGTTGAAAGAGACTTCAAAAATAAAGTTTTAGAACAAATTGCCACTGAGAAAAAACAATTATCAGACAAAAGAGATACTGACATCGCAAAAGCTAAAATTGACTGCGAAAAAAACAAAAAAGATAACGAAGTAGCAATCAAAAACGCACAAGATAACCTTAAAAACAAAATCGAAGCTGCAAAAGGAGATTGTGACAAACAAAGAAAACCATTCGATGATGAAATTAAAGCTAAACAAACTGTCGAAGATAAATTAAGAAAAGTTGCCGATGACTTAGAAGAAAAAATGAGAAAAGCAAGAAAAAAAGCTATTATTGATGCTTTCGAATCTGTTAAAGATGCTCTCGAAGATCAAGCTAACAAATTAGCTGATGCCGGTAAACAAGCTTTATTAAATGGAGCTACATCCGCTGCTGAAGCCGCCAAAAAAATGAAAGACAAAATTGAAGAAGACTTAAAAAAACTAGGAGACAAAATTAAAAACGCTGGAACTAACAGTGCTAAAGAAGTTAAAGAAGTTTTCGAAAATGTATCTGACGAAGCTAAAAAAGTTGCTGATGCTGCTAAAGGAGTTGCTCAAGGAGTTGCATCTGAAATCGCAAAAAAAGTTGAAGAAATTAAACAAGCCGCCATCAAAGCCGCTGCTGCTGCCGCTAAATTAATCGAAGACGGTTTAAAAAATATTGCTGACGAACTTAAACAAGCTAAAGATGATGCCTTAGCCAAAGCTAAAGCCGCCGCTGATGCAGTTAAGAACACAGCTGAAAATCTTGCTAAAGAAGCTGCAAACCAAGCCGACAAAGTTGCTGAAAAATTAAAAAAAATTAAAGACGCTTGTGATGCTAAAGCTAAAGAACTTACCGATGCTGCATTAGTAAAAGCTCATCAAATTAAAGATCAAATGAAAGCTGATATGGACAAAGCTGCTGAAGCAGCTGTTAGATTTGGAAAACATCCTCCATTTTGCGTAACAGTTTACACTGATGTTAACTATAAAGGAAGAGAATATAGAATTTGTGGAGGTCACAACAATTTTAGTGGTATTGGAAAAAACGATGTAGTTTCATCATGTAAAGTAGGTGTTAATACAAGAGCTGATTTTTATGAAAATGTCGATTACGGTGGTAGAAAAATCTCTGTTACCGGAGATGTTCCTAACTTTGCTGCTCTTAATTTTAACGATGTTGCTTCATCAGTCAGGATTGAAAATATTTTCTTAGCCGCTACTGAAAAAGCCGTAGAAGAAGCCATCGAAGCTGGAAAGAAAGCAGTACAAGACGCAATTGAAGAAGCTAAAGCACTTTCAAATAAAGTTAAAGAAACCGCTGAGGATACTTGGGAAGAAACTAAGAGATTAGCTGAAAAAACTAAAGACGGAATTATTAACGGAGCTAAAGCTGCTGAAGAAAAATGTAAACAAATCGCAGCTAAAGTTAAAACTGCAGTTGATGATGCAGCTAAATCTACTTATAATGGAATTAAGGATGCAGCTAAAAGAACAGCAGATTTTGCAGAACAAGCCGCTTCTGAAATCGGAGGAAAATTCAAAGAAGTCGGAGATGGAATTAAAAAAACAGCTGAGGATATCGGAAAAGCTTCAACCAAATTTAAAAATGACTGTGAAGACAAAGTAAAAGGAGCTGCTAATGCAATTGCCAATGGTTTTACTAGTATTAAAAAAGATGCCCAAGAAAATATTAAAAAATTCACAAATGATTGTAAAGATTCAGCCAAAAAAGTTACTGATGCTATTAAAGAAAAATGGGATGACTTCATTAATAAAGCAGAAGCCGCAGCAAAAGCATTCGCCGAAGCTGCAAGAGTTGCCGCCGAAGCTGCCAAAAAGAAATTATTAGATGAAATCAATAACGCAAAAGAAGCTGTTAAAAAAGCAAAAGAGTATGCTGACGCAAAAGCCGCAGCTGCTAAAAAATTCATTGAAGACACTGCCAATAAAGCTGCTGCTGAAGCCGCAGCTGCCGCACAAAAAGTAAAAGACGGAATTATTAAAATTAAAGAAGACACCCAAAGAAAACTTAAAGAAGCCGCCGCCGCAGCTGCAGAGACCGCAAGAAAACTCAAAGAGGGATTAAAAAATGAAATGGAAGCCTTAGCTGCCTCAGCCCAAAGAAATCTTGATGTCCCACCTTTCTGTGTAAGAATCTATGAACATTTTAATTATCAAGGATGGACTGCATTAATTTGTGGTGGACACAATAACTTCCTTAATATTGGAAAGAATGATTCAGTTTCATCATGTAAAGTAGGTGCTGGAACTAGAGCCGACTTTTTCGAACATACCGAATATGGTGGAAGAAAATTATCAGTCACTGGAGATGTTAGTAACTTTACTAATTTAGGATTTAATGATATTGCTTCATCAGTCAGAATTGAAAATTTACTATTAGCTGCAGTTGAGAAAAAAATTGAAGACGCTATTAATGCTGGTATTGATCTTGCAAATAAAATCAAAGAAAAAGGAGAAGAAGCTGCCAAAAAGATTAAAGATGAAGTTGAAGATGCATGGGAAGAAACACAAAGAGCAGCAAATAGAGTAAAAGACGGATTAGTTAACGGAGCCAAAGCTGCTGAAGATGCATTTAAAAATGCTGCAAATAAAGCTAAAGAAACAGCCACTAATGCTGCTAAATCTACTTTAGAAGGAATTAAAAACGTTGCTGATGACTGCAAAGACTTTGCTAATGATGCCGGAAAAGAAATCGAAAAGAAATTCAACGAAGTTGCAGATGGAGCTAAAAGAACTATTGATGCTGTAGGTAACGCAACTAAAAAATTCAAAGATGACTGTGAAAGTAAAATTAAAGATGCTGCAAATTCCGTAGCAAATGAGATCAACAATGCTAGAAAAGAAGCTGCAGAAAACATTAAAAACTTCGGAAACGACTGTAAAAAAGTTGCTGTAGACGTTGCTCAAAATATTAAAAAAGGATGGGAAGACTTAACAAGAAAAGCTCAAGAATTAGCAGAAAAAGCCAAAGCCGAAGCTGAAAAAGCAGCAAAAGCTATTGCCGATGCTATTGCAGAAAAAGCTAGACAAGCCAAAGAATTAGCTGAAAAAATTGCTAAGGAAGCTGCAGAAAAAGCAAGACAAGCCAAAGAATTAGCTGAAAAAATTGCTAGAGAAACTGCAGAAAAAGCAAGACAAGTCAAAGAAGCTGCTGAAAAACTTGCCAAAGCCGCTGCTGAAAAAGCAAAAGAAATTGCCGAAGCTGCTGCTAGAAAAGCTGAGGAAACTGCTAGAGCCATAGCCGAAGCCGCTAAAAAAGCAAAAGAAGAATTAGAAAGAAAAGTCAGAGAAGCCGCAGAAGCTGCAGCAAGAAAAGCCAGGGAAGTTGCAGAAGCATTAGCAAGAGCCAAACAAGAAGCAGAACAAAAAGCTAAAGAAATGGCCGCTGCCGCTGCCAGGGCTGTTGAAGAAAAAGCAAGACAAGTTAAAGAAGCCGCTGAAAAAGCCGCCGCCGCTGCAAAATCAGCTGCTAGATCAGTTGCAAAAGGAGTATGTATTGCCGGATGTCATGGTCTATATTGGTGGAGTAGTTCAAGAAGAAATTCATGTTGTGATTCGTGTGTTAGAAATTGGAGTAGATAAAACGTTAATATATTTCAATTAAGTTAAAGATTATTATAATATTACTTATTTCTTTTTAATAATATATATTAATATTATTAATTTAACTAGTATATAATTAATAATACATTATAATTAATAGATAAAGTTTACTATTTGTATGAATTATTACTTGAGTGGGGATTGGGGATTGGGGATTGGGGATTGGGCCCAATCCCCAATCCCCAATCCCCAATCCCCACAATATATGATAAATTATATATTATAAAAGTTGTAATATTAAAAATCATAAGCTATTATAC
>Ga0100378_1005878_pt1 | contig 11182 bp, 5 predicted proteins | sample CryGeymeta201502_FD_81535 | JGI IMG/M metagenome (GOLD analysis project Ga0100378, IMG submission 81535) | Groundwater microbial communities from Crystal Geyser aquifers in Utah, USA - Crystal Geyser metaG 2015-02 | ecosystem: Environmental > Aquatic > Deep subsurface > Groundwater | place: USA...
AAAATTAAATATGGGGATTGGGGATTGGGGATTGGGGATTGGGCCCAATCCCCAATCCCCAATCCCCAATCCCCAAAAATATTTAATATTATTAAAGTTTAAATATTAAGTTTTTCTAATATTTATAAAAACAAATTATTTTTAAGTTAATATTATAGAAATTATTTTGAGATAATTTTATATTTTCTTATATATTCATTCATTATTATAACTTTTTAATTGATGAATAATTTATATAAATAAAACAACATATATTAAATAATTTACATAACTTAATTTTCTATACATAATAAGATAAAAATATATAATAATAATATTATAATAATATTATATTATTATAATATTATTATAATAATATTATATTACAAAATAAACAGCTAATATTATTATAATTTGTTATATTATTTTTAATTTTCTTAAACTATTATTCTATATCAAGGTAAAGCTATTTATCATTTCAATTTAGGATTTTTACTTTTAACATTTGGAGTATTTTCTTCGATACAACTATTTTTTAATTAATTAAAATGGCTATATTTACCTTTTATTACAGCTATCTGAGCAATTAGTATAACACATAACTTGGTGATCATTACATTTAGTTAAGCATAGGTCTAAACAAACTGTAGCGCACTCTGTAACTGAATGAGACACAACTCCTTGTTCACAACTATCTCCAGTAAATCCTGGTAAGCAGAAACATTTCCCTTCAAAACAATTTCCTCTTTCTAATTTAATTATTATAAATAAAACTTACTATTGCAATCGTTTTTACAAACTTTTAATGAGCAATCTTCCCCAATATAATTTAAATCACATAAGCATTCACCAGAAAAAGTGCATTTTCCATGTTTAGAGCAGTTATTCTTACATTTTTTCTTTTCGCACATTGATCCATCATAACTACTATTACAATTGCATTTTCCACTAGTATAATCACAAGTTCCATTATTGTTACAGTCTTGAGGACATTTTATATTACCACAATCTTCTCCGAAAAAACCAATTTTGCATCTGCATTTTCCAGATTCTAAGCAATCTCCATTATTTGAACAATCTTTAGGGCATTTTTTCTTTTCGCATGCAGTACCTTCATAATATTTCATACAAAGACATTCTCCGTTATTACATAACCCACGATTATTACATCCATTTATACATTTTTTTCTATTACATGCTGATCCTGTATATCCTTCATTACATTGGCAAAATCCTTCTAAGCATTTTCCATGACTTCCGCAGTCAAAAACACATTTTCTTGTTGAACAGTCTAAGCCTTCATAACCTGCATCGCAAAAACATGTTCCATCTACACACTGGCCATTTCCTCTACAGTCATTAGGACATTTCTTTTCAGAACAATCATCAGATTGAAAACCTGCATTACAGAAGCACATTCCATCCTTACATTGCCCTTGACCAGAGCAATTATTAGGGCAACGTTTAACTCCACAATCAACTCCATCCCATTCTTCTTTGCAAATACAAACACCTTTAATACATTGTCCATTATCTGAACAGCTGTTTGGGCATGCTGCGATACTACAGTCATCACCAGTTAATCCAACAGGGCATACACATTTTGGAGAATCACCACTTCTATCACATATTCCGACTTGGGAACATTTATTTAAGCATGATACTAGAGAACAATCATTTCCTTCATATCCAGGTTCACAAATACATTTATTAAATGAATCACACACGCCTTTACTTGAGCAATTGTTAGGACATGTTTTGCTACTGCAGTCTATACCTTCAAAGCCTGGTTCACAGTGACATGTTCCTTTGAAGCAAAATCCATGATTAGAACAAGAATTAGGGCATGTTAAATATTCGCAGCTTGGCCCAGTATATCCATTCTTGCAAAAACATGTTCCATTATTGCAATATCCAACTGAATTACAATCGTCCATACAAGAAATTTGTGCACAATCAAGACCTGTAAATCCAGAGAAACATTTACAGGTTTTTGAATTTTGATCACATGTACCATGATTACTACAGTTATTTGGGCAAATTTTAGTTGAACAGTCATCACCTGACCAACCTGGAGAGCAAGCACATTTTCCATTTATACAAGACCCTTTAAAGTTACATTCATTCTTGCATAATTCTATACTACAATCCATTCCTAAAAATCCTGCTTGACAATGACATGTTCCATTTTTACATATTCCTTTTCCATTACAGTTATTAGGACATCTTTTTGTACTACAATCTGCTCCTTCGAACCCGTCTGAACAAATACATTTATTTTTTTCACAAGCACCGTTTCCACTACAGGCATTTGGGCAATATTGTTCGGAACAATCTAAGCTTCTAAACCCAAAATCACATTGACATTCACCTTTCATGCATTTTCCATTATAAGAACATGCATTTGGACAAGTTTTTTCTTGGCATGAATCTCCTCTAAATCCAGGAAGGCATAAGCAATTTCCATTTTTGCAAATTCCTCTATTATTACAATCATTTAAACATTTCTTTACGCTGCAGTCTAATCCTGCAAAACCTGGGTTACATTGACAAAAGGTTTTCAAGCATTTTCCATTCCCAGAGCATCCATTTGGACAAACTTTAATTGTGCAGTCTTCACCTTCCCATCCACTTTCACATTGACATTTCCCATTTATACATCTTCCATTTCCTGCACAATCTTTAGGACATTTAAAAAATTGACAAGTATCTCCTGAAAATAGTGGTGAGCAGTGACATACACCATTTTTACAAATACCATGATTATTGCAATCTTCTTTACATTTCTTGAATGAACAATCAATACCAGTATACTCTGATCTACATTCACATGAATTTGTTACTTGATTGCAATCTCCATTAAATGAACAACTATTAGGACAAACCTTTTTACTACAATCAATTCCTGTAAATCCTGGTTCGCAGATACAAAATCCATCTAAACATTTTCCATTGTAACTGCATTCTTTGGGACATGAAGGAACTGAACAATCTTTTCCTGTCCAACCAGTGGGGCAATAACATTTACCAAGTTTGCATATTCCATTATTAGCACATGAACCTTCGCAATCCTTATCTTCACAAGAAATTCCTGAATATCCTTGTTCACAAACACATTTATTTTCAAGGCATTTTCCATTATTATTGCAATTATTTGGGCAATATGATGCAGAACAATCTTCACCTTTAAATCCTAAAAAACATTCACATACACTTAATTTATTGCAAATACCATTATTACTACATTGATTTACACAATCTTGTTCTTCGCATGCCTGCCCTGAAAATCCTGGTTTGCAGTAGCAAACTCCATTCACACACTCTCCATTTTTAGAACATTCTTGAGGACAACTTTTTATAGTACAGTCTACTCCTGTAAAACCTTTATAGCATTCACACTGATTTTTTTCACATGTTCCTTTGTTATTACAATTATTAGGGCAAAATGTTTGTCCGCAATCATCTCCAGTAAAACCTGCTTTACAAATGCATTTTCCATTTTCTGAACATTCACCATTGTTGTTACAATTATTAGGACATATTTTTTTATCACAAAACTCCCCAGTGAATTTATTTGTTTCACATAAACATACTCCGTCTTTACAAATTCCATTATCATGACAATTATATTTGCATTTTTTTTCATCACATGCTGCACCTGTCCAACCTTCGTCGCATAAAACATTTCCATCTTTAAGAATTACTCCATGAATGACAAATCTTATTTTGCAATCTTTTCCTTTAAAGCCTGCCTCACATGAGCATAATCCGTTTAAGCAAAGACCATTTCCATTACAATCATCAGGGCAACCTGGTAAGTTGCAATAAGGTCCTGTGAATAATTGATGGCAATGACATTTTCCATCATGACAAACACCATGATGTGAGCATTCTAGTAGACATGGTTTTTCATCACATGCTGCACCTGCCCATCCAGGGTCACATAGAACAGTTCCATCTGCTAGAATTTTTCCATGAATTACAAATCTTTGATTACAATCTGGTCCTTTGAATCCTTTATCACAGAAACAAGATCCATCAATACATCTTCCGTTATTATTGCAATCATTTTGACAAGATACTTTTTCACAATACTTTCCAGTAAATCCTTCGTGACATATACAAATTCCAGTAATACAATCTCCCTTTCCATGACAATCATTTAAGCAAATTTTTGTGTTGCAACTTTTACCAGTCCAACCTACATCACAAATAATAACTCCATTTATAATTTTTCCATGGATAATATTTATGTCTTTACAAGTCTCTCCTTTCCAACCTTCGTAACATTGACATTGTCCTTGATCACTGCAAGTTCCATTATAGTTGCAAAGATCTTTACATTGTTTAAACTGGCATTTATCACCAGTAAATCCTTGGTTACAGAAGCATATTCCATTTTTACAAACTCCATGATCGAAGCAATTACAATCGCATTTCTTCTCATTGCAAGTAATACCTATCCACCCTTCATCACAAACAACCTTCCCATTAATATATTTTCCGTGGTAAACTAACCTATTTTTACAAGTTTCACCTGTCCATTCGTTTGTACACTGACATTCTCCCATTTCATTGCACTTTCCATTTCCATTACAATTTTCTTTACAAGTTTTGAGCTCACAAAAGTCTCCTTTCCAACCATCTTGACATAAACAATCCCCTTCATTGCAAAGTCCTCTTTGTAAACAATTTTCTTTACAGGCTTTAATATCACATGCTTGACCGATCCATCCTGGATAGCATTTGCAAATTCCATTTTCACAAAATCCATGTTTTACTGTTCTTTTATCACAAAATTTCCCTGAGAAACCACTATCACATTTACAAACTCCATTGTTACATATACCATTTCCAAAGCATTCATTATAGCATCTTTTTATATTACAGGAATCTCCAGTAAATTTCGGTGAACAAGCACATTGTCCTTTTACACATACCCCATTAGTTTTTCCATTACAGTTTTCTGGGCATTCTTTTTCATCACAGAAAAATCCTGTCCATCCTTTATCACATATGCATTGTTCTTTTGTTCCTTTTAAAAGTTTACTTTCACAGACTAATTCTTCTATTTCAGTTTTAATTATTTTTTGTATATTTTTATTTTTGAGTAATTCTATATAAGAACATTTTCCATGTAATACTTCTCTTCTATCACAGTTTTCATCTTTCCATCCTTTTCCACATTTACACTTTCCATTAACACATACTCCATTTCCATTACAATCTGATAAGCATGCTTTAATTTGGCAAGATTCACCCGTCCATCCTGGTTGACAATAACAATGACCTTTTTTACATAGCCCCCTTTCTGAACATCCGTTAGGACATACTTTATCATCGCACCCTATTCCAAACCAGTCATCTTTACATTGACATACTCCTTCCTTTGAGCAAACTCCGTTTCCGTTACAATTATTAGGACAATATCTTATAGAACAATCATTACCTCTCCACCCTTCTTCACACTCACATTTTCCATTTTCATTGCATTTTCCTTTAAAAGAACATTCATTTTTGCATTGTTTAAATTCACAAACTTTTCCACTATAGCCAGATTTACATTTACAACATCCATCTACGCAGAGACCATTATTAGAACAGTTAAAATCACATTTTTTGAAGTCACAACTTTCACCAGACCATCCTTCAAAGCATTCACATTTACCATCTTTGCAAAATCCATGTTTAGAACAATTCTTTGGGCAGATTTTTTTACTACAATCATCGCCTTCCCAAAATTCATCACATTTACATAATCCAGAATCAGTATTACATATTCCATGGTCATTACAATTTTTCGGACAATGTTTGTTTTCACATGATAATCCATAAAATGGAAGATAGCACTCGCATTTACCAGTTTTACAATCGCAATGCCCATGTTTGTTACAATTATCAGGACATTCTTTTAAAGAGCAGTCTTCACCAAACCAATTTCCAATACATATACACTTGTGATTTTTGCAATGACCATTTCCACTACAATCATTGAGGCATTCTTCTTCTTCACAGTGAGGACCTTTAAATCCTGGTTTACAGATACATTCATTGTTTAAACAATATCCTCCGTTTAGGCAAGTTTTTTTACATTTAGGAATTCCACAGTCAACCCCTTGCCAGTCATTCTCACAAATACACATATTATTTTTGCAAACTCCATGACCACTACACTTATTAGGACATTCCTATATTGATTTTTAATAGTTTAGATTTAACCAGTTAATTACATATTTCTCGCAGTGTATACCAGTAAAGCCAATTTTACATACGCATCTACCATCAATACATCTTGATCTTTCATTACATGGTTCAATACAAGTTGGTTTGCTGCAGTCTTTCCCAGTCCATCCAATTTCGCAGATACATCCATTAGACGTACATTGCCCGTGTCCTGAACATTTATTAACACATGAATTATTTTCGCATTTTTCTCCAGTATAAGGAAATATACATACACATTTTCCAGCCTTAAGTTATTATTAAAAATTTACTTCGCAATTCCCGTGGTTGTTGCAATTATCTGGACAATTTTGTTGAGAACAATCTTCTCCGAAAAAACCAGGGTCACAAACACACTTTCCATCAATGCATTCACCATGAAAACTGCAGTTATTTAAACATTTTTCTAAAAATTATTTTACTATATTACTTGTTACTGTTGAGATAGAGCAATCGAAATAATCAAAACCTTCATCACAGACACATGTTCCTGCTCTGCAAGTTCCTTGACCAGAACATTTATTCATAGCTTCACAACCAGTCCCTCTTTCTTCTGATGAAACTTCCATAAATTTTGGTGAGGAGAAAGACTGATTATTTAATTCAAATTTTTTTTCAGCTAAGTAACCAATGAGTTGTTCAATTTCAGGTTCACTAAGTTTTCCTAGACTTGAATAATTTGATAGTTTTGAACTGTTTGTAAAGAAAATTAGTATAGTAATTAAAAACAAAAAACATTTGACCATCATTTTCAAATAAAAATTACATAATATTTTCATTAAATTATTTATATTAAATGAAGTAAATACATAATTTTGATAATAGAAAATATAAACTAAATAATTTAATATTATAATTTCTTTATAAATAATTATTATAATATAAATGAATTTTAATGATTTTGATGATGATCATTTTACATTTGATATGATTAACAGAGAACCTGAGTTTAAAGCTGCCCAAAAAAATGAAACTCTTGCCATAAATCCAATAGGAGATAAAAAAATAAATTTATTTAGCAATGGAAAAAGTAGACTAGGAAAGAAAAAAGGAAAGTTAATTTTAAGAAAAAAAAAAGAAAAATGCAGTAAGAAATAAAATATATTAATTTAAGAAAGAAATGAACCTAGGACATATATTTGTCATCATCCATCTTGTGCAAAAATGTTCGGAGATCGAAATTCGTATAGAAAACATTTAATTACCCATGGAGAGAAACAGGTATTAGATTTTAGGGTAATAATATATTTATAGTTTATTTGCCAATATGAAAACTGTGGAAAGAAATTCTTAGATAATTCAAAATTAAAAAGACATATGTTAGTTCACACTGTAATAAATAAATTAATTATTAAAGGGAGAAAAACCTTACAAATGTGAACTTTGTAATAAAAAATTCTCTTTGGATTTTAATCTTAGAACTCACTTAAGAATACATACTGGAGAGAAGCCATATGTATGTTCAGCTGAAGGTTGCTATAAACGCTTTAGTCAATCATCAAATCTTTCTGCACATGAAAAGACTCATTTTATGCCTAAAGAATCAAGAAATGAAGATTCTATAATTGTATGTTCTTATTATACTCTAATTTTAAATTTAAAAATTTAAAAGGAATCAAAACCAGCAAGCAAAAAGAAAATTTTTAAAGTGTTAAGAGCTGCAACTTATACAAGCCATATTTTAGAAGGGTTTGATATTCCAGTTAATCTTAGTGTGGTTCAGAGTTATACTCATTCTAAATTCAAACCTATTGTAATCGTTAATGATAATCATGAAGACGATGATGATAGCAATCAAGATTTGAATATTCACTCAAGGAATAATATATCAGTTAATGATAATAGAATAGTTTTAAATATTAATAGCATTACAAATGAAGATATGCGATTTATAGGGAAGGAAAATTGTCCTACATCAGCTAATGATTATAATAATTATAATTTAACTAATAATATAAAGAATGAGTTTAATCAAACTAATAATTGCATTGAATTAGACGAAAAAAACAGAATAAATAACTCATATTCTATACAAAATGAAAAGTTGGATTTTATAGATGAGTTTATTCTACAATACCCAATTCCATATTATTTAACTAAAGATTACATCTCAAAGAATTTTAATGACATTACTAACTTTAGTAAATAATATTATTTGATATGACTTTAATAATAAATATAATTATATAGAGAAGTTATTAAACTACTTAATTATGCATATTGTTAAAATATAAAAGTTTTAATAAATATATTTAATTAAATTAAAAACTAATAAATAATTATTTTAAATAATATAATAACATACCTACGGAATGAATACCAAACTTAAATCAAAACTTTATTGTCATGTAGAAATTAATTCAAATATGAATAATACAGAGAATAAACGTAAAGGTGAAGATATAAAATCTAATGTTTTATTAAGTAAATATAATTTAAAACAAAAAATAAATAATGTTCAAGATAATTTAGATATATTTGATATACCTCAAGAAAATAATATAGCAATTCTAAAGGAAAAACCAGAATCGAAAAATAGTATTAATGAACATTTAAATGAATCAGATATAGTTCTTAAAACTAAAATATCTACTTTGATAGATTATCAAAAATATGAGAATATAATCGATTCTTTAGAAAATTTGGAAAATGGAAATAATAAATCAAATGATGATAATATTGATGACTTAAAGTTTATAAAAAATCTCAATAAATTGAATAGGGAGAATTATGATAATAATAACAATGATAATAATAATAAAAAATTAAACGAATCTTTTATTAGAGATATATCAAATAATTTGATAGAAAATAAAGACATCTGCTATAAACAAAAAATATTCGGAAATGGAACAACTTCAAATAACTATCAAAATTTTAATAATTTAACTAACTATAATCACAATACAAAAGATACACCAGGCTTTGGAGTTTTAAACAATGATAAAATAATAAATATAAAAACAAGAGCTGACAATATCAATAATTTTAATAGCAATGATTTAAACTCTTTAAATGATTTTAACAAATTCAATCAAGAATTAAAGAGGGATCATCAAAAAGAGGCTTTTTCTGAAGATTTAGATAATGTATTTGAAATAGACCTAAGAGATTTTAAAAACGGAAGTAGAATGCCTAAGAATTTATTTTCAACCATTAAAGAAAATGATCATGAATTAATTAATAATTTTTTAGATCCTTTAGATCAGCCACAAGTACAATATAATAATCAAAATGAAGATGAAAATTTTAATTATAAAGAAGATGAAAGTGTTAATATTAACATTCTAAATCCTGATATAAATCCTCTTGAATCTCCCATAATAAGAAAAAAATCTCCTAAAATTACCAATATTAAAAGTTATAAAGAAAATAAAAATAAATACTTGACATTAAGTCAACTTGAAGGAATAACTAGAACAAAAGAAGATAATAATATAATTACAGATAATTCTAATGATACCAATAGAAATAGTTACAATATAAATGATAGACAAGACTTATTTAACGAGTTTCAAGAAATGAAAAAGCAAAGTATGAAAGACGAAAATTTCGAATTTGATATGCTAGTAATTAAGGATGATGATACTGAGCAAGAAATTGAGAACTTTATGGAGAGTAATTCAACAAGAAGGACTAGTAAAAGTAATTCTGTACGTAATCCTAAAACAGACAAGCGTTTTTTAGAAAAATTTAGCCTTGATTCAAATGTAAACTCAAAATCAAATAGAAAAGAAACAATCATAAATAAACTAAATAATAACCAAAATAAGTTGTTCAGTATTAATGAGTTAGAAAAAAGTAATTATTATGATGATGAGTCAGTTTATCCAAAAATTAACACAAAAAATAGTAAAAGTAACACTAGAAGTAGTTTTCAGACAAAGATTATTCAAGAAAATTCTTCAGCCAAGGAACTTAAAACTTTTAAACATCAGTTGTCACCGGGAGAGACTAAAATTTCAAATGTTCAATCTAATATAAATTTAAATAGTGGTTTCAAAAAAGGCAACGAAGAAAATGAAAAATCTAAAACAATATCTAAAAGTGAAATAAAAGAACCCGTTTCTAATACTGCTAAAAGTAGTATAAAATCATATAATAACAATATAGACATAATTAAAAAGAAAAATAATGTCAATAATACTAATCATATAATACATAATAAAGTTAATTCTCAAAATGGAAGTTGTGAAGATTCAAGTAATTTAATAACAGAAAAAGAATCTTCAGTAATATCTACTATAAAAAGTCAAATAGATATAAATAATAAGTTAATAGAATACCCTAATAAATCTATTCTTTCATCTAATGAAAAAGATGGAATACCTACACTTAATGAAGTAAAAGAGCAATTAGTAAATCATGATAATTTAGGCACCCTTAATAATCAAATTAATGATAAAAGCATAAACTCTTCACATAGCAATACAAAATCTATAAAATCTAATTCAGTTAATAAATATAAATTAAAAGAACTAAACGTCTATTTTAATAATAAAGATATAAAAGACACTTTAAAAACAAAGACTATTTCAAAATTAGAAATAATAGAAAAGGAAAATCCTAAAAATAGTGATAGTAAAGAGTATAAGAATAATAATGAAAATATGGAAGAAGATAACATTAGTAATTTTAGCGCATATAAGGATATCAATTGTAACTATAACGAAAATGATAATAAACAAGAGAAAAACGAAGTGATAGTAGAGAGAAAAATGAGTAATAATAGCAAAGAAAAACATGATAACTATAACTACGATAACTATTCTAATGATGGTAAATTCGAATCTAAAACAAACTCAAAAGGTGTTTCAGAAGAAAAGAATGAAAAATCCTTATCAAATTCAAATATAAAATTAGACCTTAATGTAAATAACTCAAATACATTATTATTAAAAACAAAAAAATTATCAGACTATCAAGAGAATGAAACTCCGACGGCAAAGGATAACTTTATAGAAATGAATATTAACACAAC
>Ga0100378_1005883_pt1 | contig 11179 bp, 14 predicted proteins | sample CryGeymeta201502_FD_81535 | JGI IMG/M metagenome (GOLD analysis project Ga0100378, IMG submission 81535) | Groundwater microbial communities from Crystal Geyser aquifers in Utah, USA - Crystal Geyser metaG 2015-02 | ecosystem: Environmental > Aquatic > Deep subsurface > Groundwater | place: USA...
AATTTAAAGTTATTAAATTATATTGCGAACTATTAAGTTTTTGACATCCATCAAAATCACCTAGTTGACTTAAATAACCCGAATAAAGTGCATATTTTGTTAACACATCTTGATACTCAGGTGGAATAGGAGTATTATTAAAGATATATGCCAGTAAAATTCCTGTTTTTAATTCACATTCCAAATCCCTAGAAGAGTTCTTTAAAGTTTGATTATTACTAATGAATATGTTTAAATTGTTATCAAATTTTGATATGGAAAATACTAATTGAAAAGTAGTAAGAATTAAACATAAACAATATGTAAAGTTAAATTTATTAATCTCTTTCATTTAATTAATAGTAAATTTAATAAATAATATAGTATATAATATTCTAATTTAATATTTGATTTAATTATATAAAACTTATTTATTATTAAAGAATAGGAATATCTTTATTTTTGCTGTTTGGATTATTACTAGAAAAATTTAGAAAACTATGAATATTTATAATAATTAGACTATATAATATTCAGTTTAATAAACTAAAGAAAATATATAGTATTATATATTAATAAATTTATTAGAAAGAAATATAAGAATTAATTAATTTATAATTTCTCTAAAAAACTTAATCATTTCTTGTTAGTAATATATTATTATATTTCATAATTAAAAAATGAAGATTTATATTATCCTCTTAGCAATTCTTAATTTCATCACAAGCAGACATTTAAATAGTAATAAGCACCTTAAGGGTGATATTTTATTTAATTGCCAAACTCATTGTTCATTTGATAACGCAACTCATCGTTGTGAGCCTCACTTTTTAGAATACTGCTTATATCCTAATATGACCCAGTGTGCACTTCACAGAGCTATATGTAAATATAGAAATGGAGCATGTACAAGAAAATTGAATAAATGCGATAGATTATGTCTTCACGGTGGTCACGCAGATGTTTGTATCCCCCGATAAAAGAGAAACGAGAGAATAGAATAAACGAAGAATTTTAAATAAGTAACTATTTACTATTTCCTATTATTTTAATTTAACTTCTTTCATATTTTTAGAATAATTAGTAAGTAATACTTAATAAATATTATAATTCTTTACTTATTATATTAATTAATTTAACATATTTATTCCTTAATATAGTATTTATTAAGAGAATTTATTAATATTAACATTAAAGTCTTTTTAATATATGTTTTAACTATTGAACAATTTATATTAAAAATCATATTAATAATATTACAAACTCTTATCTTATAATTATCAAAATATTTTAACTTACTAATATATATTATTCATAAAAGATTATATAAAATTATTAACTCTTTACAATATCAACCTTTTAATAAAAATATTAATTAATAAATAATTTTTAAAAAAGAAATGAGAAAACTAGTAAGAAGCAATTCTGATACAAATTTTTTCACTGACAACAAAAACATGCTAGAAACTATGAATGATAACTTAATAAGATTAAAAAAAGGAATAAAAAAAGAACGATATGCATCTATGTGTCAAGGTATTTAAACTGAACATATTTTAACATAAATCTAATTATTTATTTAACAGAAACCTATAACGAAGAAAGCACAATCCATATTGACGAAGAAAGTATCGTCAAAGGGACTTGGGATATTGAAAAAAAGATATTAAAAAAGCATTTGATAGAAATATTCAAATTTAAAATTGCTTTTGATTCATTTAACTACTTCAAATATTTTAAAAACTCCAAATCACATGTAACAATAAAACTTATAATTTTTAAAACTTACAACATTAAAATTATAATCGTTAGAAAAACAACATATGTGAAACATTAAAAACAATAATATTCAAAAAGGAAAGCCAACTAAAAAATCTGAAGAACGAAGGCATTTCAATTTTAATTAAAAAGTTACTTAGTCTACTTGATAACCTAATTAAGATGAATTCAGAACAAATTCTATTTAAGACTAAAACAGAAATATTCGAGAACTATGAAGAAATTATGTCAAAAATACATCTATTCTTACTTGAAAACAAAAATGTATATGACCCAATCGTAAAATCTTATCTTTTTATGGACTATATTTGTGCGATTATACATGATATTCTTTCTAATATACAATTTCTTTACGACAGTTATATTTCCCTCAACAAATCTATATTAAAGATGTTATATAGAATTTTTTTGAACTATTTAGAAAAAACCAAAAACCTTATTTTGACAGATAAGACTTACTATAATACAGATCCATTTCTGGATATATTTAGAAAGATATTCAAGTTGAAGGCAATTTATATGACCGAGATTATGAACTCAGATAAGCATTCAGAGAATGATGATAGTTCTTCGAAGAAAGAATTTGATTACATAGATAATTCTAAATACAAACCCGATGATCCTAGAATTGTAGAATCACTATCTTCAGATAAACTCAGAGTATTGAACGATTACTGCAGATCTTCAGATAGAGTTAGAACATATCAGGATTGTATTTCTTCAGAAAAATTATATACAATAGCAGAACAAAAACAATATCGAATTTCAGACAAAACAGTTCAAAATAAGGATTTTGACTTTGGTATCTACAGCAACTTTGGTAAGTTCCTTTTGAATGTATTGACTGAGCTGATTCCTATTGATATTAGTATAGATATAGAAGGAGAAGAGAATCTAAAAAATAACCTTCCTCCTATTTTCAAAACTAAATCCAAAAGACTAAGTAGTCTAAGATTGAAGAAGCAAATATTTTTTACCACTGAGATCGATAAAAGCATAGCGAATTTTATTAGGTGGAAATCTACTGACTATAGAGCAATTTTATGGAATGAGAATACTCGTCATATTTGTAGACTGTGTGATAAAGTTTATAAAATGCAAGAATTTATAATACATCTTAATGGTTGTAAAAATAAGGAGTCACATAAAAGAAAGTTACTACAATATAAACAAACTTTAACGAATTCAATGGTAAAACTAGTTCAATTATCAAACAATGAAAATGATACTAATAAAGGTAAAGAAAATATCTTCAGTTTGAATTCTAAATTCAGTAATTACTTCTTTCAGCAAATTAGTCATATTAAAGTAAGTTAAATAATTAACATTTTCTAAATACTTCTTAATTTTCAGGTTTTTAAAGATGCAAACTCTAAGCCAGATTTTATTATTAGCTTTATAACACAAATAATTAGATTAGAAAATCAAAAACAAATAGAAGATTACATCAAAACTAACTGTCATTTCATATACCTCCTACGAACTATTAATTTTTGTAATTACATCATGATCAGAAACAAAACCGATAATCACTACTCTGAAGAGATAGACCAATTATTTAATGATATAGTCATATCACTTGTAAGAAAAGATAATATTATGCAAGAGCTAATTTCAAATATAAAAAAGCAAATACAGGCAAAGGAATCTATAAGGGAAAATTGTATTTTACTTGATAGTCCTACTAAAAGAAGAAAATCAAATATAGTAACACCTCTTATGGCTGACTTAGATGATAGAATACTACTTAGATCAATAGAAGCAAAGAAGAACTCGATAGATAAAAAACCAAGTTTTGGTGGTGGCAGCACAAAAATGAAGCCTAATTGGCTATTAAGCTCAGGTAATAATAGTATGCAAAGTATAAAACGAGGTGCTAAAAGAACAATATCTAATACAATGTTATTACAAGTTTCAAGAACTCCTCAGCTACTGTCAACAATAGATAAAAAGACCAATCCAATATACCAATTCTATGCTGGTACTATTACAGATAATAATAAAATATTTAATGAAAATGATGAAAAGAAACCTTCTGGTAATGCTTATGACTGTTATAAAAGTGAAGAATTTGCCTTAAATAGTAAATTTTTGGATCACCATGACTCTCCGTATTCTATAGGAAGCCGTGAGTTTGCGAAGACTGATAAAATAAATGAAATTGTCAATAAAACACCAGAATCAAGTACAAGTAAAAAACACTACGAAAATGAAATTACTGGAATATTAAAGAAGCCTTTTGGAAGATCTAACACGCAAAATTTGCCTCCAATTATTATAAAACAGTTTTCAAACGACGATTCAAAGTCAACCGTATCAGATACAAGTAAAATATTAAGAAAAGTTCACGTTTCTATCAATCACAATATTCCAGATTATGATGTATTCGAACACATTCCTCAAATGGATGTTTTAGATTTAAAAATACAAACAAGTAATAAGTTTTCAAACTCTCCTAAATTTTCAAATACTTCGTTTTTCTCAGAGAAAATGTGCCCATCAACACCTGGTAAGTCAAATAACAATAGATCTGAGCAAGATGAAGACTATAATGAAGACTATAAAATTGAAAAATCTTCTTCTCCAAATGAAATGACTAAAAGAGGATCAAACGTATCATTAATAGGAAAAAATAACAAGAAGCCGTCCTTATTTCGTTCAGGTGAGGCAAATTTTAGTCCTTTAAAATATCCTAGAAAAGAATCTAAAGTAAGATCACAAATATTTGGAAGTAAAGATCAAGACGATCCAAGAAGCTCTGATTCAGACTCAAAGAACGATGAAGAGGTACCCGAAATATGTGAGGCATTAGATGAAGAAATTAAAAGTAAAAGTAAAGCAGATATTAAAAAATGGGAAAAAACTCTTGATGCAGATAATTTTCATGTTGAAAACGACGATAATGACGTTGAGGTTACCGAAGAGAAGTTAAGAAAATGTAAATCAAAGAAAAATAGTCTATTTACACATGAAGACGGGAATTCAAGCATAGATGGAGATGATGAAGATGATTTTTTATATTCCGACGAATCATTTGTAGACTCTTACATTTCAGAAAATTCAGATTTAAACGAATTAATAGAAATTTATCAGCAAGATTTTAATAATAAGTCATCGTTTAGAAGTGAGATGATCAGCTCAGGAAATGAAAATTTATTTAGTTTTAACGATTACCAACAACATATTAAATTTGAAGTAATGGAAGATATTAAATGTGGCGAAGACACCGATAACGAAACAAAGATTACAGATTATCAATATCTAATGAACATTGCAAAGGGAGGCTATGGGCGTGTAGATTTATACCGAAAAAAGAATACTAAAGATTTACATGCTATTAAAACAGTCAGCATATCATTTATAGTAACTTAAATTTAAAATATTAATTTTTCTCTTTAATATTATTAGAAAGAAAAAAACAATGAAAACTTACTTAAAAATGAAACTGATATATTAATGAATATTTCTCATGATTGCCTTGTTAAATGTTATTACGTATTTTCTGATGATATATATTTTTACTTCGTTTTCGAGTTCATCGGAGGAGGATCACTTAAGGAGCTAACAAGCAAATATACAAAAATAAATTGCAGCATTATAAAGTTGTTAATCGCAGAAATGTGTATGGCTTTTGACTATCTTCATAAATTGAAGATTGTTCATAGAGATATTAAACCTGATAATATTCTAATAACAAATGATGTAAATTTAAATTAGTAACTATTATAGGGACATTTTAAATTAACTGATTTCGGAGTGTCTGAAAGATCTGAATTGGATAGCAAAAATGCTATTTATCGTTATAAAAACAACAAAATTATGAAGAATGAATATATAAAGAACAAAAATACTCTGCTAGGAACAATAAACTTCTTTTCTCCTGAAATTATAAATGATGATGAAGGTTATACTAATATTGGAGCCTGTGATTATTGGGCATTAGGAGTAATGTTATTCATGATATTTACTAACGAGTACCCTTTTGCACAACAGGATATCTTAGATAATATAACAAGTTACAATATTAATTGGAATAAACTATTGTCAACTAAGATTCATCCCCAGTTATTTGATTTAATTCAACAATTTATGAAATTTGATCCTGATGAAAGACCATCCTGTCTAAAAGATGTTAAGAATCATCCATATTTTATAGGTATGATTATTATTTAATTTATGTTAAAATTTATTCATTTTAACTTTCAGGATTTAACTGGGACAATTGTATAACTGGCCCATCTCTTCTTAAGGATTATGCAGATAAAAAAACCTTAAAACTCAGAGACACCCTAAAATCTCTGGAAAAACACAAAGATAAATTGAATGAGAAAACAGGTGCCAAAGAATCCGGCGACGAGCGAGAGTTACACTGCACCAAAAAGAAAAGTGATGATGATCAACTAAAAAAGATTAAGAAGAAGAAAACGAGCTGTTTTGAATCTAAACGTATTGACAATATTGATAAACAAAACAAATATGAATTAAAGAAAATATTTACAAAGCCTCATTTAAAATCAAATTTAGATGATGTTAATAATTTGCATCATTTGTCTAGATTTATCTAGGTAGTTTCTAAAAGAGTAATGATTGAAACACCTAAAATATATATATTTGTAAGAATGTATGAAGTAGATTTTAAAATGATAGCTATATCAAAAAAATTTATACTATAAGTGTTAAATTTATAATTAATATAAAGTATATAATTTTTCAAGGTAATTGTATATATTTTAAATATTATAGTATTTATTATTCATTTATTAATATTTTAATACTTATATTTATTTATTACTTAATAATTTTATATATAATTGAATTAATTGAATAATTTTATCATATCGTTTAAATGAGCTCCAATAAAAATTCAGAAAAATTACTAGGAAAAAAAAGAGAATCAAGAGATTATGATGTAATATAATTTTGAATTATAATTAAGGATTATGATTCAATGCATAAAACACGTGAAGAAATAGAAAATGAGAAAAAAAGTAAAAACAAAGATGAGGTATAATAGTTATATAAACTTAAATTTAATATTTTGAATAAAGACTACTACTGAAACTGTTAAAAAGGTACCAAGTTTATTTGGTGTACCGTTAGATAAACCAGTTTCATCTAATTTGTTTAGTAAAGAGCCCCTATTTAAATTCGGGGCTGATTCTATATTTAGTAAAAAGAAAGAGGATGATACTGATAAGACTGACTTGGTTGGGAAAGATGTGAAAGATGGAAAAGATGTGAAAGATGGAAAAGAAGGAAAAGAAGGAAATGGAGCTTCAAGTATTTTTTCATCCAGCTCTCCGTCTGGGTTATTTAATTTTAAAAAAGTTGAATCAGGAGAGAAGCCAAATGTACCTAGTATATTTGGAAATACAAATTCATTATTTTCTAATAATAATCCTTCATCAGTTTTAAATACAAAAGAAGAAACTAGTAATCCTTTTTCAAACACTTCCAATAGTTTATTTGGAAAAGATTCTATATTTAGTTCAGAAGGAAAGAAACCATTATTTAGCTTTTTAGATAATAAAACAAGTTTGTTTGGAAATCAAGCATCAACTACAAACGGAGAAACTAATAAATTACTTTTTAATTTTAATACTACAAGAGAAACAGAAAAAAAAGGTTCTGACGACGAAGGTGAGGAAGGAGATAATGAACCATTAAGAAGTGATTCAGCTGAGCACAAGATAATTTCAAATGATGAAAAAAGTCTTTTTACAAAAAATTTTAATAAAAGTGTTGACACATTTTTTGTATATAGCAAAGAAGAAAAAATATACAAAAATAAAGGAAGTGGAAATATATCAATAGAACAAAGTAAAAATGAAGAAAATAAAGCTGTGGTACTAATGTTTAGGTAAAATACATTATAACAACTAATTATTTAACTGAATATCTTAATAACTTAATAACTATTATACAGAAATAACTTAGGAGCTAAAGTATTTGACGGAATTATATCAAAAACCTTTAATAAATTTGAAAAGGAATTGAAAAATTTTAAACATATTGCTAAATTTTCAATTATAGAAAAGGTTGAAAGTAAAATAGAACTAAGATATTGTAAAATTCCAGTAAGAAATAATTTTTTAATTGTATATAGTTTGGAAGAAATGAAGATTTAGTTGAATTTGAAACTGCTTTTAATGATGCCATATCTTATCTATCAAAATAAAAATATTCATATTTGGAATTGAATTACATACCAGTGTGATAATAGTTTGATTTAATGAAGGAATAATTAAATAATTAGAATAATTAAATGAAATATAAATTATTAATATATTAATAATAAATATATAATGTTTTAATAAAATTAGTTATAACAAACTATATAATACTTATTGTATTTAAATATTTATATATATTTTAATGAATACCACTACTAAAACTATAAACCCACATGTTAAATGGGCTCAGAGAAAAGATAAATTATACATTACAATTGAAGTTGAGAATTTAGTTGATCCTAAAGTTATATTAACTAACGAAGGAAATCTTGACTTTCTGTAAGTATGACTATTTTAATAATTATAATAGCGGGTCAGCAGATAATGTGAATTACAGCTTTAATTTAAATTTATGGGGAGAAATTGATAAAGAAAAATCAAAATTTTCTCTCGAAACTAGAAATATATTCCTAAATATAGCTAAAAAAGAAAAAGGACCTTATTGGCCAAGACTTACAAAAGAATCTGGAAAATTAAATTACTTAGCAGTTGATTGGGGTCATTATATTGATGAAGATGACGAAGACGAAGCAGAAAAAGGACCATCAAGAGGAAATATGCAAGGTAAATAATTAATATTAATAATATAAGACTTCGGAAATATGGGAGGAATGCCCGGAATGGGAGGAATGGGTGGTATGATGGGAGGTATGGGTGGAATGGGCGGAATGATGGGAGGAATGCCCGGAATGGAAGGAATGGGTATGGATGGTATGGAAGGTGATGAAGGTATGGATGAAGACGATCAAGTTGAAACTAATGAAACATCTGAAAAAGCTAAAGGTAATATAATAATAGTTAATAATAAGGTGGTTTAGAAGACCTCGATGCACCAACTGATGTAAAGAAATAAAAATTAAGCTAATTAATTATACTTAATGTTCTTAACGAAGTGTTTATACATCTATACTATTTGTTGTTTAATTAAATATTGTATAACTATATTACTAAAACTTAATTTTGCATTTTAATATATTAGTATTTATATTCATATTGATTATATATTAATATAAATATATTTATTAGTATTTATATAATCATTCGATAATTAATAAATTAAATTACTTATAATAACCTTTATAATAGAAAAAGCAATTATATATTCAATTTTTATAATATATAATATTAAAATATGAATAAATAATCTAACACTACACATACATTTTGAAACATTACTTACTGGTACTTTTATTATAAATTCAAGTTAACTTATACTCTTAAGTATATGATATATTAACTTCCTCTGTTCCTCAATTACACTTAATTTTAGAGATATTTCAATATCTCTTTTAAACTCAATTGAATTATTTTTTATCATAAACTGACTTAAGCCTTTTTTCATTATACAATTTATATCATTATCATCAATTTTTAATAATTTCTCACAAAATTGACTAGCGAGTTCATAATTCTTCAAGTTTTGATAACAATGAATAATTAAATGTATTACACATTTTATTATTATAAAAAGGACTTCGTTTAGATTAGTATCACAATCATCGTATGAAAGATCTAAAATAAATAAATTATTATTACATTCTTCATTTATAAATCTGTCTAAGTCAATATGATCCTTTCGGGTAGAAAAGTAATTAAGTTTTTTACTCGCGAAGTAATCTTCAATGTAATTATAGATATAATTATATGAATTTAAGGCTTTATCATAATCATTATCTAATATCAAGTTTAAAAATATGAATATTACCTTCAAAGCAAAACCTATATCCGATGTTAAAGTATTTCATTATATTATTTGAGAACTCTTCGTATATATCACAGTCACTTAGTTTAATTTGAAAAAAGTTATTTAGTTTTGTAAAGAGGTTTTTCCTAAATAATATGATATAAGGATTGAAGTCATCTAACTGGTTGAAATAGTCTATTATGTTGCTAGAACTTATTGGAGAAGAGTCTCCACCGCTATTTATTATAATACTACTTTTGTTATTGATAATTGCAATTGCTTTTATTAAACTTCTTTCTGTGTTGTCTTTTTTTTCTGAGTTTTCTATGCTATTACTTTCATTTTTTCCTTTTAATATTTTTGACTCATTGAAACTTAATTTTGGTTCCGGCTCTTTATATATAAAAGAATGATTTTGATTAGGAGAATAATCTTCAAATGGAAAAGAATTTTTAGGCATTTCTATATCTACATGTTTGAATTCTATTGTGTCTGTATTAAATATATGATTATTGTTATTGTTATAATTATCGTCGTTTATTATGCATTTATTTTCTGAAAGTATATATTCTTCTGAGAATTTTTTAGTTGACAATCTGAATAGTCCTTTTTTCTTTTCGTCAAAGTTACTAATTTTGCTTTTACTTTTGTTTTTTTGATCTTTGATGTCTTTAGGGTTAATAAGCTCACTACAATTTATATTTTTAATGTTTTCTTTATATTTCCAGGACAATATTTCTTTATGGTTAGTAATCATTTCTGCTTCAGAAACAAAATAATAGTTCATAAACTAAGTAAATATTAAAATGTGATATAAGTTATTGAAAATATATTACCATTGATTGAACTGGCTGATATAAGTGTTTTAATATAAGTCCAAATGATTTAATTTTATTAACGTAAGTAGGGATTTCTATTCTATGTAGTAAAACCTTCTCTGCGAAGTTTTTTGAAAAATCATTGCAGTTTTTTTCGAATATGTCATAAGCTTTGCCAAGCCATTCATTAGATAACATATTAACTATATATTTTATAGAGTGATCATTATACACAGTGTTTCCCAAATAAATTTTCTCTAATTTAATTATAAATCTTACCCTTTAAACTAAACATTTTAGTATCATCTACACTTTCAGACATAATTCCACAGTATTCTTCGTCGGTATAAAAGAAAAAATATTCTCTTTCATTAATTTCTATAGTTGAATGATAAAGTCCATAACCAAATATTTGTAAAACATAATTTAAAATATTTATATGATAAATCTTCAAGTAAACAGGAAATCCATGTTTAATTTCTACAACTTCCCTGTTAAACATTTATTTTAATTTCTGGTTAATTATATAATAATACTAAATTAAATTACGTAGTGGTATATTGTAAATATTTAATATTTAAGGAGTTAATGTTATATTATTAATTATTTGGGGATTGGGGATTGGGGATTGGGGATTGGGGATTGGGGATTGGGCCCAATCCCCAATCCCCAATCCCCAATCCCCA
>Ga0100378_1005888_pt1 | contig 11173 bp, 13 predicted proteins | sample CryGeymeta201502_FD_81535 | JGI IMG/M metagenome (GOLD analysis project Ga0100378, IMG submission 81535) | Groundwater microbial communities from Crystal Geyser aquifers in Utah, USA - Crystal Geyser metaG 2015-02 | ecosystem: Environmental > Aquatic > Deep subsurface > Groundwater | place: USA...
ATCAAATGAGTTCAGATATGCCCTCAATCCTATTCCTAAAGATGTGCAGCCCTCCAGCTAAAACATCAAGCTCTTCTTCCAACGTATCAGTTATGTTGGCTGTTTCAACCTCAGCCATATATTGGTTCAACTTGATACCACTCTCTACTTCTTGAACGTGGTACCCTTTCTCTAATCCTTTGTTAGAGAATGGCTTCAGACGAATACTCTGCTTATCCACTAAATAGTCGATCAGAATTAATGGCTTGACCTTAGAACTATCATCAGTGCTTTTTTGCAAAGGAAGCATTTGGAGGGAAAAGTGAAGATCGAGTAGATTTTGGACAAGATATTGATAAACAAACATCTGCTGGCTAAGCAGTATGGAATCACTGTCTAATAGGTGCCTAATCGTCTGGAAGGTAGAGTTTCAGCTTTTCCCATTTTTTAGAAATTCATGTCTGATAGACTTATCCAAAATGAACTTGCTTACCTGCTTTGCAAGCTATTCAATAAAGAGCCTTCACCAGCTGAATGCGATAGTTATTTTGTCAATTTTTTGATCACATTGTTTGAGAACAATAATGATGATGGAGCCGACAAAGATCAAAAAAATAATACTCAGTTTTAATTGAATCCACTGAACGACCTCTACTCTGATTTTTTCCGCAACAAGGTGATCCCAATTCTGAAGACCAAGGGCAAAGACTATGACGATATCAACTTCACTGAGCACTTGACACAAATGGTCAGTCTAAAAGATGTTTACCACATTTTCGAACGTTGCTGAATTGATTGTGAATAATCCTTTGGATTAAAAGAAAGTTTTAATTGGCACATTATAACGAGCTTCTTCAACTCATCTGAAAAAACAAAAACAAGAGAATCATCAAAGAAATTTTATGAACATTGCTTCTGAAGGAAAGGATATTTGTCTTTGACATCGATCAGAGACAAATTAAAAAGATTGAAAAAAAGATGCTTTTGGGTTTTAATTGCTCACTACACTGCAATCTTTGTTATATATTTTATTTACTTCAGGCATGAAAGCTAACGTTTTGCTGACATTTGCAATGATCCTGGTTGCTCTACAGGCTCAGGGAGTCACCTTCCAGCCTCCTCCTCCAATCACACCCAATACTATCTTTTCCTTCGCCAACTCGAGCATAGATAGTAGGCTCATCTGGTCTCCTAAGTTGGAAATCCTCAACTTGGATACCCTCACAATCCCCAACGGAAGTGCTACAAAGGCTACTCTGACAGTCTTTAACAGATCTTCCTCTACTCAGAGCAAAACAACTTATGAACTGATCCTTCCAGGTAGCTGGGTCCACGTTGAAAGTACTGTACAGGACCTCTCATGCTCAGTCCTCTTTGAAAGTAACACCAACACCATGGGCATGGTAAGATGGGACCGTGTTAGTGGAACTTTCCAACTGTTGGGTGCCTTACCTCTTAGTACTTTTACTCAAGATACTGTGACTCTCGACCAAGTCAGACAAGCTATTTCTGTGGGTTAAAATTGTGCTGTCCTTGCTTATGTCACTTCAACAATAACAGCAGTCTACAGAGCTAATGCTGACTGGACAAACATCCACCTAGTTGTTCTTCCTTCTAATTTCGATCTTCAAACAGTCTCCCCTGATCTGATGTGGGGCATCTCAGACAACAAGATATACAAATACGACCCTAACACTTTCCTTTACACTGAGCTCAAGACCCTTCCAACTCACCAAAGATACATGCTGCAAAGCTAGAGAAATAGAGTTCTCGTATGGGCTTACAACACCAACATTGTCACAAATTTCACAACTTACTTCGATTTGCAGACTAATCTTACTGTATGGGCCTTCAACTATGATCAAAACAATGGAGTCTTGAATACTGCTGGCATGATGACCATCAATAACGCTCTTGAAAGACAACAAAATCCTTACAGTGATATTAGAATTATGGCTTCTCCTCAATTAAGCAAATTTGGATTCGGATATACTTTAGATGGCCAGACCACTCTGATCAAGGCCAAACACGTTGATTATCAAACCAACCAATGGTATGACCTGAGATTCACAGATCCTGTGGCCTACTTCAGCACAGTGCAAAACTTGCAAGTAGATCGCTAACTCGATTTCAATGATTTCTTCTTGGTGGTCAGAAATGGAACCAGTACCGATATGACCGATGCTGGCACAATTACAGCTAGCAAACCTGTGGAGCAAGGCTGGCAGATAGTAGGCAGCAATTTTACTATGATAAGACAAAGAATGCTAGCCACTGATACCACTACTTACCCTCCTTCGTCAGTCACAAGATAATTGTCTAATTTCATTAAAACATTTGTTGACTTCGAAATAAATGACAAGTTGATCGTTCTTGATGTCTATGCCAAAACCACCTCATAATATGACCTTGTAGAGTGGGATTATGGAAACCTCCGCTCCAACAATCAAATCGTCAAAACTCCCTCAACTTCATATATCAGCTACACAGAACCCACCTCAACATCCATCATCAGTACCAGAGATATATATCAATGGGGCTACTTCCATACTGTAGGTGCCAATGAAAATTTAACTGTCTATTCAGTCGACAACAGAACTGCCAATCACTATAGAATCGACTAATATGAATTAACAGGTACTGGATGGAGCATGGTATATCAGAACAAAATGTGTAAAATATTGGCCAATTCTGCCAGCATCACAATCAACAAAGAACAGGAAGGAGTCTATGTCAGCACTGATGATCTTTTTGCCTTACTTGGCGGTAGTGTAACCCAAAATAGTATCTGGGGTGCATCTGATGACTGCACTAGGGTTAGATTGGATGGAAATTTCTATCAAAAAGATCAAGGCAACAATTGGGTTGTTATCACCAATCCTCAAGGATTCACACTTGATACTGTTGATGCTAATCTCACCTTTGCTCTGGGAACTGATGGAAATCTATGGAAAATCACTCCCTCTGGTATTGTCAGCTACTTCATACCACCCACAGCTTTCCCTGCTGGAAGTGGCATTTTCACATGGCGATCTATTGTGGGTCTTGGCAAAACAACCTCCACCAGCGCATGGTTCATCGGCTTTACAGACAGCAGCTCAGGTCTCAACAAATGCATAAACTACTCCTTTACAGATTTCGTCTCCACACCTACAATCTATACTTCCCCTAAACTCACAAAAGTCCTTGTTTTGGGAACAGCCAACAACCCGTCTTACATGAGCGCAGGCACTTTCATCAAAGCTGACCTTTGGGTCATATAGTGTCCCAACTCTCAGTTAGTCAACATGCCCACTGATCATCTTTCCACCCCTGCCAATGTTCGTCTCAACTTAGGAGAATAATTCTTGCATTTAACTAAAGTTGATGGCTCAGGAGTCCCCACCAACGATGTGGTTTACTATTTCAAACAAGGCAAAGTAACCCTCCATGTTTATGATAAGACCATCACAGTTCCTGCTGATACAGTGTGGGTCAGGTCACAAATCTGGAGAAATTCCACCTCAACAGTCAACTACCTTCTCAGCGAATACATCTGGACTGATCCTCAAAGTGCTAGCAACAAGAAAAGAATAGTAAATGCCAGCGAAGTCAACGGACAACAAGCTGTATTCAATTCGGAAAATAATGGGTCTTTCACTGCTTAGATGGTCAATGGACAAGTCAAATTGTGCCCTCCTGGATGTTCTGATTGTTCATGCACAACTTGTATATCTGGTTATATTGCCGATAGTGCAACAACAAGCTGCCGACCTTGCCCTCCTGGCTGTACAGCTTGCTCATCAGATGCTTCCACTTGTTCTGGATGTGTGAGTGGCTCTTTCCTAAATTCCAGCAATCTATGTGCTCCATGTGACCCCTTGTGTGACACTTGTTCAGGTACAGCAACTTCATGCACTGCCTGCCCTTCTGGTGAATTCTACGCCAGTTCTCAATGCAACCTGTGCCCCCATAATTGCTTCGAATGTTCAGATGTCAACACTTGCACAACTTGTAGAGAAGGATTCACAGTTTCATCTACTGGTCAATGCCGAGGATGCGCCATTACTTGTGCCAAATGCAACCCGAACAACATTACAGAATGTACTGATTGCGCAGATGGACTGTTCCTCAGCAGCAATAGTCAATGCTAGAAATGCCCAGAAAAATGCCTATCTTGCGGTAGCGCTACTATATGTGCTGTCTGTATGGACGGCTATACGACAAACACAAATGGAATCTGTGTGTTGGAGTGCTAACTTCCTTGTCTTACTTGTCTTGATAATCAACCGACAAAATGTACTTCCTGCCCTTACAATTCGAACCCTGTCAATAATGTTTGCGTTCCTTCCTTCGCCTGTAATACTGACTCATCTTGCCAAGCTTGTGGATCTGGCTTGAATTATTATTGGACAGCCTCTGGAACAGGAGCCATCTGCTAGCCTTGCCCAACCATTGCTAACTGCATTCAATGCGATGACCTCAACACATACAAATGCTCTATCTGCTCCAATGGATACTACCTCGATTCAAGTGGAGCTTGTGTAGCTTGTCATTCTAATTGCACGGCTTGCGAAAGTGATTCTATTTGTACTGGTTGTCAGGCTGGCTGGACCTTGAAAAAAGGACAAACCGAAGGCAGATGTCGAGCTTGTTAATCTCCATGCCTGACTTGTTAAGGCAATCCCAAGTTCTGCACTTCTTGTATAACTAGTTTCACCAAAAACGGCTGGAAGTGCAAGAACGATACATACATTCAATTCCAGATCGTCGTAACTTCAACAGTGGCTGTTGTTATGGCAGATATCGACAACATAATCTGCATGATTTATGCTGTCATGACCGGACAAGATCCTAACACCATTGGAGCTACCTGTGATAAATCATTCGTCACACTTGATTCTCTAGTTGCAGGATCTGCTATCATTGTTGGCTCCACTTCTTCCCCTACTTCTCCTTCAGTCATCATACCCCCAACTATTGGTACGTATTCTGTCTCCTCCTCCACCGTCACAGGCTATGGAGCCTATTCCACAACTGAATAATCTTCATAATCCAAAATTGGTATAATAGTCGGTCTTGTTGTCGGCCTAAGCACCCTAAGTATCTATTTTTCTATTTAGTTGTCGTAGTAATTGTTGTTGTTTACTGCTACAAAAATCGCCAGAGCAAGGTAAACGCAGTTTAGAGTGAAAATAACATGATGGTGAACTCACCTGAGAAAAGGCAAGTCATGGAGGCTTCCGGCTATCAAGACTCTAAGGAACTCCCCGAAAACATGAACTCTGAATTTGAAGTATGATCAATCAAAATCATTTATGCCATACTATAACAGAAATATCTATTTACGAATCATAACAACATGGCAAAAAACAGTCTCCTTTCCTTTTCAATACTAGCATTGATGATAGTGCTAACATTGAATGTCTCGGCAGATCATGAAGAACTGTCTAGCTCAATTAAACCCGAACCTGTGGAGGAACACCCCTTCATCAAACAACAAGGATCAGGCTCAAAAAACATCTGGACCGATAACGTCGAGTAGCATGTTTTGTAAGCAGACGGAAACAAAGATGGAAAAGTCAGCTATGATGAACACGTCTCCTACTTTAAAAAGAACATCATGCAACCTGATGATAAACTCGATGAGTGGGAAGACCATCTCTACAACTACTATCATTTTCTGGACACCGACAAAGACGGTGAGCTCAGCAACTATGAATATCAGTAGTTATTCAACTCCCCCGAAGAGCCCAATGAATAGATGTGATGATTTATAGCAACAATTCAATACGTAATAATGATTGTTTTACCCATGAACAATGTAAGTTGGTAAAAAGATAGTTTTTTGTATATAAGGATGACGGCTGTATAGTTTCAAGAGAAATTAATTAAGGGGATTTTAGGTTAGCGGAAACGCACAGATAAATAATAAAATAATAATGTCACAGTTCATGCCTTCTTCAATCAATTATTCGTCACCTCTCAAAAAGAATCATCAAGAAGGACACAAGAACATGACTCCTAAGAAAATGGCCAGTTTTCCGACTAACCTTGCCCACCCACCAAAGTAAGATCTGCATTCCAGCCAAAAATAATGTCAATCACCTCGCGTCCAGTCCAATAATTACAACAACTTCACACCGACTTCTTATCCTAAACAATAACCTGAATTCTCAGCAAGATTGTTCAACTCCAACCATCTCGCAAATCCCAGATTCAACCCTGAGTACTCCACTACCACAGTCAATAGGGTTCATCAGGAAAGTCCCACCGTTCAACAGATGCCTCCTAAGTACAACAAAAGTCGGAAAGTTTCATAAAATAACATAATTTTTGAGACTAAATTGGGAAAACAATAACCAAAAAAAGATAGCAGTTTTACCATTCTGACCGAAAAAGAAAGACGAGGTAGCTTCAATGGTCCTTTTATGGGGAACTATCAACAAAAAAAGCCCAGGTTTTCAATGTCAGGACCTGAACAGCTATAAATGATAAGCGAGAGAAGGGAGAAAAAGATAAAGAATAAATGGGCTGAAGATAATCAGTTCAGTATGGAATAAAAAAGTACATAGTAGGTCGAGAGAAATACATCATTTGGTAAAGATCACAAGGAAATTTTCAAAGAGCGCAAGATTTCCAAAGAACGTATTCCCTCTAAATAAAGGAAGTACTCAGATAATGCTCATATTAAAAAAGCTCCCTCCTTTCTCAGTAGTCCCAGAATCCAAGAACCAAGAGCGCATTCAGCTCAACTAAAGTCTAAACTATCTATCTAACGTTTCAAAATAATCAAATAACTGGGTAAGGGTGCTTACGGTCGAGTCGTCCTCGCGCTATAACGAGAAAGCGGCTTTATCTGTGCCATAAAAATTTTGTCCAAGCAAGACATAAGAGATGAAAATATGGTAGAGCAGTTCAGCAGATAGATAAAAATTCAATGCTATTTCAATCATCCCAACATCGTCAAGGTTTATGGCTACTTCGATGACCTTCTGCATTTGTATATTATCATGGAGTGTGCAATCGATCAAAGATTATCAGATGTTCTGCAATAACATCTCCTCACCGAAAAATAAGCAGCTACTGTGTTCTTTCAGCTCTGTTCGGCTGTTGGAGCTCTACATGCTGATTCGGTCATTCATCGTGATCTCAAGCCTGAAAATGTGATGCTGCATGAGGGGGTAGTCAAGGTCTGTGATTTTGGATGGAGTGTCTTCAGAGGTAGCAAGCTCAGAACTACTTTTTGTGGAACACCTTTATACCTCAGCCCATAGATTCTCATCGGTGATTCCTATGACTAAAGTGTCGATGTTTGGGCATTAGGAATAATCCTCTACGAATGCTTGCTCGGATAGGGTCCATTCAGAATCACTCGTTCTGAAGATTTGACAAGAATATTGCATTAAAAAATTGATCTGAGTGGCAGCAATTTATCTAGTGATCTCAAGGGCATCATTGAAGCTTGCTTGTGCAAAAAGAGTGAAGACAGGGCTTCAGTGAAGTGGCTGCTGAATCATGAGTGGGCAAAGAAAGGTCGGCCTGATGAAGCCAGGCGTTTTACTAAATTTGAATGAGCTGATATTTATAATACTCTAATAATGATCATCCCTTCCTATAATCACTTTGATCATAATGCTTTGACCTTTTCAGTAGGTCAATTGTGCGATATTTTATCCGGTCTTTTTCTAGTTTTCCTCACATTTAAAACCGGCTATTATACGTTTTTCTTTAACTGGCCTTTCCATACTTGTACCCTGAGCCTTGACAGAAACTTACCGATAGCTTCCTATCGTGCCAGAAACTGCCAACTCAAGTACAAAACACTAGCTATAATAATTCATCATAATCTAAAAATATTCCTTGGCAAGGCGGATATGTTAATTATGGTAGCTTAATATCTTATTATCAGCCTAGATAGGTTGAATTCTTCAGAGAATCATGAAAATGTCGATTGTGGATGAAACCTGATGGCTGATTATCGATTTCATTAACAATAACTTTATGTGCTGGTAGGAGAGACTACAACTGTTTTTCCTCTACTTTTGCATTTTGTGTCGTAAATTAAAATTTAACAAGCAAGACCCTTGAGGGAACATTTTGGCATCAATATAAGAAATTTTGTTCATAATCGATAGCGAATAACCATCATAATCATGTTGTCTACCTCATGCGTGTTTCTGATTGTTCCCAACGACTCTTAGGCCTCAGTATGAGGATTTTTAAGGTCAGCTCACAGTCTTTCCATGAGACTGACAACTTCAGGTTTGCCCACAGTGATCATCTTCTTTCTTACTAGCTCAAGATTGAATCTTTGAGCTCTTGGCGGAATACCCAAGCATTCGCCACATTACAATAATGATGAAGCAGATTGACTTGTAAAAATAACATATGTAACATAAAAGATATGATTTGATGCTTATTGCTAATCAAGCTTGCCAAGGTGCCCTTTTGGACTGCTTTCTCTGACATACCATCGACGTTTCGTCAAGGTAGAATAATACTGTGGATGGTGAGCAATCAAAGAGTGCTAATGAAGTACAGGCTAGTTCGGTTGAATCTGGGTACCTAAATCTAGGCAGGAAGAGATCAGACTCGGCCGAACGAAAGAAATCCTCTTCGAGAGCTTCCATACTTTACCCACACTTTAGAGGCATCAAAAAGCTCATGTTCAATAAAAAGAACCTTAATTGGTAGGAAAGGGGATTCTTTTCAAGTAAGACAACTTTTTAAAGATATTTCACTTGATTATGGGGTCCGAAGGGGAATCATTACTTCAGAAAGGCATCAGAAGGGTCAGATGAAGTCGTAGAGCAGTAACAATAAGCGCAAACATTGATTTCCTTATAATATTAGACTATTTGCGAAGAGAGCGGAGTGTAGCTTACTTTAGTATTTTGATCCAGAATCCTTTAAAAAAAAGGTAATGAGGGGGTCCTTCAAGTTGTGATGCTGCTTTTGATGTTGATTCGCTCAATGGGGACTCTTTCAGTTAGTCTTCATTAATTTAACAGGATTTTTATTTTTGCTAGGAGTGTCATCTCGCGGTAGTATAAGTGACTTAACTGCAAAAAATACGTTTGTCCATTAATAAATACCTTATGGTTCCCTGAAGATAGATGAAGGTGAGTGAGGGCTATTGGAAGGGGTTGGTGTTCCTGGGTGAGAAAAACAGTCGCTGTCGGTCCGTCAACTTCACTTTAAGTTGGATAGATTTACAGGTAAACTATATTAATATTCAATGAAGCAATCCTACACACTTTTGGTGCTTTTGGCCCTCCTATGCAGTGTTATCACTCAGGGCTCCAACTCAGGAAACGTTACTTATGCCCCCCAACCTGTGATCAACTAAACTGCTCTCTACCAGCTTGATTCATCTCCTCTTGAGAACAATCAGCTAGTTCTCTCCAATGACCTCATCAACTTGGTCATGTCACAATCTGGCTCAGGAAGTCAAGTCCAGACTACAGTGACTGCCAGTTCCTACAAACGCTCAGCTCCCACCCGCGAGATCACTACCTCCATCACCCTCTCCGGAGACTGGAGATACATCGAAAGCCAAACCAGAGACTAACTCACTTGCTTGGGTCTTTATGACGCACTCAACTTCGTGATGAGTCCGGTAAGATATGATCCATCAACCAACTCCTTGACTGTCACCAACACATTCTCCATTGTCGGCCTGGCAGGAACCAACAATGTGACTCTGTCAAACTTGATGGGAAACTTAATCGTCGGTTCTGACTGTTTCCTATTTGGTCTAACTTACAATGGAATTTTCAGATAATTCACAGTGGTCAACCAGACAGTTTTGAAGCAAATTGATGTTCCTAATAATGCCACCCCCAAAGCCTACACTAATGATTTCCGTTATGTAGTTTGGGACTTCAATGTCTACAGATGGACCAACTTGTCAGTTTACTACTCACCAATTGCCACCGTTGGACTCTTTGATCAGTACTTCATCAAGTCTGTCTTTGACAGAACTACCGTTGCAGGCCGAGTTTCCTCTGCTCCTGTCGGAGGTATGATCTCCTCCAACTATACCTTCTACACCTACAGATTCAACGGAGTCATCATGGAGCTTGTATACACCGTTAGCCTTACTAATGTCACTGAGTTCCAAAGCGGTACAAGTTTAGATTTCAGAATATCACCCAACGGCAATAAGTTATTCATCGCTTATAACGATAGCAATGGAGCATTCAAAACTATCTCCAAATACATCGACTACGCCAACAAAGCAGCAACTGATTTGGTATGGGATAATCAACAACCTTTCCTTGACACTGGTGCACTTTCGTACTTGCCCAATGAATGGGATATCACTGAAGAATTCATTATTATCAAGAATGTCACCAATGCTCCTTCTTCTAACCCGGTTGAAGTTGTCTACCAGATGATCAACGATAAAGTATTGTTCGTCAGGTCTAGAGCTCTAGGTTCTAATACTAATGAAACCAATAATTTCATCAGAGTAGCAATCGATCCCGATATCACTTCCTTCGCCTATGCCTTGGAAATATACAGAACCAGTAACACCACCTTCGAATTGTGGGAAATCGAGTACGGCAACTACTTCACCAACAACGTCATCCTCAGACAAGCAGTCGCCAATTACATCACCTTTGCAGAGCCTTCAGTCGTCAGATTGACTCAAAGATCAGGTGATGGTCTGGCCTGGTTCTATCAAACCACCAGTGGCGGCAACACCAACTTTACCTTGGTCTATCAAGACAATGCCACCTCCAGTAATGTCAACACTGCTAGTTTGGTCCTCACTGGAACCTACACTTTCCACTATCAAGATTACGAATGCCTCATCGTTTCTGATGCTTCCAATGCCATTTTCCTGTACAAACTCAACAAAACCTCAGTCACATTTGTCCTCAATGATACTCTAACCAGCGCCTTGAGTCCTTTGACCATCACCAGCTCGACTGTTTGGGGATTGTCAACAGGATGCGACAGATTGAGAGCCGATAACATGTTATTTACATATATGAACGGAACTTTCACTGAATTAACCACAAATGTCACCTGGGTCAGTATCGACCAAGAGTTAATGATTGTCCTTGATGCCAATAAAACGGTCTTCCATCTAAACACTACAGACCTAATCTTCCACAATGTTACCAACGCCACCGCCTACATCCCTGCCCAGGCCACCATTACCTCATATCTGGCAGCAGGCGCCTTCGCCATCACCTACTCC
>Ga0100378_1005895_pt1 | contig 11169 bp, 9 predicted proteins | sample CryGeymeta201502_FD_81535 | JGI IMG/M metagenome (GOLD analysis project Ga0100378, IMG submission 81535) | Groundwater microbial communities from Crystal Geyser aquifers in Utah, USA - Crystal Geyser metaG 2015-02 | ecosystem: Environmental > Aquatic > Deep subsurface > Groundwater | place: USA...
AAAACTATAAAAATATTTATAAATCTTACGATAACATGACAGCAGATTGTGAGCAAAATGTTGAAGAATTGAGCACGAATATAAAAGAAATGCAAGATAAAATTGTTAATTATATAGAAAACGAAGAAATAGAAGTTGATATTAAATCAAAGCTATATAGACACACAAGAGCTTATAGTAGTTATGCAAGTGTAAATGCTAATAGGAGAAGGAAGGCTATTACTCAGTTAGATGAGAATATTAGCGAAATAAGTGATTCTGACGGAGATAATGAAAGTTTAAATCTAATTGGTGGTGGTATTAATGATTAAGTTATTATTATTTGTATTTAACTGGTTATATTTCTTAGATCATTATTTTTTGTTTATATTTAAAGAATTTAAAGTAAGTTTTTTTATAAATAAGTAAATATTAACTTAAATTATGTTTCATTATAGTAATGTTTTAATTGTGTATATTTACTGTATTTATTATTATCAGTTATAACATTAATTTTATTAATACATTAATTAATATATTAGTTAATATTATAATAAATTTATTAATATTTAAATAACTAAATTATAAATTTCAACTAATGAGTAAAATAAATGTTCTGAAAACAATTAAAAAATACAGAATAGCAGATAAATCTCCTGACAATGATGAAATCGTAAATAAAGAGGTAAACATAATACTTTTATATAAAAACTATATCGAATATTAAATTAAATACAAATATTTCATAGGTAAAATGGAATAACCGATTTCATCTAGCTAAAGTTCCTAAATATGATGCGTTTAATGACAAAAATTGTAATATAAATTTATTAATGTATTATAGACTTAAGCATTGTAAAACTAAAACAAGAATTAAAGTAACAATAACTATCTTAACTAATAATATTAAACTAAAGGATTCATCCAGAACTAGTAAGACAAAAACTAAAAGACGAAGACAGTAATTATAATAATATTATAAATAATAATATACAATCAACAATTACTATAATTATATTAACAACATAACCATACATTATCTAGATATAAGATCTAAATCTAAAAGTGCCTCAAAGATAAACAGGGCATTAAAATCATCAGAAGAACAAAGAAAAGCCGAAGAACGTCGAGAAAAATTCCTTGAAAGTCATTCAGACGAAATAAGCATTATTAAAAATATGTGGGAAGACTTAGGAGTTTCAGAGCCCTTTAAAAATATATTTCTTAATATTTCTTTCGACTTGGAAGTTAATAACTGTAAAGAGTTTTTAAATTACGAAATAAATTCATTAACAAAATTGGCAAGCAATTTAAACGTATAATTCACACATAAACTAACCTAACATACATATAATTTTAGAAACTATCTAAAGAGGTAGAAGCCAGAGAAAAAACAATTGCACTTATTGAACAGTTTTGTGAAGTACTCAAATCAAATGACCTTAATGATAAACTTTTAAACGATATCGTGCAAGTATTTAAGAATATAAGGGTGTTATCAATCAATATTATTAATTATTTCAACAAAGTTCGAGAAGCCTCTTCTTATTATATTATGGGAGGAAAATTTAATTTAGATAACCTTAGTAGTGGTTTTAATTATGATAGGAATTATCTAATAAAAATGAAAAATGATACTGATTTTTTAAGGAATTCCTTATTAGGAAAGTATTTTAATTTCTATCATGATTCTGATCCTTTTTTAATTTCGATTGCGGAGAAGTACGAGAAAGAAGATGAGTATGTTTAATTTTTAATATAATTTTTAATTCATATTTACATTAAATAATTTTAAATTTGTAGAGAAGAAATTGAAAAGATCGTTGTTCCTATTAATGAAGAGATAACTAAATACATAAAAAATGGGTAAATTAACTAGTAGACCATTATTATATCTACAATATATTTTATTAACAATAAAATACTTATTTTTATTTACAATAGTCAGTTTACAATTCTCCAAGATCTAATAATCTATGAACTAAATAACATTAATAATTCAATACCATTCCATAAAACTAATTTATCAAAAGATATATTTTCAAGTATTTCCTTTCAATCTGGATCAAAGATTGAACGACCTAAATCATTATATCATTCACAAAGTAACATCATCATTAAATTATCTATTTATCTATTTATCTAATTATCTATTTCTCTAGGAGTTAAAGGAGCAATTCAAACTAAAGGCGGATCCAAAATAGAAATAAACATTCGAAACAAATTTCCTTTACAAGATGCTAAATTAAAGGGTTTATACAAAGATGACTCTACATCACCTTTTAAAAAAATTAGAGTTAATGAAAGAGATGAATATATTAATATGAAAACAAGTGATAGTAATAGTAGAGATAGAATTAATCGCTCAAATGAAAAAGAAAGAAAGGGAAAAGCTGATAATAGTGATTATTTTGCAGATATGATTATAAAAGAAAGTGGAAAAGTCGAAAAGGAAATCGAAAGACTAGAAAAGAAAAAGGATAAAAAAGTTAAAGTGGACGATAATAAAAATAAAATAGATAAAATAAAAATAGAAATAAAAGACGAAGTAGACGAACAAAAAAAAATTTATAACATTCAAAGTAATTTGAAAAACAATAACAATCTTGATGAAAATTATAATGATAATTTTGATAATAATTATAATGACGACGAAGATTTAAAAATTATTGCTAATAACATTGACCATAATCAGAATCATTCAAATAAAGAAAGTCTCGGTAACACATTAAAAAAATCTTCAGTAAAGGATTTAATAGGATTACATACTATCAATGAAAATATTGAGTCAAACCAAAATAACTCATTAGCAAATAACAATCAGAATATAAATGAAAATTATAATAGTAATTACAATAGTGATCATCTAGATAAATCAAAGCAACAAAGTAAAATACTCTATGAAGACAATTTCGATAATATAGCAGAAGAGGAAATACCTGTTGAAAATAATTATATTGATACTGGTAATTCCAAATCAAAGTTTAAAGATGAAAGTCATATTAATCATATTAATAATAATGTAAAATCAAATCAAAAAGAAAGACCAATTTCACCTAATAATGATCATAAAAAAAGTAAAATGCTTGATAATAGTATCAATTCAAAAATAATCTTCGAAAACTCACCAGAGAAAACTGATAAAGATAAAGACTTAATGGAAAAATCAGTATTTAAAACAGAAGTGGAAGCTGAAATAAAAAACAAAATATCTGACTTTATAACTGATCTATTCAAAACAAGCTATCAAAAAGAAAGTGAAAATAACAAAATTCAAAAGGAAATTTTAGACTATGTAGCAAATGAGGAATATATGAAAGATACTTATAAAAATTCTAATAAAGGTTTAGATAAAAGTGTAAACAATAGTTTAGATAAAAGTATTAATGAAGATTTCGCAAAAACCAATAAAAAACTATCAATATTTGTAGGTGAGTTAGTAAATGAAAATCAAAGAATAAAAACATTAAATACTAATACAAATAAGTCAATAATAAAAGGAAATAATAATATTACTCATAATACAATTGAGGATGAAAAACATATCCGTGAGAATATAACAAATTTTGTAGATGAATTAATGAGGAAAAATCAAATTTGTACTCCAAAATATACAGAAGAAAAAAGTAAACGTTTTTCGAAATTTCATAAGGACGAGGAGAAATTCCAGCATATTAATACTTCAAAGAAAAATGTGAATAATAATACTAATAATTCAATTAATAACTCAAAGAATAATTTAGTTAATATTTCTAAAGGTGAGATCAAGAAGGACACTAGTACTCCAAAGAAAAATGTGAATAATAATACTAATAATTCAATCAATTTAACTCCTAAAAAACGTAATGAAACAAAAAATGCACCAGATAAGAAATCTTCTTTGAACACGTCTAAAATAAAAACAGAGAACAAAGAAGAAATTCCCTTAGCAAAGAAAAGTGTTAAAATTAAAGAAAGTTCAAATAAAAGCATACAACAGGAAAAACAAGACAAAACAATTAACAATTCAGAGATTGATAAACATTTGAATATAAGTAAAGATTCAGCAAATATAAGTTCTATAGCTGGAAATAAAAAAGATTCCTCATTTGAAATTAATAAAAAAGAAGACTCGTCTTTATTAATTAAAGACGAGAAAAGTAAATACTTTGCTCAAACTGAAATTGACCATGAAGAAGCAAATAAGTATTATAATTTTGTTAAATAAATTATAGTTCTGAAGAGGATAAAGATAGTAAAGCTAATGTTGTTTTTGAATTAAATAAAGAAGAACAAAATATAGGTATATATTATGAGCAATTTTTAATCTTTGTAACACTTAACTAATAATTTTATGTTAATTTAACTAAATTCAATATTATAAATAGAACATCCACATGATACTACATCAGACAAAGATAGAAAAATTTCTTTCTATAAAGATGAATACGAACTTGAAGAATTTGAACAATATTACCAATTCTACATCAAAAAAGTTAGCGAAGATCAAAAAGTCAGTTTCGACATAAAGACAGATATTCATGAATACTTTAACAACACAATAAATCCTAAAATAATTACAATAGAAGAAAAACAAACTACAATAGGAATTGCTATAGTAGGTTACGAAAACACTACAGATAACATAATAAACCTAGTCGTTAAACATTTTTCTGTATTAAAATTTGAAGATTACGAAATTAACTTTAAAGAAGTCTTAGAATTTATAAAAGAAAACATTGTTTGCGATCAAATCTTAGTAAATTTGCATTACGATAACGTTAAAAATGAATTAAGCCCAGAATTAAAGAATTATTTTAAAAATATATTTCACTTTAGGTTAAAAAAGGTAGAAAACTTATTTGGAGGACGAATAGCTAAGTTTGTTTTGACAATTAATGATGCTATTAATCTTGTAGAATTTATGTATCAGCCTACTACAAATGCTATGAATTATAAAATTAGTACCATAATTGGTGTTTGTGAAAGCTTAAAACTGGTTGAAGCTTCGGGCGATTCTGAAATAGTTGTAGATAAAGGTGTTAACTTTTTCAATGTTATGTTGATCATATGTGAAATGTTGAATGAACATAATAATTATACTTGTAATTTGGAATTATTCCAAAGAGAAAGTATAAAAGAAATGAATAGTTTGTGCACAAAATTCTTAAATTTAAATTTAAACGATAAATCAAAATTAATAAGGAAATTTAGTGAAGATAATCAAATTAAGGAGCTTATAACAAAGTTTAGTGATAATTTATCGATACTAAACGCTGATGTGGAGATGTCTTTAAAGTTTAGAACTGTGTTTACTAATTATTTGAAAATTAATGAGGTAGACGTACTTTATTATCGAATAACAGTAAATTAATTATAAATTGAATATCATTAATTACACTTTACTTCATAGGAAAAAATAAAAGTTTACAAAAACAATACAAATGATCTTTTTTACTCAATTCCAACTTGTGATTCTAATTTAACATTTATTATTAGCGAAGCAACTAAAAAAGATGAAACAAAAACATTATATGAAGAATTTTACAGCACTTATCCAGTAAATAATTTATAATAATAACTTATAATTTTACCATTCACTAGACATTAGAATTAGTTGAAGAAGCCGAAAAAAAAATATGGATACCAGGCTTCAAACGAATTAACAATGAGTTTTATTCCAATGTAAACTTTTTAAAAGACTTAAATAACTTGATTTTAACTAAAAATGAAGTGGAATATAAACTTTCTCAATTGTTAGAATGTTCAAATTTTGAATTTGTTTATGGAGATGACTGTCATCATAGTTTTAAATTAGAAGAAGATGAGAAAGAAATTAAGATTAATAAAGACTTTCAATGCGGTAATTTAAATATAATTTATTAATTTATTTTAATATTTATTATAGCTATTGTTCATAATGAAATTTTGGGTCAAGTTAAGATACCTGCTATTTTTGTAACACATGTTAGCTTCAATGATTTTATAACAAAATAAATAGGAATTAAAATAAAATTAACTAGATTATAATTATACATATATCTAATTATATGTCCAATAACTTATATATTACTTTATATAAATAATAAGCATTACTTTATTTAATAATAAATGAAAAATAAATAAACTTAAATAAATTTATTAATTATTTAAAATTCAAATTATAATAATATTGTTTTAATAACAAAACACGTTATGTAATTATATATGGATTCCAGTCTCCTCATATATGTGGTAAATTTTCATAATAGCAATCTTATATGCGGCTATTCTTAAGGATGTATGTTCTTTCTGTGATAATTCAGCAACTTCATTAATTGTATTAGCCATAACTTCTTCAAGTCCAGAGTATACTAAATCTCTTTCACTGGGTCCTTTTAATAATTCCATATCTTCTTTTGTTTGTTCTCTTCCTTCATTAAGCATTTCGAATAATTGTTTTTTAGACTGAGTTCCATATCTAAAATTATTATATTTATTAATTACTATTATAATTTTTACCTTTTAATAAGTAATCCAAGTTGTTTATGCTCAAGATTCTTTAACCATTCAAAATACGAGCATGTAACACCACTAGCATTCAAGACTAAATCAGGTACAATCATAATTCCTCTTTCCTCTAATACTTTATTTGCTCCAATTGTAGTAGGCCCATTAGCAGCCTCTCCAAGGATTTTACATTGAATTAAATGAGCATTACTTAAATTAATTTCTCTTTCTAAGGCCGCAGGTATTAATACATCGCATTTTTTATGTAACATCTTTTGAATTTCATCTTTTTCAGTAACTGATTCTTTTGCATGTGGATATCCTGCTAAAGTTTTATTTTTTAAATGATAAGCTTTAAGATCATCGATATCAAACCCGTCTTCGTTATAGATAGCGCTGTTCCATTCGACTATTCCAGTAATTTTAACTCCTTCAGTGACCATGAATTTAGCAGCCCAGTAACCAACATTACCAAATCCTTGAATAATCATAGTTTTTCCTTTCATTCCAGGTTCGATATGATATTGTTTACACAACTTTACGTTATTTAGAACTTCTCTTATTCCGTAGAAGACTCCGATACCTGTTGATTCAGCTCTACCTTCGATACCTCCTAAATCAACTGATTTACCAGTAACACATCCACTAGAGTTCATATCAGCATTACCTCCATATAAGGTCTCATAGGTATCTTTCATTATATTCATAGTATGAGCAGAAGTACCAAGATCTGGTCCGGGAACATCGATACCAGCTAAAATATTAAATATATTGTTAATTATTAAATTATTACCTCCAATAAAGTTTTTCTTAGCTAGTTCTAATGTATATCTTCTTGTAGCTCTATCAACTTCTCCTTGAGAATACTTTTTAGGATCAATTTTAATTCCTCCTTTAGCTCCTCCGAATGGTACATTAGAGACAGATAATTTTAAAGTCATTAAAGTAGCTAGAGCCTCTGTTTCACTCATATCAATATGATCTGCGAATCTAGTACCTCTATATTTGTTTTAATATTAGTTATAAAAATATTCATATAGTGTTTAATATTACCCTTTAGTTGGTAGATAATGCATTGAGTGTTCTGCACGATATCCACTGATAACTTCGACTGATCCATCGTCTCTTACGAGTGGGAAGTTAATAGTCAAAGTAGCAGCACATGGTTTAATTATTGATTTATAATGTGCTGGAATATCAATAAATGTGAAAGCTTCATCAAAATATAATTGAACCATCTGTAAGAAACCTGGCTCAACTGGAACTGGATGATGATCAGTTGTTTCTACTTTATGTTCTTCTGGTTTTTTTTCTTCTTGTACTTGAACTTTTACTTGTGGTTTTTCACCTTGTTTAGAATGTGGTTTCGATGTTACTACTAGTTTTTTGCATAATTGATAAAATGATGGATTCTTAAGTATTTCCAAATTGGATAACATTAGTTTTAATGGTTTTACTTTAGTGTACTTGTTTAGCATTTATTTTAATGTACAATAAATAATTTTAATAATTAAATAGCAAGTATAAATATTAATTATTTATTTTATTATTTATTAATATCTTGAATACAGTAAACTAATCTTCTTAATAATATGTTACTATATAAAACTATAATTACTTTACATAATCTTGAATTTTAATAAATTTACCTAACTTATTCAATTTAACTAATTAATTTATATTAATAAACATATTCAATTTATTTCAATGTGTAAAATTATCAAATATGGATGTTACTCATTCATAATTTTATTTGCCGGCATAGTTTTTCAAATTTATTTAAATTACCCAGTTGATAGAATAGAAAACTACCATACAAATAAAGATAATAAAAATATTGAAAATAATAAAGAAATATATGATTATATAGTAATTGGATCAGGATCTTCAGGTACTGTTGTAGCTAGTCGCCTATCAGAAAATTCAAACTTAAAAGTATTATTATTAGAAGCCGGTGGCTCAGACTCAGAAATAAAAATTCATATACCTGTTTTATTAGCAGAGTTACAGGGTACTGATGTAGATTGGGCTTATTCTTCAACATTACAGATTCATTCTAAGTATATACATTTATTTATGCCACGTGGCAAAGTTATTGGAGTTTCTAGTTCGTTAAATGCAATGTTATATGTAAGAGGAACTCCAAGAGATTATGATAATTGGGAAAGTTTAGGACATAAAGGTTGGGGATGGAAAGATGTGTTTCCATATTATAAAAAATTAGAACATCATTTGAATCCTAGAGGTAACCAAACATATTATGGTGACTCTGGTAATGTAAAAATAAGTATCAACAATGGTTTAGATTATGTATCACAACTTTTATATAAAGCATTTAAAACTTTATATAAAGTTCAAGAAATAGACGATTTTAACACAATTGACAAACCAGTTGAGGGTATATCATTAGCTGACGCAACAATACATAACGGAAAAAGATATGGAGTTGCAGATGCATATTTAAATAAAGAAGTATTAGAAAGGAAAAACTTATTTGTCCGTATACATGCACAAGTAAAAAGAATTCTATTTGATGATAGTAAAAGAGCTATTGGTGTTGAAGTATATTACTCAAATCATAATATAACTGATACTATATATGTTAACAAAGAAATAATATGCTCTGCAGGAGCTATTAATACACCGCAATTACTCCAATTAAGTGGAATAGGTGACACAAAAATGTTGAAGAAATTAAAGATAAATATTGTTCATGATAATGAGCAAGTAGGTGAAAATTTACAAGATCATCCTTATCTCAGTAACATGTTTCAGTTAAATAAACCATTAAGCTTACATTTCTATAGAAATTTTCCTTATGATGTAATTGCAATATTACAATGGCTTTTGTTTAGATCTGGTCCTTTGTCGAATTCTGTTATTACAAATATTGGGTATTTCCATTCAAATATTAATAAAAAAGAAAAAGAAAATATGGAATGGCCTGATATGCAATATCTTTCATCAAGTGCACTTATTAGAAAGCCTGAAGTAGATAATTACGATCATATTGAAAATGGGGGCTATACTGCATTTTCAGTACTATTAAACCCAAAAAGTAGAGGCTATGTTACTTTAGCTAGCGCTGATTTTACTGATTACCCTCGAATAGATCCAAATCTATTTGGAAACAAAGATGACTTATACAAAATGGTAGAAGCTTATAAACGATTTAGAAATCTACCAAATCAAAGTCCAGAACTTAAAGAAATAACTAAAGGTGCATTCCATCCTGAAGGAGGTGAAATAAAGACTGATCATGATATAGAAGAACATATTAAAAAGTTTACTGATTTATTATATCATCCAGTTGGAACTTGCTCAATGGGAACAGTTGTTGATGAAAAGTTAAGACTTAAAGGAGTGAATGGTTTAAGAATAGTTGATGCCTCAATAATGCCACAAATTATTAGAGGAAATACGAATGCAGCGTGTATAATGATAGGCGAGAAGGCAGCTGACATGATATTAAATGATAAGTAATAACTAAACTAACAATTAATATTAAAAATTATTAATATTAGAAATTATAAATAATAATAAATTAATATTAATAAATTAAGATAATTTTATCACATGATCCAAATTAATATATAGCTTTATACCTTTTCTATAATATGTTTAATTAATTAAAAGTTTTTACTTATTTGTATATTTATTTACATATTTTTTATATACTAATCTACAGGCTCATTTATAATTAAAGATTAGACATTAGAAATAATTTAAGCAATGTAGTTGTGGTTCCATCTCTTGGATCTAAATCCAATAATCTTCTTAAAGTAACATTCGGATCTTCTAATTCATGGATATCTTTTAATGGCTTGATAACCTCTTCAAAAAACATATTACATGTTTTTTCATTATGCATATTAATTGATGGCATTCTAAATAGTTCATTCTTATCTTCGTCTATTATTACACTTCTCAAAATTCTATCTTTAAAATTATTTAATGCAAAATTTTCTTCATTTAAACTTGTATCTATGTAATTAAGTGCTTTTTCTATAATTTCAGTTTTTCTGCTTTTTGCAAAATCACAAGAGCATAAATAATACTTTAGAATATCAGTGCAACTAATTGTTTCAAATTCTTTATTATCTAATACTTTTGATAAATTATCAATGTTAAACCAAGAATCTTTACGTGAAAATTTTCTTTTATTTTGGTATTCATTATTGCTATCGTGTATGTTATCTCTATAATCTATGTTATTTTTATGTGGAAAATTTGGAGTTTCTTTAGCAAATAATTCATTTGTAACTAGTTTTATTAATAAATAAAAAGTAAAATTAAATACAACATGGTTTTTGTAATGATGTTCTTTCATAACAAGTTGATAGACGTTTTAATGAACTATTTGATTTTGATTTTGATTTTTGATTTGTTATTTCGAATTTGTCTTCCACTTCTTCAATAGAATCTGTAAATAATTTAATTTATACATAAGTATACCTTTTATTTGTATTAATTCGATTTTATTTTCATTCTTGTAATAGTTTTTATTATTACAAATATCATCCTTTTTCTTATCATTTTTATTTTCATCACTTTCATTTTCATAATAAAAATCAATAACTATATCATCTTTATCATTCATATCATTATTATTTATATCTTTCTTTTCTTGTTTATTATCTAAATCCAAATCAAACTTTACCTCACTTATTCCACTTCCTTTTTTGCTAAATGGTTTTTTGTTTACATTATCTAAGTTAGGTA
>Ga0100378_1005900_pt1 | contig 11159 bp, 8 predicted proteins | sample CryGeymeta201502_FD_81535 | JGI IMG/M metagenome (GOLD analysis project Ga0100378, IMG submission 81535) | Groundwater microbial communities from Crystal Geyser aquifers in Utah, USA - Crystal Geyser metaG 2015-02 | ecosystem: Environmental > Aquatic > Deep subsurface > Groundwater | place: USA...
CAATCCCCAATCCCCAATCCCCAATCCCCAATATTAACTCTATAAATCTTTATTGTATTATATCTAATTATTTCAAATTAAGTTATTTTAAATTATATGTAAATATATTAACTTTATATAAATAATTTATATAACGTTATAATAAAACATAGAAATAATTAATATTATTAATAATATAAGTTTATATTATTAAAATTAAATTATCTCTAAGCAGTAATACCTTGTAAACTTTCCTCTTCAGATGTTTGGCTTTGTCTCTTTCTTACCACAAAAATAATTGCAATTAACTGTATAATTACAACTACTGATAAAACAATGATAATTATAATATAAAGTAAATGATCTTCTCCTGGAGTTAAGTTACAAAAGTTATCTATTTGTTCATTACTCATTAATTGTGGATTAATTATGTCTCTAAATTTATCATAAGTGCTAGAATAAATCAATCTGTCATTGTATGTTATGGTAAGATTAAAATCTGAGTTTACATACTTTTCTGTTTTATTAGTTGTAGGCTTTTCAAATTCAAAAATCATATTTGAAGCAAATTGAGAGTATTCAAGAACTCCAGTTTTCAATGTTTCATTAAATAAAGTTAATAAAGCGTATAAATTAGTATCATGCATTGAGTGCATTAAAAACTTTTGTCTTTTAGTCCAGTCTGCATCTTTTCCTTTATTTTCCATTTCTACAACCCAATCCAAATTATCTATAAGTACTGCTAAAATTTTACTGACAGTTACTTTTGCCATCTTTAATTCTTTATCTCCGAAATTCTTTAGCATATTTAATCTTAAGTATGTTTTAGTTTGTTTATAAAATTCATCTAAATCAATTCCAGCATTAACTAAGCTTAAAAGTTTTCTACCTTCGAAGTAGTTAGCTACATATGTGTCAGAGATTACTAATAAATTGTCTGGAATTGTTAAATAATTTTTGTCTTTGAATCCTAGAACCTTTTGTAATTTTTCGTAATAAGTAGCATTAAATTCTTTTATATATGCTAATATTTCTTCATTCTTTTCATTCTTTTTTAATTCGTCAGCAAAGGGTGGACATCTTGATGGTAGAAAAAGAGCTTCGTATTTTTCTTCAAATAGATGAACAGGAAAAACTTGACCTCCAAAAAGAAGAGAATTATTCTGTAACTCAGTTAGTATTTTATCTAAATCTGGAATTGGATTTCCAGGAGGAATAGCTAGTATACTTTGGTTTGCAAATATTTGGTTTCCAGTTCCAGGTGGGTAGATTCCGAATAATTGACTTTGTGCTGATAAAATTGTTCTATTAATATTTGTTGAAAATATTAAAAGCTGACTCATATTAAATGATTTATCTAGGAAGCCTGTGTCTACATATTTACTTCTCATTTTATATCCTAATAAGTAGTGTTGTCTCATTCCCATACTTGTAAGTTCAGATTCCAAACCCGGAAGACTATTAAACCAGTATTCGCCATATATATCTTGTCTTGTTTCATTAATACCTTTATTTCCTGGTGCCCATGGAGATCTTGCTCCGTGTCTAAATACTTCATAGACAAATTTTAATTCTGTTTTAATTAAAACTAAGATTAAGAGTAGTAACAACAAAAATGATAGTGATATCATTAATAGAGATATATAATAAATAAAATATATAATTGCTAAATAAAATAAATAAAGAATTAATTAAATAACATAGTTTGATTATTAATATTAATTAATGTTGATTACTTACCAAATTATTAACTAAAAATTACTTATTAAGAATAAACAATATAATTTAATATATAAATGTCAATTTCTCAAATTTTCATTCTTTCCTCAAGAGGAGACACAATAATTCATCGAGACTTCCGAAGAGATATAAAAAAAGGAGCTAACGAAGCATTTTTTCGAAAAGTTAATTTTTGGGATGAAGACGGTGATACCGCACCTCCATTTTTTAATATTGAAGGTGTGAATTATGTATATTCTAAAAAGCATGATTTGTACTTTGTAATGATCTCTAAAGAAAATTTTTCTCCGTCATATTTTATAGAAGTTTTAGATAGGTTAATGAAGGTTATAAAAGATCATTGTGGAATACTATCCGAAGAGGCTATAAGAAAAAACTTTATATTGATATATGAAATAATAGATGAAATGATTGATTTTGGTTATCCTCAGTTGGCTTCAACTGAACAAGTTAAACCTTTCGTTTTTACAGAGCCTGTCGTTGTTAGTAAACAAAATGTTACTAAGACAGGGCTATTTGGTGCAACTACAATATCATCAAATGCTATACAGGCACCGATTAGTCAGAATGTAGATAAAAATAAGAAAAATCAAATATTTGTTGACTTGTTTGAGAAATTAACAGTTCTTTTTAATAGTAAAGGGAATGTTGTTAATTCGAGTATAGATGGATGTATACAAATGAAAAGTTATCTAAAAGGGAATCCTGAATTACGTCTAACTCTCAATGAGGACTTAGTCGTCGGAAAAACTTCTTATTCTAACTCACTAGCTCTTGACGATGTTATCTTCCATTCGGCAGTAAACCTAAACGAATTCGAATCAAATAAGGTCTTAACAATAGTCCCTCCAGATGGTGAATTTACCGTAATGAACTATAGAATAACAAAGGACTTCACTCCACCATTCAGAGTATACGCAATGATAGAGGAGTCCAATTATAAATTAGAGCTTAGAATAAGAATACAAGCTAATTTTTCAGATAAATTTTTTGCAAATAATGTACTTGTTAAGTTTTCTGTACCTAAATCATGCTCTAGTGTTCATTTTGAAAAGGAAGTAAAGACAGAACTAGGGCAGGCTACAGATTATATTGAGAATGAAAAAGCATGTTATTGGAAAATTGTTAAATTTGTTGGAGGTTCTGAACATAGTTTGACAACGAGAGTTACTGTTCCAAGTCAGAAGCCAGGAGATTTAAGAAAGGAGTTAGGACCTGTCTCAATGACATTCGAAATTTCAAATTATAATATATCCAAAATTCAAATTAAAGAACTAAAAATAAATGCTATTGAGAAAAATTACGAAGCATTAAGATGGGTCAGACATGTTACGCAAGCAAGTTCATACGTAGCAAGACTGAACTAAATAGAATACTCATAGAAAATAATTTACTAATTAGTTTTAAGTAAAATTTAATTAATAAAAACTATTATAAATAGTTTAATAGTTTTATTAATTATATAGCTATATAAGTATTTTTGTATATATTCTTCTATATATTCTTTACTTTATTTTATTAAAATTTTTAATTATTTAAATAAGTACTTAAATGAATGGTAAATATAAAAATATAATAATTAACATATTTCTACTTAAAATATATTAGTCATATTATTTATAAACTTTAAAAATATGTATACTAATATTTATATATTCTAAGATTTAATAATATTAATAGTATATATTTCAAATAATGGGAAAAGCTGACGGAACAGAATTTACATGTGGAAAATGTTGGAGTTGGACATTACAAATATTAGTATGGGGAAGTTTAGTCTGGGCAATCATCGGTGGAATTTTCGTAAGTAGCGCAGGAGTTGGAGTCTACCTTCCTTTTACTATTCTTTATGTAATTTATTGGATTAATATGTTTTGCTCGCAAACATGCTCTTATCTCTCACACAAAAAAGATGGAAATAATATTTACGGATATATGGGACAATTATTCTACACTCCAGCCTTTGTTGATTTCCATATAAGTTGTTATCATTATGAAACAAGAAGCCATCATTATAAAGATTCTGAAGGTAGAGACCAATGGAGAACTGAACAAGTAAAAGTTCATACATATAGTGAAACTCAATCGTTCAAATATATGACTTGGAGAGATGTATCTGGAGCCTTTAATCTAAACACTTCTGGATTTGCTAGAGATCCTAAGTTAGCTATGGTCAAACTCAGAATTCATTTCGATATTGAATTTGCAAACGACGGAACAGTTAACGACTTCGAAGCTCAAAAGAATTACTTTATTAGCAGAAATAGATTTAGAGATACTCATTATGACTTTACACAATCTAATAGACTTGATGGATATTCTGAATTCAATTTAGTTAATATTGGGGAACAAGCAAACCCATCAATTGGAATGTGCTGGTTATTATTAGCTACTTTCTTAACAGTAAGCGAATTTTACAAAAATTTCGTTGATAGCTATTGCATTCGTCAAGATTTTAAAATATTAAAAATAGTTTCAACTAGACAAAATCTTAACTTACAAGAAGTTTTCCAACCATATATTGCCAGAGTCCCTCAAATTATAGTAATGCAAACTACAATCACATTCAACGACCCAAGCAAACTTGGCGCCGTAACAGTAGTTCCAGATTTACCAGATTTAGATGAAATTAATAATACCCCTACTCAAGGGTCAGGAGGAATGACTACTTCAAATGATGCAATGCAAGGAGGTGGCATGACCTCATCGACTAATGCAATGCAAGGAGGTGGAATGACCTCATCGACTAATGCTATGCAAGGAGGTGGAATGACTATGTCAATTGATGCCTCTAACCAACCTTTTATTCAAAAATAAAGAATTCAATAGCAATTGTAGCTATAGTCTTTAGTTAAGTAAAATTAATTATCAGTTTAATAATTATCTTTACTTAAAATTATAAAAATTGAATTAAAGTTCAAAATATAAAAATATATAATATGTATATAATTATACTAAATGAAGAAAAGACTTTATACTTATAATTTTTTAAATATTAAATATTATTACTTATTACTTATTATAATAATTATCTATACAATAATACTTATAATTAAACTTATTACAACTCATAATCAGAACTTTATACATTTTACTTCTGACTATTAGTATTTCCCCAATTCATATTTTCATCATTTAATCTAGCACTAGCACTAGAGTTACTATCTTTCTTAATATAATTGGAAGACTTTACTATCTTAAACGAATTAGGATCTTCGTATTTATTATTTTGATAATACTTCTTTTCTTTTTTATTACTACCTCCATCGACAAAGTTTGTATAGTTATTACTTTTAATATTTGGATTATTATTATTGTTTTTATCTTTAAGAATAAAGTTTTCATTGTTGTTATTGCTATTAGTCTTCTTAATTTTATTTTCACTGTTGTTTTGGCTGCTATTAGTGTTATTAGGGTAGCTATCTTTGAAGATAGCTTGTTCTTGGATTACTTGTTTTACATCTTTAAACTCTTTGAATTCTTTTGACTCTTTGAATTCTTTGAACTCTTTAAATTCTTTAGAGTCTCTTAAGTTGTTATCTGAGTAGATATTACTATTGGAAGTAATAGTGTTAGTGTTGTTAGCTTTATAATTATTTCCGTGATAGTTGTTGCAATTGCTGTAATAGGTATTGTTGTTACTGCTTTCTCTTACTGTATTGTTTTGCTTTTGCTTGAATTTATACCCAGAAATCAAGTAATTGCTCTTATCTTCGTCTCCGCAGTCTTCAGTGTGTAAATCAACATTGTTTGAGTAGAAGAACTGTCCGGTTTTTATATTTCTTTTAACACCAATCTTGCTGACCAAATTTAAATACTCGTCTGCGAAGTAATTGAATTTTTTGTCGTAGATAAAACACTTATGGATCTTACTATAAATGAGTGGATCATCATTTAAGACTACTTTTCTTTCAACTGATTCAGTAACAACGTCTTTTAATAATTTGATTAATTTTCCACTAATAAATCCTCTTATTAAAGTATTAAAAGTAACTTTATCAAACTTGATATCTTTCGATCTCATTTCTTCATAAATAGCAACGGACTCATTGAAATTCTTAGTAGTAAAGCAAGTTTTTAGATAGCATGTGTAAATAATTAATGATAAGTTTTTATTGAGTGATTTCATTTCGTTTAGCATACATTTAGATTTTTCGAAATCTCCTAGTTTTCCATAGACCTAATGATAAATATTTAGTTATTTAGTAATTAAATATATTTCTTACCTTCATCATAATGGAAAACGCCATGGCAGGAATGTTTACTTTCAAAGTTTTAATATACTCAAATATTTTATTAGCAGCATCGAAATCTTGAGACTTCTCACAACCATCTAATAAAGAATTAATCAAAACCTCATCTGGCTTTAGATTAAAATCTTTCATTTGATAAATAAGATCAATTGCTTTGTCGAGACATTTATTATTGATATAGCCTATTTAGAAAATAAATATTATATAGAAATAATAATAAATTATAATGAAAATGTTGCTTACATTTCACCAAAGTAGAAAAAGAAATAATGTCTGGCTGAACATTCTTAAAATTTACAATTTCTTCAAAAATTCTTAATGAGGACTCCAAATCCAAATTCTTACTAGAATAATCTAAAACAGTATTAAATGTGATATTATTTGGTGGATTCTTCTCATCTTTCTTCATTTTATTAAATATTTCAAAGACTTTTTTTGTGTTTTTTACTTTTGCGTAAGCTTTAATAAGAGTTGTATACAATATTGTATTCATTTCATAACCAAGTTTGTCCATTTCATTATAAAGTTCAAATACCTTTTCTAAGTTATTGTTCTTAATACATGAGTTGATAAGGCATCCATAAGTTACTGAGGAACGTTCAATGTTATTAAGCTTCATCATGTTGTAGACTTCAATTGCTTTGTCTAATTCATTATTCATCCCGTAGGCCTTGATGGCAATTCCACAGGTAATTGAGCTTGGCTTTATTTGTTTTGACTTCATCTCTTCATATATTTCTAGCATCTTGTCGATACGGTCAAATCTTAGGCAGACATCCATCATACAGTTGTAAAAGATTTCATCTGGAGTTGAGAACTTTTTGACATTTTCGAACATGTCAAAAGCAAGTTGTAAGTCCTTTTCGTTTGATTCATAAGTTTTGTTGAGGCCTTTGATGATTGTTGAGTAGGTAAAGTTGTCAGGCTTGATTTTGTGTGATTGCATTAAGCTCATTACGAAGTTGACTTTGTTCATTTTATTATCTCTTACACATGCATCAAGGATAGTATTAAATGTAACATCATTAGGTGGAATTCTATCAATAAGGTTCTCAAATTCCATAAAAGCTTCATTGAAGTATCCAGTATGAATACATCCCTTTAAATATGTATTCAACGTCACAGTATCAGGTTCAACTCTATAATAACCAGTTGTTATCTTCTTAAAGAAGTTTTGAATGATCTTTCCTTCTTTTAGGAAAACACATGAGTCTAATAATACATTAATAAGTATTATCTCTATTCTCTTGCCTTCATTTGTCATGTTGTCTAATATCTCAAATGCCTTCTGTAGGTATACTTTATGAGAATGATCTCTTATACCTCGGAATAGTGTTGAGTATGTGTAGTTATCCCCACTTTGATTAGTGTCTAATAGGCGTTGGTAGTATTCCCATGCTTTGTCGATTTCTGAATTTTTAATAAGTGATTCTATGATATAGTTAAATGTTGCTACACTTGGCTTGACTTCGTAGATATTCATGTCGTTGTAGACTGAAATTATTTCTTCGAGTTTTGAGTTTTTGAATAGTCCATCAATAACTATATTAAAAATCTGATCACATTGGAAAGTCTCTTGCTGAATCAACTTCTTATAGTACAAAATACCTAAGTTGATTTTTTGATTTTTGAATAGATTTTTAAGGAATATAACCCAAGTAGTTATATTAACTCCACAGTTTACATTAAGCTTAGAGAATTCCATGTTAGTATTCCCAGAAAGAAAAGTATGTTCAGGTTTATATTCTTCTAATCTGCTTAAAAGGGTTTGAGCTTCTTCAATTCTATTTCCTTTACATAAATTATCAATAAGTATATTGATGGCGCAATTGGAAATTTCAATTGAATTTGAAATTAATTTATCTATAAATTGCATTGCTTCATTAATGCAATTTATCTTAACTAATTTCCTTAGAGTCACAGAAAAGAGAGGGTAGATTCCTTTGAGTCCGTTCTCGGCAGTTGTTGAAATAATGTTCATTAAGAGTTCGAATTTCTTAATGTTTTTTGAAAAGTAATCTGCTGCAATGAAGATACAGTCTTCGTAGTCGCTAAATTGCTCAGGATCGACGCTTGAGAGAAGTGTTAGTGCTCGTAGCTCTTGGTTTGAATTGCATAGTAAAATTTGGAGTAGCTCCAAAATTCTTTGATTACTAACGCAAATAGAACTAATTCTAGTTACGATAGAACAGTCTTGGTTAGTAGTTTTCTCAAAGAAGTTAAGCATCTGCTTAATTAGCACTTTTCTGTCAGGTAGTTTGGCCTCTTCATTCTCTAGTGCTTCGATGGTCTCGAGCAATGTAGTGGGTGCGTTAGCAATATTTAGTTGCTTGAAAGTTGAAAATTCTTGTAAATTCTCAGTTTGGATAGAAGAGCTTTCTTCTTTTTTGGAAGGAGAGTGCAAGTCTTCGTGTGTGTCAAGGAGTCTTGTCTGAATTTCATTTGAATTTGAATTTTGAGTTTGCATTTTTATTTGTTATAATTTTTTAATTTAAATTTGAATTTATAGTATAATATTTGATAATTAAAAAATTATCATGCAATATGAATATTAATAAGAAAAATAATAAAAAAAATTAATAAGAAAATTAATAAGAAAATATATTAATTTTAATTATTACATATTATTACAATTACATATACTAATAACTATACTTAATAGTTAAACAACTTCAATTCGCTTTCACTAGCAACCAATTAGATTAATTAGATTAATTAAGTTATTTATATTTTTTATATTAAAACAAATTATATAATTTCATATAATTAAACAAGTATCACAAAGCTCTCTTTTTTATCAAACTAATCTTCTTTTATTTTCTTCACTTTTAATGCTTTTTAATATCACAATGATCTTCTTCACAATCTAAACAATCATTATTTTCTTTATTCTTGTTTGCAAAAAAATCAGTAGGAAAGTTATAATTCAATTTAAAATAAGCCTGCATATATAAACTATATTTATTATTATTAGGATGTTGATATTCAACATTATTGCAGTTGCAACTATATAAATCAGTATTATTGTTATTAGTATTTTCACTGTTCTCAATAAGGTTGTTTATAGTACTAAATCCTTGTCTTTGTTTATGGCGGGGGTTCTTTTTGCATCTGTTTGTTAATTAGATTATTATTGATTATAAAATATTACTAACCTTACAAAAAGATTTTTTCCTCTTCGGATTATCGTACAATACAGGCATATTTTTTTAATAGCTGATTTTACTTTCATTAATATTAATATAAATAAACATTAATTAATCATATAATTCATATAAAAAAGTTAATGAATAAATTAAATAAAAGATTATTAAATAACTTATATTGTTACAAAATTATTTATAATTTACTTTAAATAAAATTTTAAGAACAAATAAAGTATCAACATTGGATCGTGAATTAGATATAATCGTTTCATCTCACTTTTTTTTATTCTCTTCTTCACTCGCTAGCTCATCCTCTCCCTTTAAATGCTCTCCTCTTGATCTATCTTCTGCATCATGGAACCGTATTAATTCTAAACATGATGCTTCAATATCAACAATAAAGAAATATATTAACAAACATATAATTGAAAAGGCCTCTGCTGTAACATTAGATGTCCATATACCAACTATATTTAAATCAATAACCTTGGTTAAGCATAATGAAATAGTTAATTGAACTACAAAATATGTTATTACTGGTACTAAAATTGATATTGCTTTTTGTCCTATAGCTCTATACCAATTATAAAAGTTCCTATTGTTTACTTCTAGTATTTGATATACACATAGTAATGGGAAACACTTAAGTATATTGTCAAGTACTTTTGGTTCGTTTAAAAAGGATTTAATGAGTGGGATTCTGAATATAATCATGAATATGACAAGTGTGACAACGACTATTGATGCTATGATTGATGATACGTATAACATGAGTTTGGCTTTTGGGATATCGTTTTTGCCCATATAAAATCCAACTAGAATAACTGTTGAAAAGCTACTTCCGAATGAAATACCTAAAAATATATTTGCGATAGTCTGTAATACTACATGAGCTGCTAAATTAAGTTTACCTAATGTAAATGCAATAAACATTTGTATTTCTTGACTCCATAACCCTGACATAGAAATAGGAAGTAACGGAAAGTATACCTTCATAAAGTCCCATAATCCTTGACCTGACCAAGAATCTTTATTAAAGCAGAACCATACTTCAGGAAGAGGTTTGACTGACCATATGTATATTATTTCTAGTATACAGTTAAGAAATTGTGTTGAAATAGTAGCACAAGCTGCTCCTGCTACTACCATATCTAGTAGATTTATGTAGATATAGCAAAATGCAACATGCATTAGCATAGTTATGACCAATATTATTATACTGACATAGCTTTTACCTATTAAGTTCAAATATCGAATAAATATAATATGAGTAAACTCAAATATATATGAAAGCTGAAATAACTTAATGTATAAATCAAAATATTCATATTGTTGATAATCCATACTAATCACTAACATAAACGGAGAAGCGGCAAAAAAGTGTATAATATATAGTAATATCAATATCGCGTACATTGTTATAAACGTTCTATGAATGAGTATTCCATATAGGTAATAATTTTTTTGTCCAAAAGCCCTAGAGCCTAAGAAGTCCAAAGTATATACACAAACAATACAAAAACTAAACAGAAGAACATTTGTATATAAGTGTGCTAGTCCGATTGCGTCGATCATATGAGGGTTTTCATACTTTAAACCTAAAAAGGATATATTAAGGAGTTGTTGGAAGAATCTACACATAAAAAACAAGGCTGTTCCAGAAAATATTTTAAGATAAAAGATAATGACCTCGTTTAAAGTATCAACATGGGCAGGTGGTTGATGGTTTTTAATTGGAGATTTAAGTAAAATTTGGTTACTGTCTTTGCTATTGACTTCGTCTTTAGTTAGGTTATTAGCATTTGATTCATCGTTAAGGTTTGTAGTTGAAAGATCAGGATCATTAAGTTTCTGATTCTCATTGTTCATTTATATTTAAACTATTATAAATGTTTTATTTTAATGAAAATTTTTGTTATTTTACTTATTTTATTATTAATAATATAATTATTTAATAATCTTAAAATACAGTTACATAATAAATTACATAAATTACTTTAGTTTAAAATTTACTAATTCAATTAAGTAATTTGAATTAGAG
>Ga0100378_1005907_pt1 | contig 11153 bp, 19 predicted proteins | sample CryGeymeta201502_FD_81535 | JGI IMG/M metagenome (GOLD analysis project Ga0100378, IMG submission 81535) | Groundwater microbial communities from Crystal Geyser aquifers in Utah, USA - Crystal Geyser metaG 2015-02 | ecosystem: Environmental > Aquatic > Deep subsurface > Groundwater | place: USA...
ACTTAAATAAAAGCAAAGTAAAGATAAATATAACAGAAAATGATGTTTTAAATAGTTACTCAATGAACAATATTTTAAGTATAGTAAGTAATAACTATTCATATGCTCCGAATGTTAATACTTATAATAATGACAAAAACAAAATTAAATATACAAATAGTCCAAAAGGAAATAACGAAAATAAAGTCTACTTCTCTAGTAATAGTAGTAATACTGAAAAAGACTATTATGAAAATAATGATAATAAAGAATTTGCATTAGAAAATAGAAAGCTATCAATTGAAACTTTCAATTCAAGAGAAAAAACTAAATCAAAAACAGTCAATCAAAATGATAAAAAGAGTGTTACTAATAGTAATAATGGTATAAGTATTGAAAAAAAGGTAAAATTTCATAGAAGACAAATGTCAACTTTAACAATGGATGAATGTCTTCTTCCTACAAAAAAGCTAACTGACAAACATATTGAGAATAGAAAAGATAACAACATTAATAACTTAATTATGAATGATAAGAATGATAAACTAATAGCAAATTTCTCTAATGGTTTGAGGAGTATTAATTCTTCCGAGTCAATGAAGAAAAATGATTTAATTCTAGTTACAAAAGGTAAGGATAAGGATAATAAAGAAACTAAGGACAATAAAGAGACTAAAGATATTAAAGTCTTATGTGGATCAAAATCAAATAGATCCTTTAAAACAATAAAATCTCATAGTAAAACTAAGAGTGTTTCTACGATTACTACATTATTTCCAAAAAAGCCTATTGCTGAAATAGAAAATTTTACATATACTAATGCACCTACTAATAATTTTGAAAATTTTGAAGGTATTTTAAACTCTTTAAATGAAAAATGTGGTGACAAGCTAAAAAAGTTTAAAGAAAATAATAAACTAAAATTAAATTACCAAATCAAACAGACTAAGGTTAAGAATAATACTTATGAAACATTAATTAATAGACCTCAAACATCATTGAATAACAAAAAAGAAAAAATTAACACAATAGCAAGTTTAAATAAACAAACATTAGAAAATAATTATAAAAATAGATTACAAACCACAATAGCCAACAAAAAAGAAACTTGTAATACAATTGATAGCTTAAATTATAACATTAATACTCAACAAAAAGAAGAAATTCTCATACATAAAAATTATGAAATAGCCAATAATAATCACAATTATAACCAAAATTCAAACAGAGTAAAGAATAATATTGAAGTGAAAGTAAAACAAAATAGAATGCTAACAAGTTATGAAAATACAAATAATTTAAAGAAAAAGCTACAAAGGCCCAAGTCTTCAAATGGAATGACAATAAATCCGAGGCTTAAAACATTATTTTAGACATTATAAATTAGATTAGTTAAATTAGAAAAATTAATATATAATTACATTATATAATTACAACTATTATATATAATAATATTAAAATATTAAGATTAATTATTAATATAATAAAAAATTAAATAGTATTAATTCAATCATACGTAAAAAAGCATAATAAATATTTAAAGAGTTATGACATTATTTAAAAATCCTGAATGATCTTTAACTATACTTTCATTTTTGTTGATTACCCATTCACCATCAACAATATATTTGTAATGATATGTTCCTTTCTTAATTCTTAGAGTAGCAGAAAAACGGTTATAGACGGAATCATAAGTCATTCCATGTCTCACTTGCCATTTATCAAATGAACCACTAATCTGAACACTGGATGGCTTTGGTGAATTTTTATTAACTTCATAGTTAAAAGTTACAACAACCTTGTCTTCAATTACACTTTTGACTGAACTTCCAATAGTATTTTCATATAAATCTTCATTTAGGAAGATATAATCCTTAATCTTAAAAGTGCTAATCTTATTGATTAATTCAGGATCATAACTAGACTTATATTCTTGAACTGTTGTTGGATTATAATAGATCTAAATTTAATAAAGAAATAATTACTTTATCTCTTAGACGGCAAAATTCTTTATTCCATGCTTTAGCTACATCTAGTACATCAATAGCACTGTTGAATGCGTTTTTCCTACATATTTCGAATTTTTCTTTGTTTTTGAATAAGTTGACAGCTCTTTCAAAAGCATAAACTAGATCAGAATAATTATGAGCCTAAAATTTTAATTAAAAATTATAGAACTTACCTCAAAGACAATTCCATTTCCTTTGTCAGTAATCCATTCAAACTCTATTACTGTGTCTTTCAAACCACCAGTTTTAAATGCAAGTACAGGAGTTGCTGCAACAAAGAATTCATGTTGAACAATACCACCTGGTTCAAAGACACTAGGCATTAAACCAAAATCAGAACCAAGGTTAATTGTTGGACCATCTATAATATTAATTAATTATTAACGTATTATTTATTACCTGTGAAAAATTCATTTGGATTGGCCCAGAAACTACTTGGATATTTTCCTCTTAAGTAGTCGATTTTCTTCCAACAGTTATGTACGTAGGGGTCTTTAGCATCTCCGGCTCCACCAACTAAAATATTTATTTTTCCTCCCATTCTATTGATAATTGTTTCTGCAACATCTAATATTAGTAGTACACCTTTTTGAAGAGTTATTCTTCCAACAAAAGAGAATAAAGGAACGGAATAATCAGCTTCACCATAATTGAAGTATTTCATTTGAATCTTTCTTTTCGCAGCTAATCTATCAGTTCCAGCTTTTTCTGCAAGAGCTAAGATTCTTCTTTCTCTAAATACTCCATTCGGGAAAGCAAATGGCTATTTAAAATAAATTAAAATATTATTAACTTAGTATATATTAATTCAATTACATGTGGATGATTATTAAGTAAAAATCTAAGACCTGAAGTATCTTGTAAATCTTTTCTATATGATCTACTTACAGTTCCCCATTGGTCACTCATCATGATTGCACATCTTGAAGGGTTCAAACATTTCTTCTGTTCATAAGGATCGATTAATAAGTGTCCTGGTAGACAAAAAACTTTTTCTAAATTTTCTTTAAAATCTGGATATAATCTTCCTTCATAACTAAACTCTAAATTATGGCAAATATGGAAGAATGTAGAGCCTTTAAAGGTATCTCCAAATTGGTTAGTTTTGCTATAAGCTGCAACTAATCCTGTAAACCAGTCATTGGTTAATATAATAGCTGGGACGGTATTGATATAACATAGTAGTTGTAAAGTAGCTTTACAGAATAAAGCAATTGCTCTTATTGTTCCTAATGGACCTATATCAGGATAACCAGTCGGGAATATTTCAGCATTATGTAAGAAATATAATCTAACTCCATTGTCAACTCCATAATGAACTCCGAAAGTAACTCGAGAATCTGAATAATTAATACTTTTAATTACCTAGTGTGACATCAATATTTCCTATATATTTAATACCACATGGGTCTCTTCCTAAATACCCTGTTTCTCCTTTCTTATTTCTTTCATAGTAAGGTGATATAACTATAACGTCGTTTCCTAACTTTGCTAATCCTTGAGATAATTCATCAACCTAAAATAATATTAAAAACCTAAAAATAAATATTACCATGACACCTAATCCCCCAATTGTTGAGAATCTTCCTATTTCAGGAGTTGAAAAACAAATTGGACCGAGTTGATTTTGCTTGATTAATAAATCTAAATTATTATAAAGGTTTTCATTGATATTTTTATAATTTGCTGTGATTTGATTTGCGTATTTATAGAATTTAGTCGCTAGGAAGTCATTATTTTTAATAAAAGATATCTTCTTAAAGAAGTTTGTAAACAGAAGGTTATATTTTGCCAACTTATCAGAAGCATATAAAAACCATTTAGTAAATTCTTCCAAAGGTAAGTCCTTCTCTAAAATATGTTTGAATTGTAGTGTTAATTGATAATTATCAATTGATTTTCCTGAATTAAAATCTGAAAATAATCTGCTTAGTGATTTTTCCATTGCTAATTTATAATTATTCCTAGTATTTTCTACAAGTTGAAATCCATAACAAATAGAGCTCCATGCCTAAAAATTATAATTATATTAGTATTAAAATATACTTAATTACATTAATATTTCGGGTATGTTCTTCGCTGATAACTTCTCTTAAAAAGTAAAAATCTCCTTTAGTTTCATTTACCCAATCTTCAATAAAACATACCGAGTTAAAGTTAATTTCGAAGTCATAAACAGGAAGAAGATTTTTTAAATCAAGCTTATATGAAGTTGAAATATTATGAAAGTTTATCGCAATAATTGCTGTTTCTTCTGGACATGTTCTAGCAAAAGCAAATACTGAATTATGACTTTCATTATTAACTGTTAGAGCGTCTAAGAATATTAGAGAACCATATCGTAGACTTTCATGTTGAGCTCTCATTTTCCTTCTATGGTCATAATGAAGTTGAATTTTAGAGATATCAAAACCTAATAAAAGTTAATATAATAAATTTTTGTAAATATTATTACCAAATTCAGGACCAATTTCTTTTTTTAAGATTTCTTGTTTTTCTTTAATCTTTTTAGCATCAACTAAGTCAACCGATGATAAAGACAAAAGTGATCTTACTTTTCCTTGTTTTGATAAAGATTTATTTTCTGTTTCAATAACAATTTGATTTTGATTTTCTTCCCTATTATATATTTTATAAAAAAATTTCTTTACATTTCCAATTTTACTAAGGATTTAGACTTAGTAAGTGATTTTGTTGAAGTTTTTGGGAGTTCTTTATGTTCATAAACATTAGTTATTTTTACTCTATATGCTTCTCCATCAATTTCATTTAAAAATGTCATAGGAACATCAGATAATGTAAACAATAAATCGATTGCAGGCCAATTACCCCTTCCGTATAATAAAGCAGGGTATGGCCATACTTGCCCACTTGATGATTGAACTATAACACTTCCTTCAGGTAGAAATTCGTTGTTTTCTTGTAGCCATTCTTTAAATATAGTGACACTTGCTTGTTTACAATTTTCAATATAACCATTTCTATGAATACGTCTTCCGAAAACAGCTGAAAGAGCTCTAGGTAAAGTATATAACCTTGGGATTATTCCAGATTTTGTTAAAACTATATGTCTGTTATAAAACTTTTCAGATCCCCAACATTCTCCAATAATTATGAAAAATGGCATTTTAGCTAAAAGAAATTACAAATAAACAAGTAAATAATTTTACTTACCCCAAACTTCTTTACAAATTTTAATCAACATAGGATTAGCATAGCTATCTACTAAGTTAGAATTCCAATAACCAGTGTCTTCATCTCTTTTGACTATTTCTCCATTTAAGATATCTACATTTGAATAAGATCTCACACCATCAGTATCTTGTCTATACATTTCTTCAGTATCAATCTGCATTATCTGAGGCCATGCTTGGCAATTATCAAGTAGAACTCCATTAATATCATGTTTAGTAGCTAAATCAACAATATCCTTAACTAGTAAGTTCCAAGATTCTAATTTTCTATAATTCATTATGGCAGAATCTTCATATAATACTGAATGACCATCTGTTCCATAGCAAATATTTGCTTTTCCATTTTCATCTAAGGTTTCTAATAAATGTTTTCGGTATTTTCTATAAGTAATATAATTTTAAAAATAGCAACTTAAAAAAAATACCTGTGATATCTTGATGAACTTACTCTTGCCATACTGTCAAGTAAAATTTTAATATCTAACTCCTTGGCTTTCTTTATTAATGACTTAAATTCTTTCTCTCCCCCAAGAAATTTAGAAACTGAAGCCCTACAAGTAATTGCCATAGGAGAAGCTTCTTTATTTCCAACGTGATAAATTTCATTTGTATCATGATCATATTCTATAATATTATCTCTTTCTAAAGCCCCCATTATATATAGACAATTTATCGATCGTTTTGCATAGTAAGGTAACATTCCTTCCAAATCTTTAAAAGTTCCATGCTTATTCAATACATCTTTGGTTTTATCTTTTTCTCCTCCGCATATGTCTGGGAACACTTCATGCATTGATAAGTCTTTTACTGTTTTATTAACTACAATAAATCTTCCCATGGCTGGTTTTAAATCATCAAATTTGGGATTGACTACGTGTTTTAATGTTGAGAATCGTCCAGATTTAAAGCTAAATAAATAAGTATATAATATTTACTAAACTAAATTCCAATCGAAAAATCCGCATCTGAAGAAACTTCCAAACTCCAAAGTTATTAATAGAAGATGTGGGTATTCATTTATAGGTTTACAAATGACTGAATTCCATGAGAAAATATTTTCGCTGATATTTAAGTGATTTGACGGAGAGTTTATTATGCAAATTACTCTACCTTGCTCGTAGTCTTTTTTACGAACATAAACTTTTAATCTTAATAATTCTCCTATAGTTCTAATTTTAGGACTAAAAGCATGTTTTTCCTGCCAATTATTTCCATCATAATACATATTAAGCAAAATAATTGCTTCATCTCTTACTTCAATCTAAAAATAAATAAAAAAAATTTACTTCTGAATGACCTAAAAGCTGAATAAATAATCTTTCCATTTTTTCTAAACATTTCGTTTGATTAAAAGTTTGATAAGCATTAATTAATTTTCTTAATTCCTTTAGTAAACCTGATTTATTGATTGAATTATCAACAAAAGAGTCAACAAATTTCAAATATTTTTCCTCAGTTAATTCATTTGATTGAGTAAATTTAAGTAAGGAAGTAATATCACTTTCCATTGTCAGTAGAGAGTCAATTTGATTTTGTTCAATATCAAACGAAGTAACGAAGTAAGCCTCTGAAAATATCATAAAACTTCTTAAAATATGGGATTTTATATAGATGTCTAATTTTCCATGTGAGTTAGCTCCAGCAATTATCTTTATTATTGTTAAAAAAATGAGTTATATAATTATTTACCAAAGCTTTATTTAATATTAAGTGATTTTTAGAAATTTTTGTTGTTGTGTCGTCTTCTAGTAATACTTTTAAGGAGATAACTTCAGTTGGAATGATGTCAGATTCTTCAATCTTTTCAGTATTCTTCTTTATGAGATATTGGGCTATTATAGATTGAATTTCAGTAAAAAAATCAAAGGACTGAGTATATAAAGCATATTTATTATCACATTTACTCTTAAGCATTGCCTTAATATTTGCCTTGTCAGGCTTTTTGTCAAAATCTTCTAAAATTTCTAAGAGAAATATCATCATTTTATTTAAGTATAAGTAGATTTTTATTTTATCTGAATCATCTTTGAAATGTCTTTCATATGTTTTTACTACAGAGTATAAACTTGCAGAGTCGTTGGTAAAAAATCTTCGAATTAGTTTTAAATTGATAGTATATTCACAATTTAAAGAATCCATTTATTTTATATAACAAAATTATTATTAAAATAATTATAAACAGTCACTATTATTACAATTATTTAACATATAATTTAATAATATTTATTATACATTTAACATTTTTATATTAATTTATATATTCATTTAATGACGAAAACATTGTTGAATCTTAAAAGTATGGAAGAAAGTGTGAATTTCAACTCAGATCTTATTAATATAGACGATTATGCTGATGTAAATCTAATTTAATAAAAATAGTACGATGACATTCAAAATCCTTTCAATTTTCGATCTTGGTGGAATACTTTAATAGCTGCCTCAGATGCTCCATATCCAACTAGAGTAAAAATTTATGAAAGAGGTATCAAACACTTACCAGGATCTTATAAATTATGGTTTAACTATCTAAAGGAAGCTAGAGATTATATACAAAACTATCCTATCAATGATAAAAAATATGAAGTTATAAACGATCTACATGAAAGATCTTTATTATTTATGAATAAGGTATTATATTATTTTAAATATTTTTATTAGATGCCTAGAATATGGATTGACTACTGTGAATTTTTAATTTCTCAAAGATTAATAACTAAAACAAGACATACTTTTGATAAAGCTTTAATGAGTCTACCAGTAACTCAGCATGAACTTATTTGGCCAATTTATATAAAATGGGTAGAAAGTTTACCTAATCCTTATACTGCAATTTCAATTTATAAACGATATTTAAGACTTAATGAAGATGCTAGAGAAGATTTTATTGATTATCTAATTTCAGTAAAGATTTTTGATGAAGCAATTTTAAACATAATTGTTGTACTCAATGATGATTTATTTCACTCTAAAAAAGGCCGTAGTAAATTTGAATTATGGATATCACTTTGTGAAATTATTTCCAACTTCCCAGAAAAAGTAAAGAATCTAGATTGTGAGAATATAATCAGATATGGATTGAATAAATACACTGATGAAGTCGTAATAAATTAAAATTAATAATAATATTTAATAATTAATTTAAGGGTCGATTATGGGTATCTTTAGCTAACTATTTCATCAGACAAGGCCTATTTGAAAAAGCAAGAGATATTTTTGAAGAAGCTTTAAGCAAAATATCTACCGCAAGAGATTTTGGACTTATTTTTAACTCTTACTTAAAGTTTGAAGAACAGTTAATAAAATCAGAAATAAACGAAGATGAAGATGATGATTATGAAGAAAATAATAAAACACAACATACTTCAGTTGATAATGAAATGGACAAGCTAATTAATGATACAATTTCAAACTTAAATTTAAATAAGGAAGTCAAAGCTGAAGAAAAAGACACTAAGGAAACAAAAAGTACAAAAAAAAGCCATAAAAAGAAAAAAGAAGACAATATTATGGAAACTGAAGAGGTAGATACATCTAACAAAGTAATATATTCATATTTAATTTATTTTTTCTTTTAAAGAATCAAAACCTTGATTTAAATATCAAACTATTCAGACTAGAAAACTTATTAGAAAGAAGACCATTCTTATTAAACGATGCCCATTTAAGACAAAATCCTAATAATGTAAAAGAATGGCTAAATCGAGTTGAACTATGTAAAAATGATAAAGAATTAATAGTTGAAACTTTTGAAAATGCTATAAAAACAGTTGATGATTTAAAAGCATATGGAAAATCAGAATTACTATACATTAACTATGCTCAGTATTTTGAAAAGATAGATGATTTAGGAAATGCAAATTTAGTTTTTCATAGGGGGACCCAAGTTCATTTTAGATCAATTGACCAAATTGCAAATATTTGGTGTGAATGGAGTGAAATGCACTTAAGATGTAGAAATTATAAAGACGCTTATCTTATTATTAAAACTGCTTGTACTACTGCTGCTAAAACTTTTTATGAAAATGATCAATTGAAAAAAATCCCATCAGCTAGTACTTGTATAAAGACTTGGTGTTTGTATGCTGATTTAGAAGAGCAATTAGGTGTATTCCAGAATGTTAAAGTAATAAAAATTGTAATAACATTTTTAGGCTATATATCAAAGAATGATAGATTTAAAGATTGCTACTCCACAAGTTATTTTAAATTATTGCGATTACTTAGAAAAAAATCATTACTTTGAAGAAACATTCAGAGTATACGAACAAGCCATAAGTTTATTTTCTTGGCCTCATATTTATGATATATGGGTAATTTACTTATCGAAATTTGTCGAGAGATACAAAGGAGAAAAAATAGAAAGAGCAAGAGATTTATTTGAACAAGCTATCTCTTCATGCACAAAAGATGTATATAATTTATTAAACAAAATTAGAAAATTAAAATATTTTACTATATGTACGCTGAATTAGAAGAAGAATATGGACTTCTAAACCACGCAATAAGAATATTAGATAAAGGCACGAACGATGTACTTAAAGAGGAGAAACCAGAAGTATATAGTGTCTTAATTTCAAAAGCAGCTTCTTTCTTCGGAATTACAAAGACAAGAAATATATTTACAGTAAAATATTTTTATTACAATTTTATAATAGAGGGCATTAGAAGTCCTCGATCCAGATCAAATTTTAGATATTGGATTGAAATTTGCAGCAATAGAAAGAAAATTAGGAGAAATTGATAGATCAAGAGCAATTCTAGTACATTTATCACAATTTTGTGATCCTTCAAATCTTCAATTTAATGATACATTTTGGAAAGTATGGGATGAATTTGAATTATATCATGGAAATGAAGATACTTATAAAGAGATGTTAAGAACAAAAAGATCAGTTTCAGCACGATATTCTTTAAATGCTCCTTTGTTTGTTGTTGAAAACAAATTTTCTGGTGTTTAATAAAATTAAACTTAATTAATATAAACATTATAATAATAATTTAATAACATAACAATAAACTCTTTAATAAAAATAATTTAATTGTTTATTAGAAATGTTAATAATCAATTTTACTAATAATTTATAGTTTATTAATATTATTTTGAATTATGGGGATTGGGGATTGGGGATTGGGGATTGGGCCCAATCCCCAATCCCCAATCCCCAATCCCCAAGTATATTTAACATAAAATTCTTCATCAATATTAATATTATTATTACCAATATCAAAATTAATATTACTAAACTATTTCAATTATAAAATAATAAAAAATAATGGATGATTCTATATTAAATACAAATAGTCCTGCAAAAAGTCCAGGAAAAAGTTGGGCTGGAAGCCCAAGTCCTGGAAGAAGCCCAGGTAAAAGTTGGTTGGGCAAGAGTCCAGGAAAAAAAGTAAGCGACCCTTTAGGAAATTATCAAATATCAGGTTTTTTCAAGAAAAAGGTATATATTAATATTTATATATTTAACATAAAGACATATGAATACAGAGAAATAACAGAAGAAATGCAAGATTTATTAGAGAAAAACTTAAAGAATAAATTAGTAGAAAGAGAAATGGATCAAGGACCACCTCCAAATCCATATGAAAATATTGAACAAGAAATCTTTGAAACTAATAAAGATTTAAAGACTTCATTCTATCTTGAACGTCTACGTTTTGGAAATAAACTTTTGATATTGATGACAATTTTTGCTACACTTAATGCTATAATTTATGTAAGTTTATATTGTGATTATTATATATTAGTATGAAAATGACTACATACAATTTTATGCGAGTACAGTTAAGGGTTATTACAAATATGTAGACTCAGAAGTCCAGTCAAAATCAGAAGAATATATTACTAAATCAATTATACCTTATGCTGATTATTACAAACAAATTACTGATATCACAGGATATACAATGACAGCAACAACTTTAGCGATGAGTAATTATTTATATGTCATATTATATCATCACA
>Ga0100378_1005911_pt1 | contig 11151 bp, 6 predicted proteins | sample CryGeymeta201502_FD_81535 | JGI IMG/M metagenome (GOLD analysis project Ga0100378, IMG submission 81535) | Groundwater microbial communities from Crystal Geyser aquifers in Utah, USA - Crystal Geyser metaG 2015-02 | ecosystem: Environmental > Aquatic > Deep subsurface > Groundwater | place: USA...
ACTTCAGCTACCATCTGAAGATAATGCCTCTGAGCCAAAAGAGCACCCCGCAGTGGGGTCAGATAATGTGTAATATATAAATCCTCACAAGTAGCCAGCAAGTAGAACATGTCAAAGACGCTACCAGAAAACAATCAAGGGGCAGCAGTTGTGAATATTAAAAGATTTATATTCATCCTTTGTTTTTACTGGGCCAGTGATAGGATTCACTTTTTATGAATTCTTTTAAGCATTGTACACTGTCTCTTTGAACCAACCAAAGCCAGCCTTAAGTCAGCTCACTTCCACGACCGTAACGTCGGATACAGCATTCGACGTATTCAGAAACCGTCCGCAGAATCAGACGCGGACGAGCCAACATCATCTGCAATGTTTCGATCGTTCGGGATAAAGATGAATTCTGGAACATCTGCCTCATCGTCTTGCTCGTATGGCTCCAGCACCAGATCAGTTAGAGTCTTGTTCTTTTCTAACAATTTTAGAAATGCTTCATAGGCCCCTCCTACGCTCACTGCATCGTAGTTTTGTGCACACTCGTTCCCCGCGAGATTCAACGACACCAATGCCGTGTTCCCGTGGAGAGCGTTTGCAATAAGAACACAGCCTTCGTCGTCGATGTGATTGTTGGCCAGATCTAGTCGTTCCAAAGTCTTGTTCACTTGAAGCATTTGTGCAATGGCACTACACGCCTTGTCCGTGATGTTACACCCCCAAATTTTCAGTTCTTTAATGGTGTTACTCGGCATGGCCAAAGACTGCATCATTCGGATAATGTGGGCGTCCTTCAGGTTCAAATCTTCTAGCCCCACGTTGTTTAGGGAGGGTCCTCTACAGAGAGCACCAATGGCAGCTGGGCTCATCAACAAGGACAGCTTTCGATCCGTCTTTCCGGCTTTCTTGTTTCCTGGGATACCCCGAATGTCTTCATCGTAGTCGTCCATAAAATCGTCGTCTGAGAACGTGGTATCATCGTCTGCTGCCATGGGGACCATGGGGATGTCATCGTCGTTTTCGCCTTCTCGAAGCACGGCGCGGTGCTGTGACTCGTTGGCTGCATCTTTGCTCCCGTCAAACATTAATGAAGGGATGCCATAAAGTTCAATATTTTCAAGGCTCTGGAGAGACCCTAACGCTTCTAATAAGACATCCATAGTTCGTGGCGCTGACGAGCAGATGGATGTCATGCACTGTGGTTTCTTGTCGGAGGATACCCCCGTCGAACCGTCCGCATTCAGGCGAGCCTTTTTGTTAACGTGGCGAGTGTTACGACTAGGTATAGAGCTGCTGGCACGGCTTGATGCACCTGTCGTTATACTTCCACAAGCAGCATCACGAGTTTTCTTGGCCTTGTCCTTTGCACTGCTGATATCTGGCCCGACCGTGCTAATTGTAGCACGCGTATCGGCAACAGAGACAGCCAGAGCACTCCCCGAAACAACAGGCATCTTGCCAATGGTCGCTAGTGTACCAGAGGCATTACCAGCCACAGAGACAGTAGGGGTATCATTCCTCGAAGCAGCAGTCATCTTGGCAGTAGCATCCGGGGCATTCTCCAAGGCAGAAGGCGCCATCATGGTGGTAGTTTCCGCTTTGTCAGTGGCCCCTTTTGTACCGAACGAGTCATGTGTATCCCATGTGGCAGAACTAGCAGTCGAGCCATTTGTCGTTGAGCCTCTCCAGGCTCCGTACATACCGCAGTCTACCATATGAACTTCCTTCAACGTTTTATGCTGCCGGAACGCTGCAGCAAAGTCTTCAAAGTCTTCGGATGTTCCGTCCAAGGCAATGGAGAACATACTGAAAGAGTAGAGATTAGGAGTTGACAACAGCATCTTGAGAAGTTCCTTAACAGGAAAGGGAATGTCCAAGTGATAGACAATCGTAATCTCTTGCGTCGTATCATTCAACGCTTCGTGAGCCTTGGCTACGACTGATTTGGTACTGCCATGGTCTTCATCGGTCAGGTCGATAATTACCTCTTGCCCTACGACTAGCATATCACCTTTGTATTCCTTGATGGGTTGAGATAATTTCTCTTTTACCAAGCACAATAGGCTGAGAAAGGAGCAGTAGAGAAGAACTAAGTTTGAGCCGCGGCGCGCCTGCCTGTAGTATTATTTTAAAGGAAAGACTCTGAGGTATGACAAACGATAGCAGCTTTAATTCGTGCTGTTATCGCGATAGTTGCTGTTGTAGGAGATTGTTGGTGTTGGCGAGGCTATCCAGCTCGTTTAATGGGAAGGTGGAGTGTGGAGTGGAGAGGTTTGTTTTACTTGTTGTGTTGTTGTTATTATTATTTGGTGTGCCGGTACGATAGCGATTAGTTATTTATGATGCGTTATTAGTAGACCTAGCGTCTTCCGTATGTTGTGCTTCTGCAATTACGATGCCGTAGTGCGCACGTTCGGAAAAGAAGTCATACATATGCATTGACAGCTGTTGCTGCCTTTGCGTCGACGGTTGCATTCTCTTCGCCATGGTCGGTCTTTCCTTTGTCAGATGTCTGTCCATTATCTGTTGTTTGAAGTCTGGTATCTTCCGCTGAGTTCTTCGCATACTTTTCAGTTCTCGCTGGTTGAAATGCCCAATCGTAGAACCAGGGTACTACAGTAGCTAGTATTCTAACACATGAGGGTTAGCGATAGCATTGCACGTGATTTTAATCGCGTTCCAAACACGTTCCATTTACAGTGTATTTAGGGATTTAGGGTTCGAAATAGTTGCGCAATCGCATACTCGGAGTACTACTACTAGCTAGTACAGTACTACTAGCTAGTTTTGGTAATCATCAAGAAAATGCTATAAGACCATGCAGCGAAGCGAACAGAAAATAGCAAGCAACAGAACATATGGCTGGATAAACAGCATGGTATATTTTGCTATTTGCAGTAGAAACTGATATAAGGTCAACAAAAAAGTAGTCGGTACTGGTACACTGGCCTCAAATGCCTTTGTCTGCTCGTCATCATGTGCGTTTGTACCACCCCTGCCTTTGTGAAGGCGAACTTTGCTGGCGGCAGACACCCGCTGGAAACATCACTGTCGAATTGTTAGAATAAAAGCAAAACTAAAGAATACGAGCATCAGCGCTACAGAAAGAATGTCTGCTCGTGCTAGTAGCTAAATAGCTACTCTATACTAGCGTACTAGCTAGTCTAAAGAGTGTGCCAGATTAAAACCACATTTCCCCGCACAACTCTACCCAGTGAGCCTCGACGAACTGGTTTAGGGTTAAAAGTGAAAGGCACGACGTCATCTACTACCACGTACTCTAACCCTGCCCATCGTGCCATAATTTTTTCTTCCATCATAAAAGTAATTTATTATTTTCTGTTTTGATGATGATGCGATCAAAAAGTATTGACAATTGACACCAACAGCAGACCCATTGTGGCCCTTACTACATCACATCGTTATTACTCTGTACAGTATTCAATACGGTTACAGTATTAGTAGTAAGAAAGACGAGTAAATGCACTTTCGACAATCCACAACTATTTTGGCGTTACTGTGCCTTGTTCAGATCCACGCTTTTGTAGGAGGGTCCCATCGGTCCCATTCTGCATCATTTTCTGTATCGAGCTTGTTGTTGTCCTCCTCCTCCTTTTCCGCTTGTAATTCGTTTCCATCCTGCCGTCGAAATTTTTCTTGCGATTTCTCTGTCCAGCAGCAACTCCAGTTTAGAAATTACAGAATGTTTCCGCGTTTATGGGGTCAAGGTCAAGTAACAGGTGATACAGAAAATAGTGATGAATTCCCTTCCCTTCCAATTGTAACCGAGAACAGCCAACTGCTGGTGGCTTCAGATAACGACAACAATATGGACACAAAGAACGACAAGGACACAGAATCGACAGCTGTATCAAACGAACAGGAGGCATCACCCAAACCAAGATCTCATCATTCTGCTGCCAAAACGTACGCATCGACGGGGGAAGCCGTTTTGGATTTGGCCATTCCAGCCCTTGGCGCCTTGTTAATTGATCCGTTAATGACCCTGGCCGATACGGCATTCGTGGGACGTTTTAGTGATGCTCCCGAAGCTCTAGCGGGAATGGGATCATCCGCAGCACTCTTGACCTTTAGCTTTTATCTCTTTGGATTCTTGACCAAGGTCACAACGCCGTTAGTATCGAGCAAACGAGCCGCGGGATCGGAACAGGAAGCAGTAGCAGTAGGAGGTCAGGCTTTATCCTTGGCATTGGGATTGGGCGGGGCTCTGGCAGTCGCACTGTTGGTCTTTCAGAATCAATTGTTGGGTGTCATGGGTACCGTATCGGCAGGCCCAGAAACGGTCCACTACGCCAAGGACTTTTTAGTTATTCGAGCCTTGGCAGCTCCAGCAGTTCTGTGTATTTCCGCATCGACGGGAATACTGCGAGGATATCTCGACACAAAAACACCCATTTTCATTTTGGTTGCAGCTAATCTCATGAACTTTGCCTTGGATGTTGTATTGATTGTCTTTGGTCATATGGGACCTCTTGGGGCAGCCATTGCTACGACGACCGCGGAATGGATCAGTGCTCTACTCTTTCTAGGCGTATTGGCGGGTAGGCTGCCGTCAGCGGGTGGAGCACTTGGCAGCAATCATCGTGCACAACAAAAGGCGTTGCTTCTCGACGCTGCTGAAGACGTCAGCAATAGCAGTAGCGGAGCTTTAGCAATTGTTCCGACATTTTCCGTTCCACCATGGGCAGAAATTAAACCCTTAGCAGTGGCGTCTTCAACAGTTTTTCTTAGATCGCTTGTCTTGCAAGTGACTATATCCTCTGCAGCTGCTTTGGCTGCTCGAAATGGGGATGACGCCGCTGTAGCGAGTTTGGGAGCCCATCAGATTGCCATTCAGCTTTGGCTATTGTGCTCTTTCATTTCGGATGCATTGGCGGCAGCGTCGCAAGGTTTGGTGGCGGATGCACTCGGTCGAAATAGTCAAGCTGATGCAAGAGAAGTATCTATAGCGGTCTTTGGGTACAGCTTGGGACTTGGATTGATACTAGGATTTGCCCTTTATCTGGGAAGCGAAACAAATGTCTTACTCGACTTTTTCACGAGAGATTCAGCGACACGGCTAGAACTTGCCCGCATCCTGCCCTTGATAATATTTTCCCAACCTCTCAATACTTATGTGTTTGCCGCGGATGGCATTATTGAAGGCGCTGCGGAATTTGTCTTTCAGGCGCAGAGCATGGTAGTCAGTGTTGTGACAGCCTGGGGGCTCTTTTTGGTCTTGCGAACGACAGGATACGGTGACGGAGATGTACTCGTTCAAGTGTGGACGCTGCTAATTATCTTACAATTGATGCGAGGCATAACAGCATCCTGGAAAATTGCCAAAAAGGATGGCCCGATTAATATCTTGTCCTTCGGGGTTGAGTCGAGCGAAAGATAGCAGTAAGCAACAAGCCTCTCCCAGGTAGACTTTCTGTATTTGTTCTGAAAGTAGCGACTACCAACGAATCTTAAGATCGTTTCTATACCAACCCTATCAAGCTAGCTACAAATCACGAATACCGTAACAGCCACATATCCAGCCAGTCTTCAGCAAGCAAATTTCTGTCTTCTCTATTCTTTATTCTTTCTATGGAGTGTGTGGTCCGGTTGTGATCAACTCTGTCACCCTTTAGGGTGCCAATGGTTGCCCTCGGGTAGCCTTGGCGCGGGCGCCATAGTTGTGATCCCCGTAAATTAGACGTTCTAGTTTTTTAATTATTCTCTCTATGATAGGAACACATTCCATGTACAGTTTATTCATTGTTCCTGTTTCTGCTGCTTGAGGGAGGCACTAAATGCCGTCGCTGGCACATGATGGCCTCCTCCCACAAAAGCTGGACGGTGTTGAGGATGGGCTCCTTGACGAATTTTTACAATTGGATTGTCTCGTTCCTTCAAAATTTGATCGGCTAGATCGTTTCCCACGAATGCGCCCCATTTGGAGTAGCAGCGAGCATTTGGATGGATGCCATCAGCAGCAATAAGACTAATAGGTTCATCTCTCTGTCGAATGTCATCTTCCGGCTGATACCAATTGCTGACATCCTTTACTGTGAGATCCACGTGCATGACCCCGGGATACTGATCCGCTACGGTCATCTTTTGAGCATCCCAGAGACCCATGATGGAATCTAGGCACACGCTGAGGGGAAAAACGTTGAGCACGCTTTTCTGATCAATACGGTATGTTGGTAAGGCCGGGTAAACAACTCTGGTGTTGGGAGAAATGGTTCGTATTTCTTTGGCTAAATCCGCAAGGTTCGAGCGAAAACCTTTCACCGATGCAGATCCGTCCAGGATGTGCTTCAAATCATTGGACCCAGTCAAAACTACTACCAAATCAGGTGCTTGGCCTTTGTCTACTTCGTCTTGAACAACATTCATCAAGTGTTCAGCGATATCCTGTGTGGCACCACCGTCAACTCCGGCGGATCTCCACGCAACCGGCTTTTGGAAGCGCTTTGAGAGCGTTCTAGCAAGAACTTGGGGAAAGATTGGTCCAGGAAGCTTCTTGGACAAAGTCAGATGTTCTGCCGTGTCAGCCAAATGTTCCTCTTTATGGAGTGGGATATCATAGACCTTGTGGTCATCAAACACTTCGCACGAGCCGATGCCCACACTCATACTGTCACCCAGGACCAGTACACGTGGATTCTCTCCTTGAAATATCGGCGCTTCCTCCATCTCCTGATGCAACACATCGGCGCCAAAGCCGTCCATGGTGGGCATCTTGCGGAAGAAATCATAAATGTGCGTCAAGCCAAAAATGACGGCAAGATGCACTAAATGCCCCCATTGCAACATCCAAGCTGCAACTCCCCACGATGGGCCTGCAAATAGGGCTAGAGGAAAGACCGCAATGGCCATAGCTTTGGTCACAACGTGATACCATTGCTTCTTCAGAGCGCAAGTGACCGTATTATCTGAAGCATCACAAACCATGGCTTCGAGATCAGCATCACTAAGTGGAGAGGCTTTCAGTGAACGGGCAAATGCGGGGTTATTGGTTTCTTGGATGGATTCAATGTCGCTAGTTGCACCATTGGTCCGTGAATCGTCTTCGTTGCCTTGAGTGAGACCGGGCGGAACAATCAATCCACCACAAGGATTGTTTGCATACTGCTTCAGGATGAGGGCTCCTTGCAATCCAGCAATCCCCAAAATGCCGGCTAAGGAAGTCTCCCCTACGGTCTGAATCAGGCTGGTAGCTGTTATCTCCGAGCCGGAGTGGAGAAGAAAGCTATGTTGCAACGTGGGCCAGACGGAAGAAGTAAGGGGTTCGAAAACTCCCATGTTCATTTGGAGTTGTGTTGGTTGTCTGCTGCCTCTGGAGATGGGCGGAGACATAGAACAAAAGGCGTTGGTTGCGGTTGGAGCTGTAGCCAATGCCAAAAGCACAGTCGAAAACGTCGATCGTTCCTTCATGTAGTGTTATTATGTTTTGTTTTGTTTGTGTGATGTGTGATTGTGTTTCGTTTGAATTGGTTGGAACATTTATGACCCTCATCCTGAGATACACTCTCGAGACTTGAGAGGAAGCGACATGTTTGTTGATGACAACTTATGATCGTAAAATGGTGAATGCCAATCAAGTGCATTTTATTCTGCTTTGACATCCAGGACAAGATGATGTATGGATGATACTGGTAGATGGTACATGGTACTAGTAGATGATAATGGTGGTGTCACAACGTTTGAATATTTTTTATGTTTGTGACGCTTGCAGTGCACCAGAAGCCAGAAGAGGCATCAAGAAATTCGGATGCCATACGTGCATGCAATCACTGAATAAGTAAATCTATCTTACTCTGGCACGAAGAAGACTGCACGGGCACGTTCACTACCTGGTACAGTACTACAATTCGACTAACAGTACCTTGTACCAGGTACTAGTACGTAGTGCGTCAAGTGACCAACAGGAGAACTCAAGTCAGAATTCACTAAAATCACGATTGCGCTACTATCTATTACCATACTTACTGTAGCTGCTTATGTACTGGTACCTGCTACTACAAGGTACTACAGTAGCTAGTTCTCAATTTTCAACCACGAGTGGTACCTGGTATGAGTTCGGCAAGCGGCATAACTGTAATGCGCATGTTTGGTTTCGCAATACTAGTACCTGGTAGTATGGATTCACAATTTGCATCTATTTTGGATAAAAGTAGTATTTTTTAGTGGAGCCTATAATCTACACCAGACCTGTTTTCGGCAGCGTTTCCTTTCAATGGATCTTGCTCCTTCCGTGCACTAGCAAAAGAAGAAGCTGAGGTCGTGACGGGCGTACTGGCATTGGACGACAATCGTTTGTCCTTTGTTTCGGTTGACAAAGACTCCAGTGCAGCTTGCATTTGTGCTTCCCTTTGTTGAATCTCACGATGGTCGGCAATAGGGATTACCATAAGAATTCCCAGCAAGGCAATTTGAAAGATGTGGAATGGAATCCACTGACTACCAGACCCGCTGCAGCCGCGGTGGACAAGAGCAACCAAGTCTGCCATAAACCATTGAACCATTCCGGACAAGAAGAAACCAAGGCCCGACAGGATTCCAAAGTATTTGTAGCCAAGTCGAGATGTAATGTACGCCAGAAATACGGGGTAGAGAAATTGCCGAAAGAGAGAGTAGAGGGCAAATCCAAACAGCATGACCCTGTAGACATTGAGTTCCGACATAAAGTCCAACGAAGCTAGCATCATGAGCAGTGTGCTCAATTGGCCCAAGAGCAGTGTTACAAGCGTGCAAACTTCCAATCCAACATGATCCATGAGCAACCCAACAAAGACCGCGTATGGCATTCCCAGAGACAATGACCACGTAAATTGTTGAGATAAATTGTGCTGCTGTGACTGCGAAAAGGACTCCAAATCTTCCAGCTCTGTATTCAAGGACGCAATCGTAAAGTTGGCGAAAAAGCTGGTTACTATAAATATCAGCACAGCTCGGGAATACGTTGAACTCCTGACTTGTACACGAAAGCATTGGTCCTTTAGACTCATGAGCTTGACGACGACTTCATTTCCCGTTTCCGCCGCTTCTTTCGACTGATAAAACGACAGCGTCCTGTGATAAACAGGCTGGTGGTACGGGTGCTCAAGACCAGGATGGACGGCAAGAACTTCATTTCCAGTATCTTCCTCTGGATCACGAGGACGACGCAGCGTCGATTGTAAAGATGAATCCGTCATCAGCAGATGGTGCTTGTGGTGATGGGAATACGTTTGAATGGTGGCTTCTACGTACTGTTGTTCTAGACTTGGATGCGCCATCTTGGATGAATGTAGCGATGATTCTTCATTTATACTATCATCATCTTCTTCGTTATCATATGTTACCATCTCGTAAGGATCGTCCGGGGATATCAATAAGGTAGCTATCATGCTTAGTGCCACGATACCGCCGTAGCTGCCAAACAACGCTCTGAAACTAACATGATAGGTTTCCTGAATCGCTTCAAGAACTGCCAACATGGAAAAACTTAGTGTAATGCTCCCAGCCAAGATACTGACTGCCAGGAACTGTCGTTTGGGGAATAAATTGGCATTGTGAATAATTCCCAAACCAATGCCAGGTCCTCCAAAGGCAATCATAACAACCGATGCAGCAAATTGCCAGTACTTGCTGGAAAGAGCAAAGCAGCCACATCCTGCTGCTACTAACAAATGTGAAACTGAGAGACATGTTCGAGGACCAAAGGTATCCAGCACCGGGCCCAGAAATAAAGAGGCCATCATGGCAACAGCACTGGCCTTTGAAAAGAGATGGGTGGTTTCTAGAGAAGTCAAATTGGCACCACCCGACTCTAAGGGTGCAGCCAGCATCGACCCACTAATACTCGCCCAACCAAAGACAAGTCCACCACCGATTGTATTCTGAAGACAAGCAAAAAGTGCCAAGCCGATCTTTCTATATGTTGGGCTGTGACGCATTGTTGGGGATACTTCCGCCAGGAGGAAGGAAGACATCTTGCCTTTCTTTGCATGCCAAATTGAAACAATCCTCAATCCTCACAAACCGCGGTTGCTCTTCAATCTTTTGTTATTCTTTTTGCTAATCCTTCTGATTTGTTGCCGTTTCAAAAGAGGACGGGTAAAATCACTGATATGCTCAGCGCGCATGAGAAGTGCTTCCTGATGTGTGTTGTTGATTGTTGATCCTTTGCGGGAACATTAAAAAAATGAAAGTATACTACTCAGCATTTTTAAGAAGTCGCCAGTAGTAGTTTAGTAGTCTCTACTACTAGAGTACTAGTAGAGTAGTAGGTACATCTTCTGTTTCGTTGAATAATAAGGGGATTTTAGGAGTAAGGATAAGAAGAGTTTGAAAAAATCACTTCGGAAAAGCGATTTTCAAGGCTTTTAAAAAACCTGATCCGCAAGGCGCCGCTATCTACCATTTTTTACTAGTACAATGCATTCATGAGCTAACCCCTTGCCAAGTGCAGACTACCTTTACTGGCGCTTTAGAAAAGAGGTGAACTCACAGATGGCACAAACCACGCAAAAATGATCCACCTATCATCTCCTTCTGACACCTACTGACTACTGATGAATCAAGGTTTGCAAAGAGCAGCATGATGCTGGTGTCCGCATCAGTCCTGAGGGCACAATTAGAGTATCAGCAAGTACTTTAGGATCCGGCTTCCTAGTGCAGGCATCGATGAGCGAGACTATCATGCAGATGTTTGCTTCCTCGTGACCTCTGGAATTCCTGCTCCTCATCACCTAGTACCCAGGCAAAGAATCCACCATTGAATGTGGTGTGCGTTGCCGCGTGTTGCCACCTTGTAGTCTATTAGACACCACTTCCATACAATCTTGCTCGTTAAGCGGCTCAACATGATGGTTATCAGTGTGCAGCCACGGTGCCACGTTAATCGTCGGATGGATTCAAATCCAAATCCAATGCTGGCTTTTCTCTCACCGGATGAATTGCTTCTTGGCTGGGTAACTTCATTAAGAAAATTCTGGGAGGCTACATCTTGCTACAATAGCTGATAGCAACAGAGATGATTAGTGGTTTTTTGGCCTCAATTATTTTAAGCATTTATATAAAACATAAACTGGTTACTTTGCAGGAAGGACCATACAATCATGACAGCACCGCTTCCCGTCTGCTCAGCAAAGTTAAGCATGATCTGGACTTGTTAGTACTACG
>Ga0100378_1005912_pt1 | contig 11147 bp, 6 predicted proteins | sample CryGeymeta201502_FD_81535 | JGI IMG/M metagenome (GOLD analysis project Ga0100378, IMG submission 81535) | Groundwater microbial communities from Crystal Geyser aquifers in Utah, USA - Crystal Geyser metaG 2015-02 | ecosystem: Environmental > Aquatic > Deep subsurface > Groundwater | place: USA...
CAATTTCTCCACTTACCCTGATATAGTCGATCAATGCAGCATTGGAAATGGAGATAATTTCGAGTTTCATTTTGTAGAAACCAGAGAGACGTTTTGTATGTATTCCTTTATATTGGGCACCAACATTCTGGTCATAAAATACTTGGAGAAATATAGTTTCAATCGTGGTGCTTCCAAATTCATCCCATCCCGTTACCTCAATATTTGCCCAAAATGAAAAAGTATCCAAATAGCAAGAGACTAACTGATCTTGGTTGATTTCCAAGGTTATAAAATTATCGACCTTGTAAAGGTTATAGGCTGATAAATTGCTATTATAATACTGAATATCTTCAAGGATTCTGAAGCTATCAGCATGGATACTTGTTCCAGTCATGGAGCTCCTCAAGACTGGTTCAATGCCTGCGAAAAGTGTGCTATTAAATCCATAAAAGCACATTAGTAGGAGCACGATATTTTTAGCAATCCTTTTCATTCTTGTTCAAAATTTAGGGATGAAATGACTTCGTAGTTTTTGTATTTAGGAGCCGCTGTGACTTCGGTTCCATTTATGCGTACAAATTGTGAGGCACTTAATTCGTTAGGATTGATGTTCCCAATTTTGTAAGCAGCATAATTAATCGCCATTTTTTTACACTTATTCTTTTCGCCGACCTGGGCTGATTGACTGAATGTGTAGCTTGAAGATTTGATCCATCCTGAATTATCTACTTCCAGTTGAGCGGATTCTAAATAGCCTAGATGAGAATCAGGCTTTGGAACAAAAATTAGTTTAACAAAGCCTTCTCCATAATCTGTGCTTCCTGTTAAGAATTCTTTTTCTTCATTCAGCACATTCAGGGCTTCATTAAAATTCACCCCCTCGTCGGCCCATTGTATAATAATAATCTTGTCGTTTTGATTAATATTTATCAAGTATTCACCTGATTTTAGAGTGATTCCGTCTCCTTTCTTTAAGATGAAATCTTTCCCTTTTTTCAAAAAACTCCCATTTACTACACCGCTATTTCCTTGTCCTTCGCAATTCCAGGACATTTGATAATTGAAGTAATATTCTGAGGTATTTGCATATTTGTCTACTGATTTTTCAAGTAGCTCAAATGCATCCATTTCTTGTGAATGGAATGCAGAACAAATAAGAATGAGTAGGATAACTTTAAGGCGCATTGTAGTTCTCAATTTTTAGGATGGATTTACGAACTTCTTTCAGCGTTTGAACGCCTCTTTCTGTTTCTTTCTTCACTCGGATAAGTGCACCTTCTTGATCATATTCATAGTAGGTAGCATAATTGTTTTCATCCAATTCTGCCAAGAGTCTGAGGGTTATTTGATCATAGGCATAACTCTTCATATTTGAATTAAATGGGTGAACCCTAAGATCATCAAACCAGGTATCGACATCTGCTCCAACAAGTGTGATTTCTACCTGCTCAACAGAATCACTTATTCTAAATTCACCATATACTCGTTGCCAGCCATCTATTATTTGTCCTTGGCCTTTGAAGGTATATGTTTCAGTTACCGAACCTATTTTATGAAGTTTGACTTGGATGGATGAATTTAAGTAACTCGTATCCATCATATTTACACCTTCTTTAAGCCATGAAGAAAGGATATAACGACCAGTATCTGGATTGAATCTTCCCACGCAGTAACAACTTCTCCATTCTGTTTCAGTTGCACCAAATGGAGTAGATGCGTCTGAACAAAAGGTTCGGTCGTTCGCCGAAGAAACAGTTTGAGATGGCTTGAGATGTAGTGAGTATTTTCCAGAGTGAGCAAACTCTTTACTGTACTCAGCTTGAGTAGGCATAAAGCCGTCAAAGGTGAAATGCTTGTCGTAACAATTTGCAATAAACCAAAATTCACTGTTTTCTTCAAAGCTTTCAAAAGCAATCTGCTCATACTTGCTATTGCCGGCAACCGCTATTGGTAATGTATAGTTGAAACCAAACAAAGCAGAAGAATATCTTCCAAGTGCATCTTGATTTTCAATTTCATTTCCATGAGGAGTGTATTTGGTTACTTGATTCGCCCAAATCCATTTAGACGAAGAGGAAGGAATCATATTTCCAGGTCCAGCACTATAAGTCCAATATGGAGAGAAACTAGAATATGAACCATCTTTACGCGGGTCCGGATTACTCGCGTAAAGACGATTGTCAACATAGGCGAGTTGCTTTTTCATTCTCCAATTTCCCCGAATACCCATTTGATAGGGGTTGAGAACCGTACTGGTTTCCGGAGTTAAACACTCAGAGGTGCAATTAATTCTTCTCAAGCCTACACAATCCGCTGAGCCAAACGTTTCTATCGTATCAATTATTCCATCACCTCTATCCAATACAAGTGATACAGAAAAAATATCATTGGAATAATATTTAACATCTAGAGCCTGCGTAATTTCTGAATAACACTCGTCCTCTGGAATTTGGACACTTAAATTGCAATTCTTATCACAACGAGCAAAATTAAAGACGAGATCGCCATTATTCTGGAAGCTAGAACCATTTTGTAGTGAAACATTCAATGCTGTGTCCGCAGTGCAAGTACCAGCAATACTGTCTAATATATATCGGTAGCTTTCATAAAGTGGGTTGTATGGAATGGTGCTAATTATTGAACCATAAGTTTTGACACAAGATCCTTGGGTTTCTTCCATACATTGTTGCACATCGGCAATTCCAAATCCTTGGTAAACATTTTCTGCTAATTTGATAAAGAGTGAATCATAACAATTGACACATGTGGTGCTTGTGCCCAACAAGGTATAAACCTCGTCACCTGAAACAATTGCTTTACTGAAAAGCGAATCTAAAGAGGACTCTTTATAACCATAACCATTTAGCCGGTCATACAAACAAGCCGTATTGATATCGTAACCTGCATTCGAAACGGTAAAATTATCAAACACATCATTTAAGAAAGTTGATATCTCATTAAGAGGGAGTATATAATTGGTGTCGCAGGTGTATTTGTAGTATTTATCGCAATAGAATGGCCAATAGTCATCAAATTCAACTGCGCTGGCACTGATAATGGAATCAAGACTTAGATAACTACCGTTTATAGGATTATGTAACATTGACATTTGTTCTACTGGAACATTCTGTAAGTTCCTCCTACCAGAGCGAATAACTTGAATACTATAGAGTACGCCATTGCTAGGTAAAAATTCCGCCCCACCTTTTTCATCAATTAAGTTTAACCGGTGATTTGCTCCTTCATAAACATGACAAATATTCCATGAGCCATTGGCATAGCTGGTAACCAGCACTTCATCACCTGGAACGAGGAAGTTTCTTACGTTAAGCCCATTTGGAAGAATTATAGTATCAGAATTGAGCATGACACTATTAAGCTTGACGCCTATGTTCTTATACGCTGGCCCCATTCCTTGATCATAGGCCCAATGAGCGGGAGTAGTGCGGGAGTAGACATTATCATTAAACTCATTTTGTACACTTGATACCAGAACATTTCCTGTAATATCATCATACAAGAGATTTTCTGTAACAATGGACGAACCCTCTTTAAGCGCTATAGTCTTCTTCAATATTCCATACCGACTTACGACTTTCGTTGTTACAACAGTTTGAATTTTTTGTGATGATTTTTTGTAGGCATTGTAGAGTGAAGGTATCAGTAAAGGAAAAGAAGCGACAGTAAAAAAATCTGTATTAACACTGAGATTTACACTTTTCACTTCATTATAGGATTGGCGATAGTCACTAAATACTTCCACCTCGGCGGCTAGTTCTTTTTCTTGAATTATTCCTGAAGCGGACAAGACTTTTACGGTATTTGAAAGTTCTGAGTCATTCCCTTCCAATGTTAAATATTCGTACTTCACCCCACCAATCGGACTTTCAGAATGTTCGGAATAGGTGTATTGTGCTTTCGGTTTTCCGTGCATATCATTCAATACAATTTTGTATCCCTGTGACGCGGTAACCAATGTCGATTCTGTGGAACTCGGTGAAAACAATTGTTCCACTTGTGATGGGCGGAAAATATCAACGTCGATATGTGTTTCTTGAAAACGCACAGGAAAATCCTTGGCTGTAAAAAATTCAAATTCTTGTTTCCCAGTGGCTGTTCTTGATACTCCCTGGTGAGAAAGAGATTTGACGGTGACTTTTGAATATCCTACGGATGCAGGAGGCATGAATGACTCACCCAAAGGTGCGTCATCCATATACATTAAATCAGGGACCATTTTAAGCTCTTCACGAACTGTTCTCGGTTGACAAAATGGATTTTCATCGCCTCCTAGATTAGGCTCAAAAGCTGCAACCCCGCTACTGATTTCTCTTATAATACCATCGGGGCCTTTTTCTTTGGTTGTATAGAAGTATTGTTGACCATATTCAAAATCTTCTTCATTTGCATTGGCAGCACCCACGTATGCCCAGTTATCATTGATTTTAATAGATTTGACGCGATGTCCACCGCCAATTTTTGTTTGACCTTTTGAATTAAGACGAATAAAACTTTTAGCGACATTTACTTTTTGACCAAAACCACGTCGCTTCAGGTTCCCATAAATGCCAGCAACCATATTTGCCATTTCATTGAACATCCCAACCATCTCGTAAAATCCTTTAGATACCTTATTGGTTTGGACATTTTTACTCGCATTCTGGTTAAACACAATGTCAGCAGCATGAATCCTTGCCCAATTCCATATGTTCTTTGAAATTGGGTTCGCATCCTTGCCTTTATCATCATCTTTAAGCGTTGTCAATTTGAGGCGGATATAACCCTCAGTTCCATTGTTATAAAGACCATAGGCATCATTAGCCCCGAAATCTATTCCAGCATATCCCTTAACATATTCGTAATTATTATGTCCATTTATGTCGGCAAATACGGTAAACTGAAGTGTAGAGTCTAGTCCGTAAACCATGTGGCTAAACTCATCTAATGTAGTAGTGCCATTCAAATCAATGAACACATAATTGTTTATTATATCCTTGCCCTTTTTGGTAAAGAGCAGATTGCCATAACTTGAAGAATCCGCAGGTGAATCGCCGAAGCCTTTAATTTTAAGCATGCTCATTGCGTTTAAATTTTGAACATAGGCATAATCATCTGCCTCATATTCTACCGATATTTTCCCACCAGAAGGCAGTACAATTTCACTTAAGGACCAAGTTCCTGCGTAATCATCTGCTAGTCCTCGAATTTGGGGAGTGAAAGGGAATTCGGCATTGGTCAATTCGGTGGATGACCCACATGTGGCACTGCCTACAGGCTTATATGTTGACCACCTGTCGTGCGCCTTAATATGGTATTTATAGTCTGGGTCGTTTTCATGGTTATAATTGAATTGATAGGGAGAAAACTTCCCTTTAAATGAATTACCATAGGTGAACCAAACTTTTTTAAGAGTTAGTTTTCCTTTGTAAGGGTGACTAAATCCATAAGCAAATGTTGGAACTTCGCCACAAAGTGAGTACTCGTATTCGAAATGGGCTGCTTTAATTTTGTATGCTGTTGAGCCATTCTTGTAGAAATCTTGTTTGTTATACAAAATGACACTATCAAGCTTGTATAGATTTGCTCCAGCATAACCAGATCCCCCATGAATATTTTGAGCACCGACTCCATCATATTTTGCAGAAATATAAAATACCGCAATGTGGTTCTTGCCAACAATAGAATGGAGGTGATAAATCTCCTTTTCTCCAAAATGAAAGAACCTTTATCGTCAGAATAATCTGTCTTCCGACCTTCATTGTACATAGCCTGATATTCAGTATAGGGAGTTCGCCATTTATAATTTTCGGCGGTTTTTTGATAATCGAACTTAACAGCTGTACCAAAATCGTCATCAGAAACTCCATTACCTGTTAAATCAACATAGTCGGGGGAAACAACAGCTGTTAAATGAAAAGCATAGGGATAAGACGGTGTAACAACCTTCTGAACAAAATTGTCTTTCCCTTGATTGTTTCCTTCTCCAGATTTTTTTGAAGTAGAGGTATAAGTACTGTTGTATGAAACTAGTCCCGTGGCGCAATTGCCCGCAGGAGTGGTGTTGTTCCCGGCAGCAAAACTTATTTCTTCTTGGACCAGATTATAGGCGGGTAATCCATATACATACCGAGAACCATCGGTATTGAGAACCCGGATTTCTGAATAATGGTGTCCTTTTCTAACCTCATCTACTCTATTTACAGATTGATCAGCTTTTAAGACCCCACTCGTTGGCTCATAGGTGCTACCAGAATAATATTCAAGCTTTTGGGTTAGGCCAATTTTACTTGCTTCAATTGCTGTTAAAGCCTGCATGACCGCGTTTCTTGGTTGTCTGGACGTTTGAATATTGGCGGTAGGGTCTGCAATCATTTGTTCAGGCTTTTTTAAGCCTGTTGGTTCAAAACGTCCGACTTGAGCCAAATAATCTGGACCGACATAGCCAATGCCTGTCTGCGGAGCTAACAATGAATATCCTCGAATTCCGTTGTTAAATTCTGCATTAGATCGAGTCATTTCACCCATCTGTTTAAAATAGACAGGCTCATAAAGTGGATTATTGGGTAAATCGGAGCTTTTTACATACTTCGCTCTTTGTTGTAATTTATTGTTCTCATGAATATTGCTGGTCAGCGTCTTGTTAGCGACAAAGGAAAAATTTATCCCTGCTTTGAATTTATCGAAACTTGATATATCTATTCCGGCAGCAGTGCTTGAATTAAAGTTATCGTTCGTCTCTTCTCTATTGTAAATATTATCATTTCGGTATAGTCTAAATGTTCCTCCAATTCCATGACCACTTACGCTGAATATATCATATGTGGGCACTGGTATCGGCAGGTTGGTGTGATTTTCAGAAAAAGCGCCGTCTTTTTCACGGTTAAAATCAATCATATCATCCCAGTCGGCATCTTCCAAGTGGGCATACCCATATGCTGATTTTACTATTTCATTATCTCGTATTTTTTGAACGGACATGTATCCGTTAATACTTCGGTTTTTTGTTAGTCCCTTAATCTCTTTGCCCCATTTGAAAGTCAAACTAATAGACAAATTATTCATTGGTACACTTATACTTGGGGTAAAGGTTTGCGAGCCCAATAGGATTTGGGAGTTGCCACCAAGTAAAAATGCCGAAGACTTGGTGTTATTTGATCCGTCAATTATGTTATTAAGGCCCCAGCCATAATTTAAACTTTTCATGCCCGCTCTTGAATTAACAGCGGTAGCTGCATTAAGCCCGATACCTTGTTCAACGCCTTTTTGCGCATTGTCGAGCATATAGTCAGCAGACACATTTGAAGAAAGCGTCAAGCCAGAGGCCCCGGTGTAACCAAGATTGAGGCCGGAAGACAGTTTTGTGCCTCCAATTTTTAGTAAACTGGCATTGATACCAGTGCCTATATCCATACTCCATCCTTGATAATTATTAACCAAAAAACCGAGTTTGAGGCTGAATCGGCCAAAACTAGAGTCTTTGCTAGCAAAATTCAATTTCTGCAGTATTTTGGCGCTTTTATCTTTGCCAAAAATTTCCCAATCCTTATTATAGGAGGCTCCAATAGTGGTGTTATTCTTAAGTTTTATGTATTTCGTTACCTTATCCCCTTGAAAATCATCGGGAATACCTCGCAAATTTCTGTTAATTACCCCAGGGTTTAGATTCCACCCGAGGCCTACCCAACTTGCCTCTTGGTCGGCATTGATTCCTGCATTGTACGATATATTTACAGGGTATCCATCCACCTCCATAAGTGGAATATTGTATTTAAAGTCTCCAGAAAAGATATCAACCATATCGCTTGTTCCAATTGGCTCAAAGGATTGGACTTCTGGCGTTGATGGCCCTCCTGTTAACGCATGAGCCGCGGCAGGAAAGATAATTTCGAATAGAAATACAGCTAAAGTGGCATAGCTGTACAACACAATACGTTTTCGAAATAGTTTCATGAGTTATCGTTTAAGTTTGGGTATGTCCTTTATATCACTTTTTGTAAAAGTGAAGGGGCGTGGCAAATTATTTGTTAATTCTCCTTGATACAGGAGCGTTAAATCAGAGTTTTCCCAATTCAATGGCCGATCAAAAGCAAGTTCGTAATTGAAAGAAGGAGAGAAATTAGCAGACCTTTCCAAATTTGCCATCGAACACACAAGCGTGTCATTTCCAGCAACAAGATGAAGATCTCGTGCCATGAAAAAATTTAAATAGTCGGCATTTGCTTCGTAAAATTCTTTGGCTTCAGCTGTTCTTTCTGAAAAGTCAATTGAGAATTTTAAATAAAAGCCTTTGTTATATTCTTCTTCTAAAGCCTCAAATGTGCTGTCATCGTATCGCTCTTCAAGAATATGAAGTTGCTTATAAGCCAAAAGGCTTGCGGGTAGAACCGAGCAATTGAGCGAAAAAGTTTCTTCCTTTTGCGTCTGAAATAATCCATGTTCGTCATTTTCCAGCCATGTAGTCAACTCCATTGGGGGCAGACTTCCAGTACAAGCAGAAAGAAGGCACATTCCTAAAAACAAATAAAATTTCATCAGGCTCAGTAGCTAAAGGAATAATGAATTCTAATTTCAAAATTCTCCCCCTTAGCATTGGCAATGCGGACGACATATTCAGTATTGGGTTTAAGCCCCATGTTACTTAAGGATACGTCCAATAGATTTTCACCGTATTGAATTGGAAGAGAAACTGAACCTTTTCTCTTTCCATCGGTTGTTAGTATTTCTAGTTGAAGCTCACTTGACTTATTTACCAATTCATGGTAGTCAAGTCGTAAAGTATTTTCTATATGCACCACAGATGTGGGATTCACCTGCCTAATTTTAATGTAGTTAAAAGGATCAACCTTTATTTCTTGGGTGTCCTTACCAATAGTAAATTCCCAGACCTCAGATCGAGCAATACGTTCCCCAAAGAGCACAGCATAAACCTCCCAAGAATATGACTCTCCCTCAACCAGTGGGTCGATATCTGCTGGGAAACTTAAAGTGATTCCATTGATGTCATCCCTATGAATTAAAGGAATATTTCTAGTGATGGCATCCTGCCTAGACTGATCTTTATTGATTTTAACAAGTTTTAATTCATAGCGCACATCTTGTGATACAGGACTTGGTGGTATCCATGTCAACTGAGGTGTGAGATCCTTAATGACTGACTCATTGGACGGGTAACTTAATAAAAGAGGAGAAGGAGTCTCTATCACGAAGTTTGAACAAAATTTGGTGTCCGCTCCTAAAATTCCAGACCCACCGCAATTCACATCAGCACATGAAACAACGTAACATATTGAATAATGGCCTGGAGGAAGTGAATTATTCGCATCAACCCAAGAACGAATTTCAGCACTACGGAAATCCACATACTCAGGCTGAACAAGAATTTTACTCAAACTTGTCAAGCCTATCTTTACATGTAGTGGTTTACTCTTAGAGACATAAACATCTCCAACGCCAGACTTCTGAACATAAGCCTGAACAACAATATTCGCATCTTTTGGTGATGATATATTAACATTCCAAATATCATCTACTTGAAACCGATATGGATTCGTAGGTTTAAGCATGACATTTAGCTGGGCCGAAGTTGAATTCGGAAGGATATATAAAAGAGCAGCTAAAATGCAGCTTTTGAGGGCTTTCATTTTTAGGTTCATAGTTCAGAACGCTGGTAAGGCATCACTAAAGTAAAAACATTTTACTACTTTGCAAATTGATCATGATGCAAAACTTGACGAAAAAAAGCGAAAACTACCGATATAAGAGGGTTGTAGGCGCTGTAATATTTTTGTTAATTTTTACCGACGGGTATTCACAGAGAACAATAATTGACTCATTTTCAAATAAGGCAAGTGACACTTTAAATTACGTGCCGGATATTCGTAAAAGTTTTAATCTAGATAGTACGATAATCCCAGGTCATGATTTCAAACGCTCCGATTCCATAATTGTTTCCAACGCTAAGACAGAAATCAAACGAGACTTCAAGCTGCATAAATCAAAGCCTCTCTTTAAATCCAATGGTCATGTTACTATTGAGAATCATTATACGAATCTTCAAAGTCCCTATGTCCGAAGCGCAACCGCTTACACCCGACTCTCTTACCAAGGAAACATATTCTTAGCAGGTCTTCCTTTTCAAGGATCGGCCTTTTTAACCACTGAGAATAATACTGTCTATAGAAGCAATTTTATTAATCTCCGTTTTGATGGTAACCAATACAGAAGAACGCTAAAGCAAGATGCTGAAAATCAAGCCAAAATACTAGATAAGTCTGTCAGGTTTAACAGCTTCATTTTAGAAGAATTGAAAGGGCAATTGGAAAACATTGAAGATCAAATAAAAGGCAATGATTTTCTCATAAAGCAAAGGCTTGATGACAGCTTAGCTAAACTTAATAAGCCTAGGAATCCACTAGATACTATAGACATAAAGTCGCGAATACACGTTGACACCCTGAGTGATACCCTAACTGATAAGCCATCCGAGTGGAAAACGAATGCCCAAAGCAGAAAGGACTCACTAATGGTTCTAAAAGACTCATTGTCAATAAAATTTACCCGTATTTATAAAGTTTACCGGGAGGATTCTTTGAAGGTTGCAGAGTATAAATCTTTAATAGAACATGGGCCAGAATCTATCCTTCAAGATTCAATGGCTTCGCAAACCTCCAAGTATACAGCCTGGGTATCGCGGGTTAAAAACTTTCAACTTGGTCAAGCAATGGTTAACTATAATGAGTTAAGTCTTTATGGTCATTGTGTTAAGGGGTTGGATATGTCCATGGACTTAAATGGTTGGCAAACAGGAATTACTTTAGGTCGAGCTTTCAATAATGAAGGTATGTTCGACCCTATAGCAAAGCCAGAGTTTAATAAAAACCTAGCGGGTATCCAATTAGGAAGGACAAACGAGAAAGGAGATAAATTGATTTTATCCTACTTCTACTCTAAGGACATCAAAAGCGTTAAGGATAATGTAAAGAATCAAGTCCTAACTCTAGATGTTCAAAAAACTTACAACCGCCTTACTATTCAATTGACTGCAGGAAATAGCAATTATCAGCAATTATCGCCAATAACCATAGGAGAAGCGGCGCCGAACCAAGCAAGCGACAAAGAAAATAAAGCAATAAAGTCCAAGGCGACGGTAGACCTAGATTATGGCG
>Ga0100378_1005913_pt1 | contig 11144 bp, 9 predicted proteins | sample CryGeymeta201502_FD_81535 | JGI IMG/M metagenome (GOLD analysis project Ga0100378, IMG submission 81535) | Groundwater microbial communities from Crystal Geyser aquifers in Utah, USA - Crystal Geyser metaG 2015-02 | ecosystem: Environmental > Aquatic > Deep subsurface > Groundwater | place: USA...
GATTCTCAAAAAATTTATATCAGTTTTGCCACTGTTATTTGTTTCTGGCATTTTTGTAAACTTAATTTAATATCTGTATTCAAGGATGGGACACTTCGAAAGAGGGGTGGAAAACTATAAAAAGGGTAACCATCTCATAGCTATCAATGAATTCACCAAATGGCTGGAACGTGCTCCCAATGATGTTAAAGCCTACATCTACAGGGGTAACGCATATAGTTCTATTGGAAATCATCATGCTGCTCTTATTAATTTTTCTCAAGCCATTCAAATCGACCCCAGAAACATTTCTGCCCATAACAACAGAGCGGTAACTCATGAAAAATTGAACAACTATGAAGAGGCTATCAAGGATTATTCAAAAACTATCGAAATCGCTCCTTAACAGCCAAATGCATACAACAACAGAGGAGTACTCTAATATGGCCAGAAAAAATACAAAGAAGCGATAGAAGACATCTCTCGAGCGATCGAGCTCAATCCTAACTATGCTAAGGCATACTATAATCGAGGAAATGCTCTTCAAAAACTTGGAAAATCTCGATAGGCTGATCTAGATTACTCGAAGGCCATCTAACTTGATCCGAAGTTCGAGTATGCTTATATAAAGAGAGGTTAGGGCGACGAGGAAGAAAAATAGTATAGCAAGGCTATCGTTAACTATACGAAATTGATCGAATTGGATGAAAAGAATGAGGATGCCTACTTCAGAAGAGCTTTTGCACACAAAGAGTTGAAAAATTACAAGGAAGCAGAAGCTGATTATTTAGTAGCTTTAAATATCAGTCCACAGAATTTCCTGTATTTGCTCAATCTATCCCAGTGTTATCTTGACATGGGTGAAAAATTCAAAGCAAAGATGTTTCTTCAATAAGGTGTTTCCAAGTTCAGAGAATTAACTCAACAAATTCTGGTCAAAAGATTTGGAATGGCAGAGAAACAAATCATTTCCTTGACAAAAATAGTTGGATAATATGAGAGGAGAAGAGATTAGATCTATTAGTTGAGGCAAATTGCAAAAAAAATCAAGAAGGCAGGAATGGTTTACCAACTTGAAAAAGCTGAAGAAATGAACGAAAGTTCTTTCCTCAACTAAGCTGCTGAAGGTTATAAAGATCCCATTTCGACCACCGACTGCTCTCAAAACTCAACTTTAAATGGCTACAATCGCCACACAGTTGAATAGATCGATCAAGTCAAGAGATAACTCGTTAAAATTAATGAAACACAAAAACTATGTGATTAAATGTGTTTATCACAAGATGCCAGAAAAGCAGCTAAGCCATAACTTCAATCTTTGTCATCGAGTGCTCAGATGGGAAGAGCGAAGAACACTCGAACAGGGTGTTGCACCACCGGTGAATGCATGATATATTGATACTACTCTTTCCTAATTAGTGATACTTTTATTCTACAATATTTGTGTACCATCTCTTCAGGAAATAGCATAAGTATAGAGCCAAAATATTCATCTATTATCAAATAAATATATAGGATTTCAAAAGAAGATTAGTAAACAATCATTTGCAGCTCACACACCTTATTAGGTAGTAGCTCACCTTTATATAATTGAGAAATATACATGAAGTAGCACAGTTTAAGTGATCGTAAATGCCATATCTGTCCTTGTGTTTTAAACAGGGATAGAAAAATAAGACAAACACATAGAATACAATTGAGGCCAGACACAGCAAGGGATAAAAACCCACCAAGAGTGAAAATTATAAAAAACATTTCCCATAGTTTTCCTATTCAGTAATAGACTAAAGCAGGCGAAAAGGAAAGCAAAAAGTCATCACAATAGCTTCAAGAATTACGAAAATAAGCAACATGAGATATGTCATTACTGTGTATGGCAAGAGTACAGTTATTATTATCAACAATCTAGGAAGTAAAAAAAGCAGGTCAATGGGTGATTTTGAGAAAAGAGTAGGCATTGTAATTTCATGTTGACGCATGTCAGCCTCTTCCTACCAGAGGTGCCTTTTGCGACATGGATCATTTTCATATTTATGACCACACTTATAGCAAAAGGAAGATCCACATTTGCAACGAATGTAGTTACAACCTTCCTGTTTTTCAATCCACACTTTACATTGCGGACATTTTTGAAATCCACTTTTCCTTAAACTATCTTACTACTTGCCTTCAGAGCATAATCCTTCATGACCGATGAGCTGGCATTTTTTACAATGAACTACCTCACAAATATTGCACTTTCCTTAATTCAGTAAAAAAATTCCACTACAATCTTTTACCTTACAACTGCTGTAGTTTCGATTCTTAGCCAAAAAAGAATAGCTTTCGAATTTTTTTAATCGCTTCTTTGTGGAATGATCAAGAAATTCATAAATGAGAAGCGAATTGTCAAGAGGGGCCTAGCAGCCTCCCTGCAAGCAACGGGCTTGTGAGTAACTCTTAGCTTGAGAAGAGATGTATGTGATGCAGCAAGTCTTACAGAACTAATGAGGACATTTGGCGAGCGAATAAAGGCTACTGGTGGTTGTTTAGCAGACTGAACAAAAAGAGTCAGATGTAGGATCAAGGTCGAGCGAGTCTTTATGGATATGCTGTTCGGACATTAGACTACTGTTTATAAATAAGCCTAGCATTATTTTTGAAATCATTAGTAGGATAATAAAATTTCTGATGATTGCTCTAATAAAAAAGTCAAACAACTCTATTGAAAATTAAATAAAGTGCTTGATAAGAGTTTTATATTTATTCTGCATATTGTATAACCGAATGGACCAGACGATGAATCACCTTCTGACAAAGCATACTCCTGTCCGGGAGGAGGTTTAAGGAAATCCATGGGAGGCTATTCCGATTAAAAATCATAAGCAAGCCAAGGAAACGACAGAACTTCATATGGGTCATCTTAAGGCCACCATCCTTGTCAACTTCCAATTCTTTCCTAACTTGGAAATTCTCTGGCTTAATAACAATCGGCTGACTTCCTTGAAGGGGCTGGAAAAATGCTTCAGGATCAAGCATTTGTTTGTCCACTCTAATAAAATCAGTAGCATCGATGGCATTTTCGATGTACTTTTGTACGTTGAGACACTCTCAATGTATGACAACTAACTCCGAGATCTTGACAGAATTCTTAAGAACCTGAAAGTACTCACTTCATTGAAAGTACTTGACTTATTCGACAATCCAGCATCCCATGAACCAAATTACAAAATGAGAGTATTAAACGATCTAAAAAATTTGCAAATACATGATAAGCACAAGCTTTCAGTTATTGAAAAGGGCGAAGCTGTGAAGTTTATGAATGAATTCCGCGGGAAAAAGAAAAAAACCAGACCTTTTGCTTGGTGATATATGTTATACTGACGTATTTATTTTATCCAATCACACATCTAACACTTCATCCTCTTCTTTTGGTGCAAGTAAGTTGTTCCAGAAGTATTCCCATTCGTTATAGTCACTTTTGTTGTCAACAAGTTCAGCCAGATCTAGAAGTTCCTTGATGCAACATCCTTCAAGCATATTTGCTACTTTTTTGGCCACACCCGAGTCGACACTGTATTTTTCTTTGAGCAAAGACTGAATTTCGTCATGATGTAAGTTTGAAACTTCGATCCTACATAAAAGGAAGAGTACTTAATATCAAAGCAAGGAGTTATGTCAAGCTGTTGCATATTGTAGTAAGCTGAGGTCGTTCCAATGATCAACAATTTATTTTCCTCTTTGGGAGGGGATTTTTCAATCAGCAGGAGCAAAGTTTGAAGGATATTGTTGGAAAACCTTCTGCCAATAGGCGAATAATCAATCAACCTTTCAATACAATCCACAACGATGCAAGCATTTGTGGTCTTGTAAGCATCTTCAAAGGTTTTGTTGATATTTCTTATCTTTTCGGACTCTGTCTGCCCAACTAAATTCTCAGGAGAAATAATCTTCAAGTAAGAAAATGACTGCTTCTTGACAAAGTTGATCGCAGCAGTCGTTTTTCCAGTTCCTGGTTTGCCATGAAGAAGAACGTTTCTCTTTGAGCTAGAGGATTGCTCGTTGAAGACAGAAGTTTCTTGGAGATTATTTGTGATGCGATCAAAAGATGGACCATAGTTGATTACTTTTTATCTAAAGTAACTGCTGAATTTCTCTTCATCAACTCCGAATTGTGGTCTTACTTCATCCAAAGCCTTCAAAAAATCTTGCATTTAGACTCCTAAGTTAGCCTCATTGATAACAAGCTCCTTGGAAAATTCCAGTATGTTTGTTGTTCTACTGATAGAGTGAGAAGCAGCACACTTGACAAGTGCTTATATTTCTGCTCCAGTAAAATTTTTTGTCAATCGCGCCAGCTCTTCAATTTTAACACTCGGCTTCAGGAGCTTATTTTATCTCAATTTTTTTGTATGAATCTTGATAATTTGTTCTCTTCCTTCAGCATTAGGAAGTTTTACTTCAATATGGACCTCAAACCTTCCTGGTCGAAGGATGGCCTCGTCAAGTAAATCTTTTCTGTTTGTCATTCCAATGACCACAATATTGTTAAGGGCCTCGACTCCATCGATGTTTGTGAGGAGTTGATTAACTACTTGATCACTCACTTGTGCTCCCACTCCTCCGTGCATTCCCCTCTGCTTGCAAATTGCATCAATTTCATCAAATACAATGATGTGAAGGGGACTCTTGTCCCCTAATTTATTCTCATCTGCTCTTGCCTCAGCAAATAATTTTCTGATATTCTCTTACGACTCACCAACAAATTTACTGAATATCTCAGGGCCATTAACTATTTTTAGATCCTTCACATTGAGGGCTTTAGCAAGTTGCCTGGCTATCAGAGTTTTTCCTGTTCCTGGAGGTCCAAAAAGGAGAATACCTTTGACGTGTTTTATCCCAAATCGTTTGATAGTTGCATTAGAGTATCTCCTCGAAGCAAAAGTTCTCCTAAAAATATTGAAAAGCTCTTCATCAAGTCCTCCAATTCCCATGTCTTAGACAGAAAAATCAGGTCGAAAAATGCTCTTTTAATTTGTTTGAGAAGACACATCTAACAAGCTGTTGGGAGGGCTTTTTAATTATATTTGAGTTTCAGAAAGCAGCTTTCCAAAATTTCCACTTATTTTCTTATTATCTCCAGTCATCATGTTCAGACATTTGAGAGCCTTAACACTGTAAAGAACTTTATCAGCATCAACGTATTTGATCTAACCAAGATTGAAAAATGAATCTTTTTCCTTTGTCCTTAGAGCCTCGACCACTTTTGAAGCTTCTATCTTTGTTTTTTAGGCAAGCCTTGGGAGTACTTGATCCACTTCCAATTCCAAATAACTCAGGTCATAGTCCACATCATATTAATTATTGACAGGTTCAACTATTACGTTTTTTCCCACATCTGTATTGAGGAAAGTTCGAACATTCTTGCTCATGGATATTTTAGTTTTCTCTACCTATGCAATGAAGCAGCACTTGAATATTTTAGAGTTGATGCGGACATTGACAGTCCTGGAAGGGTCTTTTGCTAGTTGGGATGAGATGTAGACTGCATTTTGTTTTGCCAAGTCATTTGAAAGGTTATTGACTGTAAGATTCATATGCTCGGAATTATTATATATCAATGGATGATTATCAAAATATCATAGCCTGGTCATAATGATCTCAGTATGCTGTATGAAACAAGGTGTATAAATCGTCTTTTATTTGTTCGGTATTATTGTGAATTATCTATAAACTGTTTACGAAATGAGTTCCTAAGCAATGTCGAGACTCTACGTCCTCAAACATTTTGGGTTGAAGCATCTCAAAGCAAACCGCTATCAGCAAGCCATGCTTTACTTCCGAGATATTCTCCTGAACTTTAACCAATCACTCTCAGAAATTATTGATGATGAATAAATGGAAAAATCAATTCGATAACTGGAGCTAGCTTCACACAAGCACCTTTCTCTGTGCTATCTAAAGACCGAAAAATACAAACTTTGCATCAAAGAAGCCGAAATAGTTCTGGAAATTGAATCCTATAACGTCAAGATGCTCTACAGAATCGGAAAATCTCACCTGTAATTAGGAGAGCTTGAGAAGGCTGAGGCTTATATAAGTAGAGGGCTGTCAATCAACTCAAAAGATGAGGATATTTTGAAGGCTTTAGGAGAAGTCCAAAATGCCAAAGTAGGTTAAAATTGTAGGAAACAAAGTCCAAAAAACTTCGTTCCGGCAGCTATATTATTGTCTGTAACTTTAACAATATGGGTCCCTTATTTTACCTTCAAAAAAGGACAAGACATGATGAGCAGGGTATTTAGCTTCAAAAAGAAAGCCAAAGCATGATATTTTTGCCTTCCTTAGTCATATATTGAAGTCATAAATAAATACGCTGAATGTCGAACAACAATATTTGACTACCCATATTATGGATATTCAATGTGCTAACTCTATTCACGGTATTATGAATAGCTCGTTCAATAAACTATGATCATCGATCGCTACCATAGTGTATCTACTAAAGTTTCCACAGCAAAGAAATTAAATGTATTTCCCGACTTGACAGTTTCATGAAGGATATTCATGACCGAAGGGGGTTTGAAGGATAAATGATTTAGATGAATATTCATCATCATTTGGCGGGGCATGTAAGCTCGGCTATCTCCTCAGCTGCCCAGACTCCAGTCTCAAAGGCAGAATGGGCACAAGCATACATTGTGGGGTGAAGATGTTCTCCAACTAGCCAAATCTTTCCATCAATTGGCTGCCTCAATGCATCTGAACATCTTTATTGGTTGTGACCTACCCTGATAAAGGAATAAGAACCCAACGCATACTCGTCTTCGTGCCATCTTGTCATTCTGAACTCTCTGATCTTGACCTCTTCCTTGACAATCTTGAACTTCCTCAGGAAATCCTTAAAATCGACCATGACTTCCTCATCGCTCATTCTGCTTATCTCCAGGCAAGGGTTGGCTGAAACGAAAACACAAAGGATATGTCTTCCCTTTTCAGACATCACAAAAGCACAAGGATATTTGCAATCTTTGGTCTTGCTCACAAAATTGATGTATCCTTTTCGGTTTCCCCAGAATGGTTTCTCAAAGCTGACATATATTTTGTTGACTATTCCATTTCCCATTTTTTAGAGGTTGTTTTGATAGCTTTCAGGAAGACTTGGAACAAAATTGACCTTCTTTGATTGAAGAACACCCAAAGGAATGCTTCCGACCACATACTTACATTTGTAAGTGGCTTTGTCAGTCACAACCTAGGTCATGTCTTAACTGTAGTCAATTCTGATGACTTTCTCTCCCAACTTGACATCAGCATTGCACATCTCAAAGAGAGAGTCTACAATTTTAGAATATCCTCCTTCAGGCAAGAAGTCATCTTAAGTTTCAGTCTCATCTTACCAATAGTTCTTAAGTGAGAGTTATTTGAGATCTCCTCCTTCAACATTGCTGTTGTAATCTCTCATTGCTTCGAATACTTTCTTGACCTGTTGGCATTGATTTTTGACTTTCTTTTCAAAGAACTCTTCAGCTGCCTCATGAATGGACTTGTCTTCCTCATTGTTGATGATGGTTTCAATGTATTCGTCCAGCTGTTCATAAAGTTCCTCAGCTCTTTCAATGTGTTTTCTCTTCATTAGACCCTCATTTTCGTAGTAATAGGTATCACTCATAAATTTCCCGGGTAGTTTTCCCCAATTAGCTCCCTCAACAAATTTGGAAATCAGGTTATCTTCTCTCTTAGGGGAATGAACAAAGCTGGCTCCGAGTTCGACCTTCACCCCATCGAACTATTCAGAACATATTCGACCACCGATTCTGTCTCTGGCCTCAATGAGCAGATGGGGGACATTATGTTCGGTGAGGGTTTTAGAAGCACCGATACCACTGATACCGGCACCGATGACGATGACTTAATAGCAGTTATTCTCCATGAGTTCTCCAGTTTTCCTAAATGTTTTTTTAATTACAATCTGTACTACCTCAACTTCCAACTTATACTCGCGTAGTTCAATTTTGTAAACTATGCCTCTAAAACTTATATAAAACAACAAATTACCCTGACAATCGACTCCTTTAGGCTGTCAGAATCTCCTCCAACTGAAATTTTGGCTACGAGAGTTAGTTGTAAAGTTAGCTGTGATTAATTGTTTACGATAGCATGTTTGTAGCACCTTTTTAATAAAAAAACGCCGGGAGGCTTGACCTTTGCCTTAACGACTCAGTACACTTAAAATCCATCATACCATAACAATCAAGTACTGTCCACCCACAAAAACCTTTTTTTTATAAGTTAGCTTTAAATAACAATCTTTGTTGCGCTTTCTTTCTTGACCGACAATTTTCTCACTGACAAAAATGATTGTGAATAGTGCTAAAGAACCAAATTCTCCGATTTTATCAACCTTAAAGTCAAATAATATATTGGTAAAGGTCCCGTAGTTTTAATGTTGTTATAAGTCATCCTAGTTCAAAAAACTTAGCTATTTTAAAAACGTGATAATCCTGGTCGATTTAGACTCTAATTAGTGATGCTTTTCTGAAGTCGGAAAGCACCGGCATCATTCAAGAGTATAAACTCTTGTAGAAGTTTAATTAGGATTGTAGAGTATTAATAGAGCTTTCTTTGAGAATCAGAAGACTTAAACATATCACTTGGGTTACTTGATCAACCTTTGAAGCAACTATTACAACTATTTGTGCTTCAATCTGAACTGATCAATGATCTATATGTCAGAGTGAGTATTATTTACCATCCTTTCACCCTTTTCTTTGAAATTGCTGATAAAACTATTTATGTTGTTAATTGAAACGTCAATAGAGGTTGCTCTTTCATGATACTGGGTCATCTTGACCTTCATACTTTCAAACTCTTGATTAAAAGAGACCTATTTTTGATTGATATTGCTGCTCTTGAGGGCAGTAGTGAGCCTTTAGATCTATTCGTTGGCTCTTCTCATGTTTAACTCCAGTTGACTAGAAAGATTTTTCAGTTTTCTGATTTCATCTTCATATCTGTAACACTTCTAATTGAGAGAACAGAGGAGTTTCTGATTCTATTCTTGCCTAAGTTGATTTGACTCAAGTTTTTCCTCCATCACTGTCTTTTTTATTCTCATCTCTTCCAGTTCAACTTCTAAGTTTCTATTTTTTTATCTTTGTTGATCAATTTCAGTCAAAAGATGATGTATTTTATCATGAGTCATTCTTTCCTCTTGATGATTGAATGATATTTATGCATTGGGTCTTTATTCTTTTTGACAATGATCTTGTAAAAAGGTTGAAGTTTGACTGTTTAATGCTTTATGGGGAGGATCATTGAAAGGTTTCTCTTGAGCTTGAGGGTTTCTTTAATATGTTGCTTTTAGTAGCTCTAGCTAAAATTGAAGTTTTTTTGATAAGTTTTCAGCTTCAGTCAACCTCTTTCTCATAAAACTGACTTAATTCCTTAACACATCTACTTCTTTATGGTTGATGCTAACTTCTCCATTGTTGACACTACTCTTAGGTCTCTACTGTTGACCCTCTTCATCCATCTATTTTCTATGAAGTAACCTTCTGGAAGTTGTAACTAATAATCCTTTGTTTTGTTTCTTGTTTTTGCTATCACTAAAAGGACTGAAACGATTCAAATGTTCTAGATGGTTGATGGGTTCATTGTTGACAGCCAGATTGGCTGACATTTGTTGGTACGAAAAGGGGTGCAGAGAGTTTTTGCCGTCTGAACGATTATAGAAAAACGACTGATTGCCTGAAAATTGTTTTATTGGGGAGGATTGCTCTTGCATCTTTTGAATCTATTTACTATTATGATTTGATAATATAAAAAGTGAGGAGCATGATATAGTTTCTTCATAGTGATCAATCTCCGCTGACTAAAACAGGAAAGCAGCACCCCATTCTGATTATTTTTTATAACAGAGCATAAAAAACAAATGTGAGCGAACAAAGAAAGCTACCTTAAATCTTCCAAGCAAGGCTATAAAGTACCACAAAAACTAATAAACTAACTCTGTTAATATAAAAATTAGGATATGGTCATAAGAACACTTAAAACTTCATTTGATCCAAAAGAGTGATTAAAAAAAAATCAGATAAAAATCATAATCTGTATCAGCAGCGACCTTCTAATGGAGATATCCATGTCGTATTAACATAAACAACTTCATTTTTTATCATAGCTGGTTTGAGTCGTCCTGATTCCATGAAATTCTTGAGAAAGTCAGGAGATAAGGCTATTTTTTTGATGGTAACACTGCTCAAAGGCATTTTTTCCACACAAACAGAAGATTTTCTCATATTTTAAGCTGTATTGGAGCCAGTTGTGTTATTCCTTTCCATTCTCCTTTTTCAATATTTCCTATTAGTACAATTAATATTATAATCCCAATTATCAAGGTCATTCATTTGTATTGGGACTTTCAGCAAAATATAAATTGATAAAAATAATAGACCTAAACCAACTATGACAAAATCTGATAAATGTATCTATCTTTGCAAATATCCTTATGCTACCTATCACTCAGGAGGATTTTACGACTAGGCTTTTCTCTTCTCCTCCTATTCAAGCCTTTTCTTTTCTTCTTCGGCAGCTTTCCACTTCTCCTCTGCATGTTTGAATGCTCTGAGTTTGACACTTTTGGTGATCACTACCTTGTTAATTCTTTTTAGTTTGAGGTTGGAGTTGATGGTATCAAAAAGGTAGAACTCATTTTTATTGATGAGAGGGTTTTCTATGTAAAGCAACTCATACGTGAATATATTATCTCTCTTAGGTTCGGTAAATCCTTAGTCTTCAGGATTTATTAGAATTTTTAAATGAGATTTTATCTGATGTTCAGGTAGGTCAGTTGCTCAAAGCTAGGGAAGCTTTCATCAAATGCCACAATCTAAATGATCTAATACATACCACATTCTTTCTGAGGTGAAGTATGCGAATTAATGGAGCATCTAATCCTGAAAGGGACTTGATTTTGTTTTCAGCCAAGTAGAGTTAAGCTAGCTAAGGCAAGTTAGACAATCCTTGAAGACTACTGATTTTATTTCTTCTCAGCTCGAGCCTCTTTATTTTAGGGTGTCCTCCAAAAGCTTATATTTTCTCAATTTTGTTTTCGATAAGGCAAAATTATTGAAGATTCGGGATGTTTATTGGAACCAGTTCAGATATTTTGTTGAAATTCAAATTTA
>Ga0100378_1005916_pt1 | contig 11143 bp, 18 predicted proteins | sample CryGeymeta201502_FD_81535 | JGI IMG/M metagenome (GOLD analysis project Ga0100378, IMG submission 81535) | Groundwater microbial communities from Crystal Geyser aquifers in Utah, USA - Crystal Geyser metaG 2015-02 | ecosystem: Environmental > Aquatic > Deep subsurface > Groundwater | place: USA...
ATTATGGACTGAATCTGAAGGAAGAAAAAGAGCGATTTCAAGCAGCTGTAAGCAAGTTGTAGAGGGAGAATGCTGACTTGAGATCAAACATGGAGAAATTTTAAGCAAAAAATGCAGAGTACAGCAATATGCTAAGGAATAAGGATACACTGATAGATGAGCTTGAAGTGACTAACTCGAAAATATAAAACAACTCATCAGTCATCGGCCGATAGGTCTAGAGGCTGAATGGGGTACTCAAGGGAAAATTATAAGAAATAAGCACTCTGCAACTCAGACAGACACGACTGACCTAATAAAACCAATTTTATTCTCAACAGGTGACTCAACTCTAAAAATAAACAAAAAAAGAACAAAAATTGGTCAATCAAATATAATAATTGCAGTTACAGGTCAGCAACGCTGAAACATCCAATGGCAAGTTAACAAAAACCAACAACGATCTTCTTCGACGAATCAATGAGCTTTCTTTAGAGGCATAAAAACTCAGCTCCTATTAATAAAAAATCAACAGCTCCTTTACCGAGATTAAAAGGCTCAATGACAATTTGAATTCTCTTCAGAAATAAAAAGAGGCACTGAAGGTGCGAATCCAGGAGAGCGAGAGCATCGAAGTTGAGTACAGGACATGCAAGAGATAATTGTCTGACTTGAAACAGTTAATGAAACAAGAGGACTCGAATAGGCATACGATGGAGGAAAGAATCACTGACCTGACGAGCAAATCAGTAGAGTACCAGAAAATAATCAATGAGCTGTCGGCAGAAGTGCATAGGCTAAATGAGTTGCTGAAGAACAGACTAGTGCAGATGAACTAGTTGTAGAACAGGATTGGAACTCTGAATGCCGAAAATAACAGATTACGGGCCAGCTCTTAGTAAGATTAAGCATTGAGGGTCAAGATTGAGGAATATGAGAATAAGCTAACTTTGCTAAGCCTATAAATCGAAAGACTCAATAATAATGCAAAATAAAAAAATCAATAAGTTGATCGGTTGAGAAAGGAAAATGGATCATTGAGAAGGGATCTTGATGATGCTGATTCTGAGCTGAGAAAGTACAAGTAAGAAGAGGACAACCAATAGATAAAGTTGAGCTCCTATCAGACTTAAATTACCAGGTTGAATCAGGTTCTCAAGCTAAAGATCAACCAGTTCTAAGAAGAGTGTGCAAGTTGGCAGGAGGAAAGGAGTCAACTGATTGAGTAGCTTGAATAGGCCAAAGAAAGACATAAATAATTGGATGATCTTGAGAGATTAAACAATCTCCTTCGGCTTAAAGTGGAGGAATCTGCAAAATGGTAGGCCTCCAATACTGAACTCATTCGCAAAATCGATAGCCTGCAGACTACCCTTCACCAATACGAATAACAAATAGAGGTCATAACCAGCGAAAGAGATTCCATGTTGACTCAGCTGTCAGAATACAAAAACAAAGTGCAGCACATCTTACAATAAGTTGAGAGGTTGCACCATATCCTTTAAAATATCAAGGGCGAAAATTCTGAGCTCAAGAAGGCCAACGACTAGCTGAGGAGACATCTTAATTCAGGCTCCGTCAACAAATAAAAGGTATTTGATGTGTTATGCAGATCGAAAAGTTGCTGAAGGAAATAGAAAGGCTCAACGGAGTTATTGAGGGCCAGAAGGAAGAAATCAGGGAGTTGAGGACCGCGCTCAGCCAGGATTACTCCCTCGACCGTCGACTAAAAGAACAACTTTCCTTGATAGTTGTGCTATGCGCCTAGATCGAAACATTGAGGCAGCGCATCGACTCCAAAGAAAAATAAATCGAAGTTGTGCGTCGGGAGAGTTTCATCGCCATGAAGGACTGATATTATCATTTTATCATTTAAAAAGTATTATAGTCAGAATAGAAATGAGGAAAGCGCAAGCTTTGGCTTCAACACATCCTACCGCAAACCGCAGAAGCATTGCGGAATTAGAGCAGGAGTTGCTAAGGCTCAAGCAGAAAGAGAAAAAATATAGCAGTATGGCTAATAAATTGAGAGAGTTGGAAGAAAAGTCAAAAGTGATAAGAAGAGGCAACAATGCTTTGGCCTCGTAAAGCAACGAGAATGAAGAGATCGACTACATCAAGCGGCAGATCTAGAAGACCACCAACGACAGTAAAAGACTCGATGAGGACAACAAGTTAGTGAAAGGGCAGATCAAAAGTTTAGAGAACCAGTTGAAAATGCTCAAGGAGGCGTATAACAGCATCAGCAACTAGAACATGTTGCAGAGGAAAAAGATCCAACTGAAAGATCAACAGCTGATCGAAAAAGAGAACGAACTTGACCAACTCAGAGAAAGAAAGAACGTTAATTAGCTGGTGATTGAGGAGCTTAGGATCGATCTTTCAAGGTTGCAAGGTGAGGAAGATGAGCTTCGGAGATAGTTGGATAAGATCAAGATGGAGAGGATGGAGGAAGAAAGATAGAAACAAACCATTCGCTTGAACATTGAACAGATAAAATCATAAATTCACCTGCAGGAGGAGTCGGGACAAACCATTAAGGAAAGATTGGCTCAGGTTCGAGATGCCAACTCTCTCATCAAATAAGAGCTCATTACTCTGATTGACCTTGAGTAAAAGCTCCAATAGTAAATTCAAAATGCTTTGGGGAGGTATCAGCACACAGTAGAAATAGAGCAACAAGCCAAACATAAGCAAAAGCTACTGGAGGATGAGCTGAGGATAGCTGAAGACGATGTTAAAAAATTAACAGACGAGTATGTAAGAGAGAGTGGCAATTTGAGATAGGAAGAACTTAGAAATGAGAAATTGAATGGAGAGATGGACATGATGGCAAAGGAAGTATTTGAGGTATGGCAGAGCATCAAGGAAATTATGGAGATCAACCCGCAAGCCAGCCATGAGGTCAAAATCAAATGTTACCAGGTTTGGAGTGAAGTCAGTAAGATACTTGACCTGCAATGATATCAATAGTTCACATGTCTCATAGATCACTTGCAGCAGGGAAGAAAGCAGAGCTAAACTTATTCTGATATTTGATCCATCCTCTTCTCTCCAAAATATGTTGGAGGTAGTCGTTGATGCCCTCCTCGTCCAGTTGTCCATTGTATATTCGGTAAGAGTTGATGCTGTCCCAGACACTGACCAGCTTAGGACAGCTGCGATCCTCGATCATGACTTAACTTTCAAACTAGGGCAACCTTTCAGAGTAGAAAAATCTGAAAGGACGATCCATATTGTCATTCATCACATCCTCTAAAAACTTCAGTTTGGATTTTTCACTCTTGCTGTTCAGAATGAAGACCAAACAGACAATGTTTCTGCTGCATTATTTGTTGTAATTAGCCTTGGTTAGTTCCATCAGCTATCTTTTCTACTCGTTTATGTTCTGAGTCTTGAGCCAGCTTGCTACAGCTTCGGCTGTTCGCTCTCCGTTGTATGGTATGGGGTTTTCTTTGTTCTCAGTGTCAAACAGGAGAACTGTTGGAAAACCTTTGACCTGATATCGACCCATGAACTGTTGATTTTGGCTACCATCGATTCGAGAGATGTGCACTCTTTTGCCAATAAGACCTGGGAGCTTGTTGTACTCGGGCTAAAAATTTCTACAATGTCCACACTGAATTAAGAAAGAAATACTCCGGGTGAGTAAAATTCGACAAGCCAAGCGTCTGAGCTTTTTAGGACCTTGTCTTCAAATACTTTATCATTGAGCTCAATGACAGAAGAGGATCCTTTTGAAGATTGTCCAGAACTGCTTCCTGAAGGTTTTCTTCCTGCACCTGAACTTCCACTGCTCTTTTGCCGATCTCCAGCTCCGGCCTTTGTTGAGGCTGCTCTCTTCTTGACGTGATTGGACAGTTGCTCGAGACAAAATTTAGCAATATCTTTTCGATTGAATGCTCCCTCGAAGGGTGTGCTATTCTGAGGATCGTCGCTACGTGTGAACATATAAGTGGGGTTTTTGTCAATTTTCAAGGAAGGAATTAGCTTGCTGTCAATTTTGCCCACCTTCACCAATCCTTAGAACATGTAGTCCAACTGCTCCAGCTCAGCCTCGTGTTACTGGCATTCTGAACATTTTCCCTCTGAGGTCAATACAACATTACTTGATATCTGGATGAGCCAGTAGGAGTTATCTTTGGCGAACTGCCCCATGTTCTTCTCGGTAAGAACCCTAATCTTTCCTTATCCCAAAACTGACAATGCGACCAACAAGACCACAAGTGCTAATTTCATTGTAAACAATATAACAAGATCTTTCTAGAAAATGTGAGGTTTATGAACTTTAGTAGATCATGACTTTGCCAGCAAAAATGCCACAACATTAATGTCGTCGTTGGAGGTCACGTTGAATTGAGAGACTGCACTGAACTAAGTAAGAGAAGGAGTACCATTTCTAGGACGTCGAAGTCAGGGTAGTGTGAACTGAGGTATTATCTGATGTGGTTGGGAAATTTATCCGGGTTATTGACGCCCACTATCACGTATGTTGGCTTGGGATGTACGTACTTCAAAATCAAAAAATCTTCAATTTTGAGCTGTTCCAGACTTGGTACTTCCCAGACAAGCATTTGTTGCGGGAAAATAATCATAGAAGGCGGATAGGTCATCTGATCAATCTCAATGCTACTGTCATCATAGCCAGTGATCTGGAGAAAACTATGTTAATGAAATAGCACGTGGGTTTCGTCTCGAGCGTGGGGTCTGCAAATCGGAGTAAATTTTAAGTGTTTGTTGCTTCCCTATACTTTCGAACTTTCTTGGCGATCTAGCTGCCCTTATTCATCTCCATGAAATCGAACTTGGGCTCTCCCAGCTTCTGTTATTTCTCTTCCTTTCTTTGTTTGATTTCCTGCATCTTTCGCTTAATCTGCTCCTCATCGAACTTGATTCCATGGGAGTTCTCCTCCTTAGAGAAGAAAGCCAGACATTTTTGCTGGCAGTTGCTGTAGGTCTTGGCAAGCGACAAAAATCGTCGAGTCAACATGATTATTAGCTGAGGTTATTATAAGTCCTTTAAAGTTATTAAATTCAAAATAAGCATAGCAACATAATGATGGAGGGGACAGCGGCATCTGAAAAAATACAGAAACAAATCAAATAAATTTATGACGTCTTGCTGAAATACGGCTTTCCAGGACTGGTGTCAGCTAAGATAGCTCAGTCAGCATAATAAATTGAGGCGCATCTCAGCGACTACTTTCAGCCTAACATAAAACGGCAAAATTTGATAGAATGGCTGATACTCAACTGCAATCCATTGTATTCTTCCGACCTCCAGCACAAAAACAAGAAAAAAAGTAGGCATTCATCTATGAAGTCATCATGAACCACCTTTGGCAGCTGGGAGTGATGCCATTCAACAAGCACACGACTAATCTTGACTTTGAAAAATATGTTTAGGGATTACTGGGTCATTAAAATTCTGTAGAGCTCATTCATTCGCTCTGTATGTTAGTCAAATTGATCAATGTTTACGGCAAGGCTAAGGAGGATAAAAAATTCAAGGATTTTTATGAGGAGTTGATGAGCAGTTACGATTCATTGGTAAACTTAGATTATGACCCTTATAAGGTGTCCTTTCCATCAGCTTATCAGCACATTCCTGATGAGTAATTTGAGCAAGAGTTTTAAAGGGCCATATCTTCTCTTAAGGAGCAACATGAAAATTAAGAATAAGCTGACCCAAGTTCAAGCTACGAGGATATTTTCAAGAAATACGAAGAGAATAAAGCTCTTTTCCAATAAAAATACTCAGAACTTATTGAGAAAGTTAGAGAAATTATTACTAAAAACGAGGTGATGATCAATAGCTGCAAAGATGTGTCGTCTTTCAATGGTAGGACCCTCAACATATCCCCTACCTTGTCCAAAATATACAGAACTTACAAATAAACTATCAAAATATCCAAAATTAGTGCCTCTAGACTGAAAGAAGAAAGAGTCCGAATTCAAGCCTTGATTGAAGGGATCAATGATGCTGTTTGCCTTTGATTTTAAGTGAGCTTATAAAATATTGTTTAGAATTGATGGAGAAAGACACATAAAACATGAAAGAATTTGCAAATAAAAATGACATAAAGCAAGTGTAGTACAAGAGTAAGGCAACTATGCAGAAGACCAGATCAGAGCCTCCAGATATCGAAGACCCCTACCAGCAAGATCATCATTTTGATACTCTCGTCAACAAGTACTAAAAAATGCTTGACGAAGAGGGAAACGCCACTTACTCTCAGACAGCCCCACCACCTTCTGAAGAGCCTTCCTCAGCAGAAAAAGACTTGATAAACATGCTTAAAGCTCTGGACCCTGACATGGAGGCGAGTCTACTAAATGATATTCTCAGCTAAGCCAAAAGTATCTCCAAAGATATCTGATGCTCTATACTACATCAAATTTAACACAATTCAGGAGTATCCAGGATCACTTTGGCAATGTTTTTTTGTTCTCCTTTGGCTCAACTTATGCGGCTCCTCCGAAATACTTTAAGTGATAGTACTTGATCGACTCATGTAGCCTCAGCATGGTAGTTGATAGTTAGTCGACTCCTTCTTAGTTTTTTTAATTGCGGTTGGCAACATAGTAGCATACTCCTGCTATTCCGATAAAGGCTGAAAGGCCACCTGCCCAGTTCTGCAGTCTCAAGCTTTTGCGTCGTAAGTAGACCTTATTCTTGCTGCTCTGATTTTTGCCGAAGATGGGCATGAGCTATTATTTATGGTGATATCAATAGTAAAATCATTTTTTGAAGGACTGTGATACACTGATGCTGTAGTAACTGTCGCTGATGTCGGAGTTGCTGGCTTCTTTCTACTTTTTTTTCTGAACTGTGGCCCCCTTGCTCATCATGCTTTGAGAGTAGCTGTCAAACTACTGCGAATAGTCCTCTTCATAGTTCGCACTAGATTCCTCCTTTGAAACATTCTTAGTCAAACCTTTTTGGGATATTCGTGATCTTGAGCGCATAAGGGAACCTGTCAGAGACATGCTTTCGAAATCAGATTCGTAGTCGTCTTCTGGCTGTTTTTCATCAGAGGAAACCTCCTAGACTATTTCGGATTGATGGCTCTACCTGATTTCCTTTGAGCCCCTTTTCTTCATGTAATTGCTCGAATCAAAAACTCTATGCTGATCTCTTTCCTTTGCTTCGATGGCTTCTTGGAGTCTTTTGCTCTTTTATCGCATTTATTTTTCCTGCTGCTCCAATTTTATCCTTTTCTGCTCATTGAGGTAGGTTTCCTCCTCGGTTCGTCTCTGCCGCTGAACATACTCTACAATCTCGTCAGGTTGAAGGGATGATAAAGGAACCAGCTCGAATTTTCCACCTTTAGCTATGGGTATCATTATCTTGTCTTTCGAATCTTTTGCTTAAGCGTCTTGGCGAGCCATGGCTTTGATTTATTACCGGCTAAATGTTTTGGCCTTTTGAGGTAGCTTTCTGCAGTCCTTTTTGTTGAGCTGGAATTCAGAAGGTGTTTAAGGACTGGGCCGTCTAATTTGATTGCCTTCTCGATTGAAAGTTGGCAATTGATGATCTTCTTCCGGAGAGCTAGTGTGATACTTCTATTTTGTTAGCTAGCCAACAGAATCAGCATACTATATATGTCCTATTTGGGGCACGGAGAATCCAACATTTTCTTACCTTTCCTCATCATTGGTGAACTCCATGGCTGGAGGTTGGTAGTCCAGTTCATCCTATTCTCCACCGTAAAACTAAGGCTCCTTTTGCATCATTTGCTGAGGAAAAGTGCTGTATTTCTATCTCTTCTGAAGACTGCTCTTGACTTGTTGTTGTTTGGGCAATGGAACGCCGTTTTTAAGAGTCTTCAAATGATCAGGTAGCTTGCTATCCTTCTTTGGTGGCTGGGGACCTTTTCCGTATAGGAAATTTTCTGGTTTTTTGGGGAAAAAGTTATTGACTTGTGTCTGTTTGGGTACTGGTGGCTTGTTTTGCCTATTCAGGATATTTTATCTTTCCTCGACCTTGTTATTCTGCGGCAATTTAGGAGTTTTGTAGCTGTTGACTCCAATCGAAAATTAACATTTGAATTTTGTCTACCGAACATCATTCACAAGGTAAATCTACTGGCACACCACTTGCTAGCTCACCTTCACACGTTGCAGGCTCAAAAGCGAGAAGTAACGGCCATGTTAGGTTTCCAGAAAGAGTCCACAAGCATAGAGGTGGTAGATTTATTGCATTTACTATGGAGTCAATTCGAGGAAGAGAGTTTTACCACCGTGGGTGTTTGAGATGGGAATGTGAGTGCTAATGGGTCCAAATTTAAGAGATAACTCGTCGAGAGGCTCATCATAATGGTTGGTGGAGACCAGGTTGGTTATTGCTAGTTATAAACGAAGCATTAAAATATATTATCAACATCGAAACTGAGCCTTTGCTTTATCTTCAGCCAAACTTTTCCTTTTTTAGAGGGCTGTAGATGTTTGAATGATAACTAATTTCAAATAACAAATACAGATGCAAGGCGCCTCACCTTTCGACCTTTCAGAAGGAAAATCTAGCCCCAGCCGACAGCTTTTACCTTCCAACAGCCGTACTAGCCTATCTCCACAACTACCCTAACCTCGTACCCAATAGCTTCCAACCTAAATGCAGTACCGCCTCTAAAAAGTATTCGAAGAGGCTAGATTGAGATAAGAGCACTACATATCGGTTATAAAGGAGCAAGAAGCAAAGCGGAAAGAGTAAGCTGAGCACTACCTGAAGACTTTGAAGGAGATCAAGCATGAGTTCATGGATTACATGCAGCTAAAGAAGGGCAAGAAGGAGAAACAGTGGATTTTGAATCTAGAGCCAAACAAGTTCGAATCTAAGAAATAGCTAACTCGACTTAACTCCCAGGAATTTACAATCAAAAAGGGGAGATAATTATCAGCAAAAGCAAGCACGTAAAACGCCAAACTGGAACCCCTCCTTCATTGCCAGCTAACTTTTTACTACTACACACCTCACCTTCAAGACTATATTCGTCAAGCCCTTCCAAAAGACATGTATCTAATCCTCAGATCGACCCACACAGGCAAATAATTTTTCCAAGAGATGAAAATAATTAAGGACGAAGATGAGGTCAGCAATCTGAACTATCTGGCTGAGCGGATCCCTTTCGAGATAGCTACTCCTGAAAATAGAGCCATAGTGATGGAGTTTTCGATTCCTTGTGAGCAGGAAGCCATTAATTTTTATAAAAGCAGATAATTTCAACTGGAGATAGTCAACAAAGAAGGTATGTTCACCTACGCCTATTCAAAGCTGACTCTCCATTCGCTCCTTTAATTCTAAGAGCAGCCAACATAATGGAAGCTTCAACCAACAGACTTTTACTCTCCACTAGACGGCCACAAGTTAGGCACGATGTCACTGAAGGTATCAAACTAGCTAAAAATGATAGATCGGCAACAGCACTACAAAATTCAGTCAAACACGCCCATGCAGGTCAACGACTATAAGTCTTACGTGAGTTACAACGATGACGAGTCAAGGATGATCCATAAGATAAGCAAATTCAAAACTGCCCACAACAGTCTGCTACTGGGCATAGGCTCCACCAACAGCGGAAATGCCTAGCGTTATTTTTAATCCGAGAACGACAAGATCGTCCTGATGCACAAGAAGAAGAAAGAACTGTAGTCAATTCAGCAGTACAAAAACAGCCACAAGGATTAGCTAATGTCCAAGCTATTCACAGATGCCATAAACAGATACTATATCATGGAGTGCCAGATCGGACAGCCTAAATTTGTTATGTTCCAACATCGCAATGGATAAAAGTAGCACAGGAAAGTTCATTACAGGACCAGTTTGACAGTTGTGGGAGGAGAGAAGAATAATGTTGAGTTGGCGGCTATTGAGGAGCTTATAGGAGTGAGGTTGGTCAGACCTGAGGATTTTGGCACTTTGATGAGGATGAATGTGGTAGAGATTGGGTCTGAGATGCACTATGAGTACAACATGGATGAGGAGGAGCAGGCAATCTGGACCATGAGTGGCATGTCCCATCCCCTAATCGTTAAAATTTTATGCTACCCACCCAAACAATCACAATTAACAAAAACAAACCTAAACACCACCTACGAACTGACCCTCACCATCAAAGATGAGTACGATCGATAGCTATAATCTTTCAGTCAAAAATTTAAGCTGGTTCCACCAAATACTGAACACAAGTTATACTTCCACGGCTATCTTCATACCCAAACTTAATTTGAGATTCCTTTTGACGAGGCATCAGACACCGTCGAACCTAAGACAATGCTCAGCAATCAGCATGATTTATCTTACAGCTGGGACCAACAGTATACCACACTGTCAGTCAAAATAAAGCATACGCAGCAGGAAGAAAAGTCCTTCTATATCTTAGTCAACAATATCAATAATCTCTATCAGATCAACTGCTATCAAATAGTTGTTGTCTCCTATCCTAAGTTGAGCCATGAAATCAGACTGGCTCTTGGTGAGGTGGAAAAGCTTAAATTAGACTTCACTTTCAATTAATAAACTTTAACTGAAAAATACTAAAGTGCACTTGCAGTCAACTAAAAATCCAAGAAAGCAAGGGAGCAGGCAAGGGTGCTTTTTGCCAGCAGTAAGCCAGAACACTGCTTTGTGAAATGCCAGAACGAAACTGAGTTGCTATGCAAATTGAGTAAAATGCAAACTATACAGATAAAAGCTATCAAGTGTAGGCCAGAATTCAAAGCTACAGCTAGGAGCTGGACCCTGAAAGAATCCTCATACACGCTGTCGACCTGGACAGTCACGCCATTCTCAAGCGATGGGTAACAATACATTCATTCAGCTGATCGAAATTCACAAATAAAAGGTGCAGTACCAGCAAGTACACAAGTTAGTCTGCTAGCATGGAAAGCCTCTCAAATACCGTTTTGAATTTCACAACCCAGACACTGTTGAGCATACTTTCAGGTTCTACTCCAGTAACATGTCTATTCTGACTGTTCCGATGGACGTTGTAGCCTTGATAAGCAATCAAGTGGCCAAAATAGACATCTAAATATAAGTCAAACACCAGCTGACCAACCAGGAACTGATGCTACCTCTGAAGGTGGTCCTGACCATCACAAATGGATAAAAGTTTATGCACCATCTTTTTGAGCTGACGGTTCACGTGCGATGATAAATACG